>Ga0268261_10003334_pt1 | contig 11795 bp, 6 predicted proteins | sample TergutNc150P1_FD_190353 | JGI IMG/M metagenome (GOLD analysis project Ga0268261, IMG submission 190353) | Nasutitermes corniger P1 segment gut microbial community from laboratory colony in Florida, USA - Nc150 P1 (SPAdes) (version 2) | ecosystem: Host-associated > Arthropoda: Insects > Digestive... | reverse complement strand
ATATATATATATATATATATATATATATATATATATATATATATGACATTAGTCGCCTAAAGGTTAATGATTTAACCCTTATCCTGCTAAGGTGGAGAAAATGGTGAGCTAATAATGCTAGCAAATAGCAGATGGAATTTAATTCGGGCTTTAAAGGGTTAATAAGCAACAATAACACACGAAACTTGGCCGCCTGAAATTTTATAGTGTGACTTTGTTACAGTGCTTCTCGGACAATATTTAACTACGCCAACTGATAGAACTGTGAGGCGATGGCATTACCAGAGCTCAGCTTGTGAGAAAATAGTGCAGAGGTTTCGAAAAGGGTAGAATGGAAATATGTGACGATGACCGACCTTTCGGCCCAGCACATGAAAATCGGAAGTGAAAGCATGATGGGAAATACAGACTTTCGAAAGCTTTGCGGGTTGTACATTCCACTATAATGAGTAAGTTGTAACGGCTATTCGTGAATATTTGCAAATAAAGAGAGCGACTTCTACTGCGGTGGAACTGTTAAGCAGTTTCAGGATGAGGGGAATGTATCAGTGTGTTCGGGGATTTGTCGAAGAATAACTCATAGTTAGTGGAATAAATGAGGTACGTTTAACTATCGAATGACTCCCCATTTAATTTATATGACCTATGACACCTTCTTTATTGAAAATCTTTCGTATAATACAAAAATTTTGATACAGAAAATATATCATTTTGGAAAATGTCAACTATTTTCGAGTCTTTTCAAAAACTACGTTTTGAAAACTGTCATCAGGTGCACTGACGAAAACATTTCTTCTTAATTCGGTGTCCAGTGATTAAAAATAGCTCTTTTAATGGACCCAAAATATCAAAGAGGCTTAAACCTTAATACTTTACGCAGTTATGCAGTACAATGTTAGACAAGTGCAATTATTGATGTGAAAATGAGAGTCATAAAATGTAACAAATCACCGTACAAACTGTTTTGAAATTTAAAGTGTTTTGAGTGATTTTCGTAAGCTTCGTGTACGGCGTTCTCCATGCAGAATTGACTGACTAGTGCAGGCGTACATCTTAACGTATACATCTATCAGAATATTATAGCTTTAGTAGTAGTCGTAGTAGTAGTAGTAGTAGTAGTAGTAGTAGTAGTAGTAGTAGTAGAAGAAGAAGAAGAAGAAGAAGAAGAAGAAGAAGAAAGAGAGCCAATGTTTCCATTATGGTCCCTAATGACACGTAAGCTTACAGCTTTAGTTACGGGTAAATTTTTGCTAACGGAATATATAGTTACAATAATGTATTTTGTCAGTTTTAGAGATTAAAATTTACCTTAATATGTGCAAAATATCCTCACGTTTTTATTACCCAAACCAACAGAGCTAGCGTACCACATAATGTTTATGACAGAAACATTTTTAAATAGACACTAAATACGGTATTTTTATCAATATTTCCAAAAGTAAGATTTCATGAAATTATTACATTGAACAGTGGTTTATATGGGCATAGCCGTTTATCATTTACACAGTAACCACCTGTATATTACATATATTTAGATGCTATATTTTTGTGTTCCAGAAAATTTAGTCATCTAATTGTTAGAAAAATTTAGGTAACAGGAAGCCAATTAAAAAAAAAGTATAATCCAGACTTTTTTAAAATAGTATTAATTTTCTTACTAATTATGTAGTATTCGCCTTTTCAGCTGCTTAAGATAGAATACATCTGTACTCCAGATGTGACTGAGAGCATTTGGTTACAAAAATTAACCGGACAGGAAATATTCCTGTGGTTTATGTTGAAGAAATATACGAGTGTATATACCATTAGCATGTTCATAAAATTTTATGTCACTTTAGATGTTATATACCGCAGATGCATGTAAGTTATGCCGAGTCAACAGTAAAAATTCTTCCATACAGTTTACATAACATAAAACCGAAATAACCAAGAAAATTAACACACAAAAGACCTTCCGGATTATTTAACAAAATAAGCTGATCATGAAGTTTTCCATGTTTTATAGAACCAGAATATTAATCCACATGTTCACAACAGTCGGCAGAGGAGCATGTATATAATCGACGCAAAACCAGTTTGTAACCTCAAATTCCCTTTTTGAAGTTAATTTTAATATTATCATTCCACCTACTACTAGATTTCCCAAGCAATATCCGTACTTCAGAGCCTTCGACTGAAATTTATTGTGATTATAATAACAAGAAAAATAGCAGTATAAACACCACTTAAATCTGGCACCACAACTAAAGATCATACAAAATAGGGGACCACCAAAATTAGTATATATGTACAATCCCAAAGGATAGAGACTGGCAAAATTCATGTTTAAATGGCAAGAACTGTACTAACAACTCTGAAAACAGGACTGTGCTTGTAGCAACTGGGTCCTTGAACTGGGAGAGGCGGAAAAGAATTAGATTTATAATCTTGTGATGAGGTATGTGACATTGCTAATGCTGCTACTGCTACTACTACTACTACTACTACTACTACTACTACTACTACTACTACTACTTCTACTACTACCACCACCACCACCACCAACACTACTACTATTACTACTACTACCCTACTACTACTACTACTACTACTAGAAATATGTAATCAAAACCCCCACGACAAAAGTACCTAGTCAACAAAAAAGCTGCTTAGCAAGTTAGTGGGAGAAAAACTTTCCAAGGCATTTTGCAACACGCAGTTAAGGACATATAACACATGTAACTAACATGCAAAACTGTACAGTGTGCATTTATAGCAATTGTTTGGAATATAAACTAAAAATATAATAATGCCATAAAGGAAACGTGCGTTAAACTGCTTGTCATATAATTACTGGGTAGCATTTATGAAGCAGTAAGTTACGAACCAAGAGAAAATATGTTTCGTTTTCAGTGTTGAATTAGGGTAAATATCACACATTCAAGGTATTTTATTTCTGGGGAATCACAATCATAATCACAGATCTATGCAAGGAAGGATCTATTCTTTCATAATGGAAGAGTCTGAATTATTAAGAAAAATGCAATCCTCCCTGCATTGTGCACGAGTTTATAGTAATAAGTGAAATACTTAACTGCATAGCCAAATTTAGATTTTGTGGGTAATATCAATATTTAACTACATTTTAATGTCTTAAAGTTTATTTGGCAGTAGGCAATAGTGCTTTCAACTGAAAATCATCTCACGATATTTCTAAACAAAGTTATATCATACACGAATAAGAAAATTATATATATATATATATATATATTAGATAATTAAAAGCGTATTACAGAAATAGATGCAAAGAAATTAAACATTATCCAACAACAATGGTCTAAGGCGCGTACAGTCTTGATCATTTAAACAATTTATTGTTCTGAATCTCACGAGGAACAGAAATGTTAAATCCTTTTTTCTGTATTCGTGTTGTTCTGTACAGCTAAACGCTTTGTGATAAACCAATGCCCTATCCAAGACATTCTAATAAATATCTAAAAAGTTATCATAATTCCAGAATCAAATTCTGAACTATAATAAGCCAGAGAGGTTAATGAAGAAATTGAAAATATGTAAGGGCGACGTGAAGGGCATTTAGATAGGGAAAGATTGTGTTTGTCTTTATATTTGTGTGGTTATGACATTAATTCTAGAAACATAAAAGTTCTGCTGCTTATTACTCCGTGTGTCTGCTAATAATGTGAATAAAAATATAAGATTTTTACAGTATTTACAGTGACTAGTCATCCATTTTGTATATTTGAAGTCTAGCGAACTTTGCACAACCAGGTTTCTAAACTGTTTTTGAAGTATGTGGTATATACTAATTTGACTAAAATCCGTGTTCAATTACAGTGTAAATAATTATCATTTACTGACAAATCCCGAAGATGTGGACACAAACTGCCCCTGAAATGTAGTGTAATTATACATAAGACAGAATAAGTCCAAAACGGCTAGGGGTTCAGATGTTTTTACACCATCGTCAGAACCCTATACATAACCTTAGCTTGAAATCTGCCTTGAATTTCACACTTTAATTTGGTGAATATTTTGAAGGAAGCCATTTTATATTCATAAAACCAGGCACACAAACTAAAAACTGAATGTAATTTACTGCATTTTTGAAAAGCGGCAACAAACTTTTGAGTGGGGCAAGTCTATCTATCTTTCCGGTCTTGTGACAGCTGTCGCCGTCTTCCGGAACCCAAACACCATTCCTTTCTGTTTAACAACTGATCTGCTTCTAAATGTCTTGTTTTCATGGCTGCTCGTGCACCTTCCATCCACGTTTTTCTTGGACGTCCTCTTTTTCTTTTTTCCCTGGTATCCAATCCATAATTAATTTTGGTAGTCTCTCCTCTTGCGTCCTTTTAACGTGGTCATACCACTGGAGCCTTTTCCTCTCTATGGTGTCTATAATATCCGGCTTCTCTTTCACTCCCATTAGTTCCTTTATATGTTCATTTTTTATTCTTTCCATTCTTGATTTTCTTGCTGATCTCCTTAGCACATCCATTTCTGTAGATAAAATTTTGTTTATGAGGCAAGTCTGTTGTGTAAATATTAAGCTGATTATTGCTCAAGCAAAGTTTCACACATTTCTCTCGTACTGCAAAGAACAAACTTTTCGTTCTGAATTTGTGGAATTCCGTAAAAAAAATAAATCCATGCACATTATATCAATAATTTTAAACTGACATTACATTCAGTTGACCGATCCTAGTGGCCGCGCGTTCAAAGACGTGGGTCTGTTGCCACTTGCTTGCTGGTATTGCGGGTTTAAATCCCACAGCAGGCTTGGATGTCTGTCTCTTGTAAGAGTCGTGCGTCGTCAGGTAGAAGTTTTTGTGTCTGGCTATCACTCGTCCTGAGGATTCATACCGTATGTGGTGTGTCTGAGTGTGATTGTGGAACCTAGATAATATGGAGGCCTTGGCCCACTAGGGGTTGTCGCACTAACTGCATGAAGAAAATTCCTTCTTCAAAAGCCATTATGCCGTAAGGTAGTCAAGAATTTCCCCGCATTACATAAACTCCCAAGTTTCATGGCCGTGTTTAAAACGGCCTACCAGCCGCTCAACTCATCAAAATAATATCCTCTTTCAGGAAGAGAAGATTCGTTATAGTTCACAAGACTACACACATTACTCTATCGTGGGCTTGATTAGTTCAAACCTGTTTTCCATCTACGACCTGAACCAAAACGCAATAATGATCAGTCAGATAAATTATTCCGCATAACATTCATTATCCGGCACGGCCAGTTTTGCCGGAACTGACACTAAATGACGGTGTTCCAAACGATAAATAAGTCTTGAGAACTACGTTAACACTGGGAATTCCCCAACATCAGACGTGAAACGATTTACGAGCATAATAGTTCGGTTACACTAAACTGTGAGTGTAGCTGAAAATTACAGATGTGTAAGTCAAGGGTTATTTTGATCAATTATAATGTGACTGAACTGAGTACTATGTTACTTAGGTCGGTGAATATGAGGAATCATGTGCGGAAAAAAATGCATTTCAATTTAACTTTATCGAGTGAGTTTTGACTAAAAGAGAAAAAAAAACAGAAACAAAGAAATAAAGAATGGAGCACTTTAATCTTGACATCTATCGAAACTAACGGATCTTTGTCAGTCAATTATATGAATTATTTGAAAAATGAAGAAGTATCTACTGCCTAGCAACATCAAAACTATGAAGTTACTTTCTTGGTTTTTGTAGGAATTAGTTATGCAGTCTGTGTTTTTTCTACACCTTTGTTATGTGCACTTCAAAGGAACAGGGACCTGACTCCCTGATGAGTGGAAGCTTCTGGGAAGTTAGACACAAACCTTATTCTTAGTTTTGGGTGAGTGCAAGATTTGCGTGCTATGTCTAATTCTGGATGGTATAGCGTAACAATAAAGCGTTTATATTTAACGGCATGCTTGGTGTCTACAGTGGGTAAATGGAAGGTACTTGCGATTGTATGCTGTGCGTAGGGCTGGGACAGCACGATGTTGGAATCTGATGCCTCTGTGTCCGCCGATCGTAGCTGTAGTTGCCGCCCTGGTGTGGCGGAGACCCGTTTTGACAGCTACTCGATGGCCCGGCCGTCGGGGGTGACAAGGTTACGGTACTGCCGCCAAAGGCTGTCTCCTGCTGTAGCAGCCTGCAACCCGCCTCTTCATCCAGTTTCTTGTGAACGCGGACATCTTCACCGTCACTCTCAGCACGAATATGATGGTGGTGGTGGTGATGGTGGTGGTGGTGGTGATGGCGATGGCGTTGGTGGTTTTGCCGGTGACGTTTCTTCGAGAATAACCCAGAAGCCAATAAAACGCTGTCAGATTGCCTCTTACGGTCGTGGTAGTCCCTGTGATGATGGTGGTGGTGTTGCGTTTGGTGACTGTTTTCCTTGTGTGATGAAGAAGCTGTTGTAGATGTAGAGGTGAGGCGTTGCTGGCGGAGACAGTGCGTTGTGGACTGGCTCCTCGGACGTAAGATGTTATTGAGAGCTGACTTCTTGCTGGATGATGCAGCCTTTATTGCCACTACTTTGCTCTCAACAAGTGCCGCAAGAACGGCTTCTAATCGAATCACTTCTATGGTGGTGTTATTTCCACCATTTGAAGGCGCCTCTTTCTTTTTCTTCTTCTTCTCTTCTTCTTCATCGTCGTCTTCTTCATTGCCTTGTTTGACGAGGTTTCGTTCAAGGTCCTCAGTGGACACAGCCTTGTCGGCGACTTGGCAACTTGGCTTCATCTTGGTACTACCGTCTTAGCCCGGCTGCGCAGGCGCTTCGGTATACCACTGTGAAGATCCCAGGTGCCATGCTGGTACGGGATGTAACGGACTTCTTTACCGAACATGGTTCCTGTTACACGTACCTTTAGAATGCAGGGACTGACAAATTAAATGGGCAATAACATTTCCCAAGTGGGAAAGCTCGAATTAACCCAAGCACAGTATCTCGTCAAAGATGCAATGAATTCACAGACCTTCTAGTACAAGCACTGAATTAAACTTAAATTAGTTTGTTTCTTTAGATACGAAAATGCATAAAAATCGTTTTAATAGTAGTAAATTGTTCACTAAGATGTCCCTTTACCTATATAACTTATTTAAAGCGTTCTTATATTATAGATTTCCTAATAAAACTTTCATTTAAAAGTTTAAACATCCGCTCCTGAGAAAATATGTGTTACTCCCCTTAAAAGAACTACACTTAACTGTTGTTTTCACACATACAGATAAATACTGATGAATAAGTCCTGAATAACAAAATTATGCTCCCTAATATTTTGAGTGTTTGTATCAACACAAAGATACTTTAAAATACTGTAATAAATTCACCACACAATTTTAAGAAAAACTGTCCAAGCGCTAAATGACAGTACATCTCTTGCTTGCAGAAGATTGTTAAATGCCTATATCATAGACAAAATTTAAACTTATTTTGAGCTTATAGTCCATCCTGCAGCTTCACGTCCAGTAATCACATGGGGTGACATTCATCCTGCTCGTACAGACTATATTAAAAGAGTCCTTCTGACTTGTATAAATGTTCGTGTCCTCAAGGCATACCACTTTTTAGACTCTATAAAAATTATATAAACTTAACTTTGCCAAAAATGTTTGCTTGTCTACTTTGATAAACCTGCCTTAGTTATGTGCAGGAGACAATACTTGAGCATGATGTAGCAAAGGAGGCGAACATCAAATTCTCACAGATGTACCTTAAACCCTTGGCCAGGACTAACATAGTATTAACTAAGTCAGCCATATTATTAGAATACCAAAAGATTGTCAGAAAACGGTTCTGATACTCGTTTGTCGGTTGCTGTACAGAAGGCAACGTTCCTGTCGGTGATAAACCGTTTCTTTTTTACTTGTCTAAAGTGGTTATACGAGAAGCAAGAAATAAATTTATCTTAAATATATCTTATGAAACAAATGTTCAACAACTGAAGTTTACACAGAAAAAAAATTACCGCGCGTGTTATTTTTACTAATCAATATTTTACCTTTTCATAAGACAGGAATTAGATTATTATTGCACGAACTTTCATTGTACCTGTTGAAACGTCTTTTACATTTGTGACAGAATTAGCATAAAAGTACGGCCTCTGACAAATGCATATTAACAACTCTTTCAAAAGTGCAGATTTTAGCGTGGAATTCTAAACGATCCCAAAAGGAAGAAGTGATGTTTACTTTTACAAGTCTTTACTAGAAAACTCCAGTACAAAGGCCCTTGAATTAAACTGGCAGAAGAACTCTGTGTGAACCATAGAGAGACTGGAAAATTCGGAAGTCTGCACAAAGATCAGTGAAGAAGAAGTCAAAGATGTAACTCAACGAAGAAACCAAGAGTCACATCTGAACAAAGAATTGGCGAATGTTTCTAAGTAAACAGTTGTTAAAATATGTAATCGTAATACTGATATAGCTCTGCAGATTCAGAAGAATGTGTTTTGAGACAGAGTACATACTGTGCGAATAAAGTGGCAGGAAGTAAATGTGCGTCAAATTGAACCTTGAATTTTAAATCTAAATTACCACAAAATGTTTTTACAGTACTAAGACAATATATTAAGGAGCTGTTAATAAGTATTTTAAATTGAATGAGCGAGTACCTTCACCACAAAGGCATATGAATGAGAGCAATGAAAAACAGGGGAATTTCTTCCTTACTATTGAATTACAGATTTTCTGATATCATTTTCGCCACAAAGTAAGCCACCATGGCTGCGACAGAATCTTCAGGTATGTGGAAGAATTAATTTCTTGTTATCCCACTCGATCTGTATCCCTCCGCAGGGCAATAACAATTATGTTCACTACATTCTCTGTCGTTCTTTAACTGCGCATTTCGTCTACACTGTAATTTTGGAGATTTTTTTTTCACAGCAAGCAGAGAAACATCTAATATCGTTGAAATACTTATGTTAATAACGACGATAAGTAATACTTGATTTAACTCGGAAATCGAATTTTTAAACATTATCTATACAAGGGGGTTTCCTTAAAGCGACGAAGCAAATTTTTACGTTCTCTCATTAGCACCGCGTTGAATTATTGGAGTCATCACAATATTATTGAGAACATTATTCCAGTTGCCTTTCAAAAGTTTGGATGTTCCTCTTCAGTAAATTATTTTAACAACATCTTCACGTGCGAAATACCTGAGGAAGTTAATAAAATAATATATTTTCCTTAAAATTCGGCAGGACGATTCGTGATGAAACTGTATTGAAACTCAGACACAGCACAATGTTGATCCCTTAGAGCACGGGATATTTCTTGTCGGGTGCTGAAGAAGTACTATTGTGTTGAGTGAAGGTTTTATTGTCCCTGTCGTTTCTTGTGTCCGAGCCAAGGTGGCTCGTTACATCATAAAAGAAGCTGTGGTCATCCTGCTCACCATTGCCAGTTGTTTGGTTTTCTGGAGCTCCTCCCATGCTGAGCGCTTTAAACACAAGTGGAACGTAAATTAGACATCGATACGTACTGTCTCCAGGTGGTCTTGTTTGTATACTCATAGACATCACACTTATGTTCACAACGAACCGTAAAGAATTTCTTTCTCTCTTAAAGACACGTGAATCATGTAGACTGTGTAACTTTGCTAGAGATAAACTTAATTTACACTCAGTGTTTCGGTTCTAAGTTTATGGCAGTTTTTCATAGCACGTAGCTAGTTACTAAATTCTTTCTACGTAATAGGACGTAGTACCGAGCGGCTAAACACACTTCGAGTTGTCCCTGTCCCCTTACCCATTTAGAACTTTCCTGTATTATTAGATGTCAAATATTTAAATATTCTACAAACTGAGATAACTCTTTGATAAATATATAGCTGAAGACAATATAGAATTATTCACTTAAAATGTACTCTGACAAGAGCTGTGGACAAATTAGTACACATACTTCACATACTGAGTGATAAAACATTCAACCTATCCGGAGAGATACATCATAGTACCCCGAAAAAATCAACAAAAATATTCTATATTTCTGCATCAAAAAATGAGGAAGACATCTATGAGTGTTGTGCGTCGAAATCTGGAAGAATATAATGCTTCAGAAAACACACAGGCACAAGACCCCACGACAGTGCAACGGCATATCCATAAAGCTTTAATCATTTCAATTTGATAAATAAAATCTGTACAATAAGAAAGGGGAAAAATTCAACAAAATGACTATTTTCGTCCATATTCATCGCCTTCAGAATTCTACTGTGTTACAAATTATATTTTCTACATGAGAAACATACATTGATATTGCAGGAGGGTTTGGGTTAGTAATACTTGTGCATAACGATGGTAGTCTTCTACCCTAACTACTTGCGAAGTAGACATAGTACCAGATACTCACTTTATTTGAGGAGAAAATACGGCAAAATAATTAGATAGTTTACAACACGATGCAAAATATACTACGGAACCAGTTTCTTAAACTTATTGTGACAAATTCTACACACCATCTCTTGGAGGAATAACAGTAATGAAAAGATGCTATCACAAAATTTTGCACTGGTATATTTTCACTTCAAAAGAAGGTATTCATAACGAACACCCCAGTTTTCTAGTGTAAGCCGCCACTTGTACAATAACCCTGTGAAACCTAACTCCTTGCAATATTGTAACAAACTGTATACAAGTCAGATGTTCGTGTTGGCGTCGAAAGTGACTTACACATACGTTATAATCATGTAATGATTGCCACTTCATTCGTAAAAACGCGAAAATTTCTCTCTTGGTCCCATTGGACCGACAGTCTTGTTCGTTCTTAGCATCGGGTCTAGATTCTTGGTACTGGACAGATACTTCTGAATTTGGTCTGTATTTGTGGCGGTCTCAACGTGACTGTTCTCTCGCATGCTTCATTATTTGAATTCATTTGTGTTAAGCGTTTAACAGAGTTTATAATGAAAACATAAATTTGGCATTTGAAGACACAGTCTATTGCTAAATGGCATGATGGACTTAATATTCGCTGCCTCAGACCCACACTATCAGTTTCTACAAAACTGCTTAGTGTTGATAGGGCAAGAAAATTATTAATTCAAAAACGGATTTGATCCCTTTGGCATTCAGAGGACTGTGCATCCTGATATATTCTTATAATAAAAACCAAGGAGATGCACTGTTTCTCAAATTTATTTTGGTATAGAACTCTACATGTTTCGGACAGTAAACCTGTCCGAAACATGTAGAGTTCTATACCAAAATAAATTTGAGAAATAGTGCATCACATTGGTTTTTATTATAAGAAAGGATTTGATCACCTAAAAAGAATACCATTCTCAGATTGCATTCAGCACAGTTTCTTATGAAAATAGTGTCATACGATTGGCGTAAGAGAGGCAATGTCTCTTCGTCCAGATGCTAGTCGAATATCTGTCCAACAAAGCATCATTAAGGTCTTCGTGATGGTAGCATCACAAAATAGCAAAATAAAAGCACTGACACGACTTGAAGGTATCTTTCCGGGTTTTAGAGGGAAAACCTGAAGATGAAGGCAGTTTGGCTGAGTAAGAAGAGAATAGCAGTTTTTTTCAGTAAAAAATACTTCTATACTATTGTTATTACGCTTATTTTTTTACTCCGTCTTCCTGAAACTTCTGGAATTAACGTCGTACGCATTTAACCCTTAAAACCCCGAATTAAATCCCATCTGCTATTTGCTGACATTATTAGGAGCTCACCATTTTCTCCACGTTAGCAGGATAAGGGTTAAATCATTAACCTTTAGGCGACTAATGTCATATACATATGGAGCACCCATTCTTGATGTTTCTAGATCACACACAACGA
>Ga0268261_10003333_pt1 | contig 11796 bp, 9 predicted proteins | sample TergutNc150P1_FD_190353 | JGI IMG/M metagenome (GOLD analysis project Ga0268261, IMG submission 190353) | Nasutitermes corniger P1 segment gut microbial community from laboratory colony in Florida, USA - Nc150 P1 (SPAdes) (version 2) | ecosystem: Host-associated > Arthropoda: Insects > Digestive... | reverse complement strand
GATCACTCGTCCAGAGGAGTCCTACCGACTGTGCTGCGTCGTGTGTGATCTAGAAACATCAAGAATGGGTGCTCCATATATATATGACATTAGTCGCCTAAGGGTTAAATAAACCACAAATAAGTGAAATACCCATTATGTAGGTAAACTTGATATTATAAAGATACAATTTTTTTAGCAGCCTTACTCAAAGGGAGGGCCCATAAATTGAAAACAGTGCGCTTTGTTAAGTCAAGGATTGATTCTTTGGTTAATTAACAGTACTGTTTATGTTGCAGATGATGTGTATTTTTGCATAAGATTAGGTAATGATGAATAATGATGAAGTAAGGAGTGGAATGAGGAAAAAAAACGACTTATTTCGTGATACTGTCCTGGTATTCCCTAGGATAGCCTGCAGATAACATGGAAACCTCATTACATAAAGGAAGTTACAATGAAATGGGTCTGTAGTTGGGTGGGGGGTGGGGGAGGAATTCATATGAATTCTAGATAGCACAGCTATTCATTCAGGCTGGAATTATAACTGAACAGACTGGGCAAAATTAATTAGTATTGGTACAGAACACGCTTAAAATATGATCTGTGCTGTAATTGTAATCCACATCCAAGGAATTATTACAGTAATCGAAATGTTTTATTTCAAGGTGCTGAAATGATCATGTAATAAAAATAAACGTGGAATTTCTTCTTGAATTATATATCTCAGAAGGTGTGACCCCATCATACAATTTACTTTGTTATGTTCATGCATGTATGTTTTATTTTGTAACACCGGTGCCTATGGGGCAATTCAAGTTAATCTGCATCACACAGTTGTTTGAACTTGTTATCTTGTGGCAAACACAATTTCACATTTTTTTTTCATTTCAATCTGCATTCCTCCAGACTAGGATGTGGCTTATAATTATCATTGTGGGAAGAAAGTCAGCCTTTATTGCCACTTGTATGAAATATTCCATTATAGCTTTTAATACAGAAAATTATAGTTTATGTAGCTCAGTCATGACACAGGGTATTCATTTACAGGGAACTTTTTGACAGGCCATGTGTTACAGTGCAGTTGGTTGTCATATAATTGTTACCGTGTCTTTTGAACTTAAAAGATTTGAAATCTGGTACTTGAGGGAAAATTAATATAAAAATTCTGATGACTCTTGCAAAGGAGATACTTAATTTCTTATTTTTGGCTTAAAATTTAAATGCAGCTTATGTTAACACGCCACATATGTTGGCACGAATGAAGTTCTGTAAGTACATTTTGCTGTAAATACAGAGCAGTTACATGTATAATGTTAGTGCATGCCTAGAGATTTAAGTTAATTGAACTGTTTAGAGTACCAGATTAAAACTGGCTTCTAATTACTTGAAAATATATTGGTATTGTGCAGCTGTTGGGTTTAATACTTTTAACATGTTCATTGTGAATGTACTTGTACTTTTTAACTGAAAACAGTAACACAGTCTTGTGATTTATGAATTTCTGTTGCGTCTTTGTTTAGCACATGTGTGGGAACTATTTGCATCAGGAATCCAAAATTAATAAAATTTGCCAACCAGGGTTCCTATGTGTGTGGCGATTGTTCAAATGTACCAAAATAATGTAATTTTGTATAAGTCAGTTACATTTTGCCAAAACACAAAAGTTGAAATCACAACCCAGTTTGGATATACAGACAAATTTATTTTTTCATAATGTTATTTGAATGAGATTTTGTCTGCATTTTACAGTTTTTCATTCCTGTAAATTATTTATTTTATTAAGCATAATTATGAAATTAATTTTTGTTACAAATGATAAACAATGTGTGTTTAGTGGAATTGTGAATCACTCTCAGAACTATGTTTTGTATATAAAACAGCAGTGTCAGACATGTTTTCTTAACTCTTATAGAGAAAGCAACAAAACAGGAAGTGGTGTGTTCGTGATGCTAATAATTCACGTTCCTCTGAGTCCGTGCAGTGAGCAAGTGATTTCATATGACCATTACATGTGAAGGTCAGGAGGTAACAACTGCACAAACTGTAGTTTTATATAAGAGTAAAATATTTTCATGGAAAATGTACAAAGTTAGTTTCTCAGATATTTTACTAAGGGTCTGATGTTTGAGCATTGCATTTTGACCATTGTGAAATGGTTGAACACTTGTGAAAGCAATAGGAATTGCTGAATTGAAACAAATACAGAGTTTTTAAATAAAAGGAAGTGTGAAGTTTGAGGGTTGTACAGTGTACAGCAGAAACTTTATGTTCACTATTGAACTTGGAGCAAGTAGAAGATATCAGAACAAACTGATAATGGCATAGTATCAGTGTAAACAAGCAGTGAGATTTTAAAATGGCCATGAGGTGATGTTTTATAAATTTCTATTTTTATGCAATGCCAGTTTTGCTTTCAAAAGTGAATGGCATTTATTGATGTTCTATTTATTTCATGTGTAGAGCTTATCAGGGACATTTATAATGGAAGAAGAATATAAATTTTCTTATCTTGTCATCAAGTGTGTGACATAGAGAAGAAATAAAAAGTGTACAGAGAAGCAGAGGACTGTATTACGTTTTATGTTTTAGGTTACTGACACATTTATGAAAAAGTGTTTCAGGTTCTTATTTTAATTTTGTTGTGATATACCTGTGCAGTTCAAATCAAGTTCTGTGTATTGTTAAAAACTTGGGTGGATACTTTTGCACTCATTCAGTTATTGTGATTAGTTATCATAAACAGTATTGTCATAAGCAACAAAATGTTGGCACACATTGGCTTAAAGAGTTTTGCTTATGTTGACTGGTTACATTGTGTTTCTTGCTTCTTTCAGTGATCGTTCTATGCTGATTGAAGTAGACAGCAGTTCAATTCTGTGCACTGATATTTTTATAGGCAGTGTACTAAATGCCTACTTCTGAACAGTTGCCATTGCTTTTATATAACTTTGCTTTCATGTTTACAGACTCTTTTAGATTTTTTTAAGTAAACACGTATTAGGTATGACAATGAAAACACTGGTGATAATTTGGTAAGAACAAAAAACAGAGCTAGTTAGAATCAAATGTACCTATGTGTCAGTAGCATTTGGTCTAATGTCATTAGATCTGCTTACTTCCAAAGAATAGACAATGGAGTTCCAATAGACTACCTAGCTGAAGCAGTTTCTGCTTGGTGTATTGTCACACCGGTCTTCATTGTTATTTTCATCTACACTGAATGATGGCTATGTAAATGTTTCCTAAAAGTTTAATATATAAATGAAAATATATTGTTAATAAATAAAGTGGATAGGAAATTGTCGTCGGGTCTTACTCATCTGCTTTATCAGGATGTTTCCTTGTTTCACTGTATTGCAGTTGTCATCCAAAAGCATATCTGTGTATTAGTCTATCCATTATTCAGAAAAGATTAATTTACTGGTTTAACCCATAAGAAATTTTTTTCTTTGTGTACTGTAATGTATTTAAACACCTGCTGTTACATATGTTAATGCTGTATGAAAATGCCCCTAGAAATTTTATATATTTAGGCCCCAAGGAAAATTTCCTGCATTTTTAAAACCTGCTGTTTACACTCTGTTTTATTTCGCACAAAATGCTGCTTATTTCTTAATTTTATCGATTTTCTGTTCAAATAATGTGCACATTTTCATAAACCATGCACACAAGTTTAAATACCCACCCCAGTAGGAAAAAGGTTAATAGTAGTGTCAGCAGTTCATAGTTATTTTTATGGACAGATGTTCTAAAATTGTACTACTACTGCTACGACTATTACCACCAGTATAATTAGTGTTACCAGTACAAGTATGTTAATGTAGCACTATTCTGCAGGACAGTCTCCTGTGGTGCAATAGCTTCTCACACTCCAGCAGAAAGATTTACTCACTTATCATACACATACTTGTGCTTTTCCATCTGTCCCGTCGTAACAGCAAAGAACCAGCTGCCCAACATCTGTTCCAGCCAGCCAGTTTAAGCAACACACTAAACCCATTCATAGTTGAAGTTCATTGATTTTTAATTTACATACAATGTAAATGTTTCAATTATTTATTTATTTTCTGTTGTTTATTCTGCATAATTATGTACTATTAAGTATTTAAATGGTTGTGTCTTAATATTATGAATCCAAGTGTATTAATGTTTCATTTAGTCTGAGAAGATCAAAACATATTTGGGATTGGGAACATGTATCACATTTCCTCGCTCTTATTTTGCCCACTTTGTGTGGATGTGAAGCTCTCAGGGAAGAGTATAGGCTTAGCATATTGCGAATTGTTTGCTGAAGAAGAAATTTGGACTTGAGAAGGACAAAATGAAATGAGACTGGAGAAAGCTGCAAAGTTAGGAGCTTAATGATTTGTACCCATCATTAAATATCAGGGTGATAAAAATTGAGGAGGATGAATGGGTGATGTGGCACACATCGGAGAGAAGAGAAATGCATATAGCGCCTGTTTAGAAAACTTGAAGATTAAAGATAACTAAGAAGACATACAGGTAGGAGAATAGTATTGAAATGGACCTGAAAGATGTAGGTTGGGAGGGTGTGGACTGAAATCGTCTCGCTCAGAACAGGGACAAGTACTGACAGGGCATTGTAAACACAGACATGAACCTGTGGGTTCCTTACAATGCAGGGACTTTTTTTTACTATCAAAGGATCCATTAGCTTCTCAAAGACTCTGTTCCACTCAATAGCATTTTCCCATCTGACACATGTTTTAAATATGACAATTTTTAGGAATACAACCCCATTTTATAATGAGGCACTTGTAAAAGGTTCAAATTTTCTGTCTTGTGGAGGCATGAAATATGTTACTACACAGTGATAGTGATAGCTTTGTGAAGTGCACAAATGGACCAGTGCCTAGAAAAGAATGTATTTTTTGAATGTGTCTGCTGTATAAAATAAATTCACAAGCAGAATGCAAGTTGGACTGCATGTGAAACTGATGGAGCTGTGGATATTTCCAGACCTTCAGTTCCTGTGGAAGGTATGATGTGTCAGCAACAGATTGTGCAGTAAGTCACATATTTCATTTTTTCACTTACCAAATCTGCTTCATACTGTTAAAATGATTTGAGATGGGTGTTTAAAAATATATTTGTATGTTAGTCCCCTGTAGTGTTATGTATCTGAGGGGCAGCATTATCATGGTGTTGCAGTGTTGTTATAACAGCAGTAGAAGTCACATTTTTTAGCATACTTCCCTCCCTTATTATGTATTCGTGTGTCAAACATACTGAAAGGAATTCTAAGTTTAAAAGGTTTGTGATTATCAAATCTCATTGTGACTAGTTCAGAATACAGCAGTTACACCTTCATTGATGTTGCACATGGCACAGGTTGGGCTTGGAAAGTTAAGCATTTAGACCAGTTTCTTCATGCATTTGTGGACATTTGCTAATACTGTATAATTGTGTGCATACTGAGCAGAAATTAATCTTAACAAGCAAGAAAGATGCCAGGGAAAATCACTGTGCCCTCACATAGTGTAAGTGTGCATTCACTGGTGTCACTAGCAACAGAGGCACTCAACAGATTAGTTCTGTGTTCTTGCTTATTCTATTTCTTTCCCACATTTGGATTATATAAAACATGTTCTCTGTTAATATATTCTGTGGCAACTAAAAGGAACTGTTACAACTAGAAGATTTAACCATTCCACATCCAAATGTTTGTATTTGGTTTGCCAACATTCAGTGTTAGTTATCTCCAGAATAGATGGTACATGAGAGTAAGTACACAACACTGTTTTGGTTAGTGTCAACTTTTTGCACTCACAAAAAGAGGACTACGTCATAGCATTATAAAATATATGAAGACAGGACGATTGGGAAAAAATTTCCATTAAATTGGGATTGGTTCCATTTGCAAAATATATTCCAAAAGGAAGTAGCTGCACTTGAGGCTTATTTCTACCTGCTGTGATCTGTCACATAGTACCTATGACGCCAAATGATTAACATAACAATATAACCGCTACGCGTCCCATTCACCGCGCAAGTGCTATTTTGGAACGGTGCAGAGTAATCTATACACACAGGCCCTGCTGCTATAAGAGTCATTAAAAGCCAATTTTTTAAATCTACCTACGTGTAGGTCTCGCACGCCACGTCTTCCGAGAAAAACTACGATTTTCCCATCCCTCCTATACATGTTACATCCCTTACTCATCGTGTCATCTTAATTCTATCCCTATAATAAATTTTCAAGATCTCCATTACACAGATTAGTCAACGACTTCCTCTTCGCACAACCGTACACACAGATCTCTAACCTTAAATCTTCGTCGTGACCAGATTCATAACATTCGTACCACACAGAAAGTTGAAGTATTGTGTTGGCAACGTTGTTTGCACTGTTGCATTCAACACTGATCCATGGTTGCATTTTCTTTGTTTGTGTATAAAAAAAGTTGATAGAGCACAGTACAATATGGCGGATGTGGTGTTTTGTAGTTATAGGGCTCTGTAGTTGCAACAAATAAAAATGTATGTTCGTTAAATAAAGCGTTTTCTAAGGACGGAGAACTCTCGTGAAGTTATGGGCTGTAATTATAATTAAGTAGAAGATGTGCGATGTATGCGCTGAATTCTTGGATCTGCTACAATCATGTAAGTAACGTTCGAAAATTGGACTAGCAAATACCATTGGGAAGGTGTGTAGACTAGGCTAAATATTATGCAGGATTTTGCATTCAAGTAAAATAGGCACAACACATACTTATAATAATAATAGCACGTAGGTGGCACCGTGGTGTGCCATTCTGTCGTTTGAAAGCAGTTTTACGGAACGTCACGGCGTACGGTTTTGTTACTGACATAGTAATAACGTGTGTGTGTCAGTGAAGGCTGTACATTTATGCTACTTAAAACTCGGTCTTTTTCGATAATATGTGCCAGTGATATTCACACAATTACGGTTTAAGTCTAGAATGCTGTCGACACAACGAGCGAGCTCCAGAGATCGAAGAAGCTTAAACATGGGTATACCATACACATACAACTACATGTTTTGTATGTATGTATGTATTCATTATAATATACATAGCGTATAAATATGGTGACTGTCAGAAAATGTATAATTATTCAACTACTACTGGATAGTTTGGAGCCAGAGTAAGTCAGTGGGTATAGGGAGTAGTTCACAGGTTGCATGACCAAAGAATCCAAATTTTATTCAAGACAAGAATGAGAGATTGTAACTCCTGAGTAATGGAGCCACTTTTCTTTTTGTGTTTCAAATAGGTAAGGTAACAATGGCATCAACACTTTGAAACATGGTTAAATTTTTAAGTGATGCAGTATTTGTGACTCAGTGTGTTAATGTAACTGTAATGTAATACAGTCTTCATGATGTATGCATTGTCAAATACTAGAGTGATCGACTCAAGGAGAATTAGAGGGATGGGGCATGTGGCACACAAGGGAAGAATTACAAGATTTTGGTGGAGCAACTTGATGGAAAGTGACCATGTGGAGGATTTAGGTATACACGAGAGAACAATATTAAAATGTATCTTTAAGATATAGGTTGGGAGGGCATGGGTGGAGTTCATCTGGGTCAGGTTAGAGACAAGTGGTGGGCTCTTGTGATTTTTTTTATTTTGATTAGCTGAGGAAATGTTAGCTTCTAAAGAGGGACTCAGCCCCACGTAGTTAGTGAGAGAATTTGTTAGTTCCTTACTTAGGATATGCACAGCATGTTTTATGGTGTGGAATTTGTGTTCCAAGTGAGGACAGTCATTGCAGTCGGGGATGTTAATGTGGGTAACAACTCTTAGTATGTTGGGAATGTGACAGTTGTGAAGGTGAGTGAGGTTTCCAGGAAGCTTAGCCTGTGGTGCTTGATTGTTTGTTCCTGTGCCATGTTCATATGTGTAGAGATATCCAACATGGTGCAGTCATTCACACATGCAGTCAGAATATATCGTGGACATGAAATTGTGAAAAGTTTTTGTGTGGACATGACAAATGATACCCACGTCACTTAAGTTTTAGTTGGATGAAGTGACCTATTAAATGGTGAAATGAAACATCCATGTCCGTAAATGGTACACAAACCTTTTTCATTCACGTAGAGTTTGTAACAGCATAATGAAACTGAATGTTTAAGGTTTGTGTTAGTACAATGGAAACTTGGAACAGAACCTTTCTGTATAGTTCACAGAGTATGTAAACGTGGCCCATTTCTTGTCTTGTTTATATATCTTGATGTTTTCGTCTTGAATGTTTGATTTGGTTTTGCTCTTTTTATTTATTTTTTTTTTTTTGTTTGGTGTGTAGTAAAGTTTATTTATGTTGCAAACATTGTTCTGTGCCATACTTATGATTGTGGTTATTTTTATTATAATTATATTATATGAGTAATAATGGTCACACAGTTCTTTGAAGACACAGAAGACTAGTAATACACATTAGCTTCAAAACGTTTCTAGAATTCACTGGTATGATTTATGGAAGTTGCTGCGTGAGGGAAATTGTAAAACTGTGAATAAAGAAATGCACATTGACATCTTTCGTTGCTGTAGGGATGGGATCGGAAGGAATCTGGAGAACCAACAGTTGGTTTCTTCTTCACAACAGTGCTCCAGCACACTGGTCCATTTTCATCAAGGATTTCTTAGCAAAGAACCATGCAATAACACTGGAGCATTCCTTCATACTCTCCTGTGGCTGATGTTTACCTGTTCCATTAACTGGAATCAGTATTGAAGGAACAGCAATTCTGTTTGCCACCGAAAGTGTTGACATTGTGAAAAGGTGTACATAGATCAAGCCCGCACGGATTTAAAAATTATATATGTTGAACAAATTTGGCATACAGCAGAGTCCCAATTTAAGGTTTCTCAATTTAAAATTCACTCGCATTTTAGGTTTGTGTTTTTTATAGTCTTGGCCAAAACCACATATACATAATGTTTAATTTTTCTCAGATTAAGGTTTCTCAATTTTAGGTTTTCCCCACCTTTAAGACATGAAAATTTGCTTCATACTGAGTTTTGGAGCCAGAGTTTAGGTTTTGTGGATACAACTTTTGAGTTTGGATTGCATAAAAAATGCAGTGATTGTGTGTAGCGTGAGTGAAGTGATGTTACAATTGATTGTGAATTACCACAGCAGTGTATATTTATTCCCAAAGAGTTAGCATATGTATGATTGGCCAAAAGGCCTCTGACAGGAGCCATTTACAAATAGCATTTCTAACTTAGCAGTGCTGTTGTGTGATCACGAACCATGAAAGTGTGCTACCTTACATTGGTCATTGTATGCATGCTGACATGTGGGCTGGGAGAGTGTAGTTATTATAGGAACTCGTTACAGGCTGGATGGTCCAGGGATTGAATCATAAGTTTACTCCGCCCTTGGGCCTTCATGCCTTTTATAGGGTGAACTTTACCTGTGTATAAAGCACAATGTTTTCTATTTGGATCAGGATCCATGATATCATAATTATTATTTTGACTAGGCTGCCCAGCCCACTGTTCAGTTGATAACCAAGGATTATTTCCTCAGGGATAAATCAGTCAGAGTGTGGAGTTAACCACCCACCACTGTCTGCTGTCATGGTTAAGAATATGTGGACACATACCTCCTCTCTCTCGTATGCCTTCATAGCATGTACAGGGAAAATGTTACCTCCACATTTTAAATTAATCAGTATATAAATATTGTCCGCATTACATATAGTTATCCAGAAATTTCACATGCCATAGGGGTGTTAATATAACATTGAATCTGCTTTATATGTTCTTTTATATGCAGTCTTTGAATCTGATTTATATGTTCTTTTGTATGCAGTCTTTGTATAAAGTGCATAAAATGAAAGTGTATTGGAAATTGGCTGTCCATCTGCATGTTCCATTTCCATCGTTACTGAACAGATGCTGATAAACTTGTGTCATATTAATTTTGGTACATGCCAATGAGTTTGTTATGTAGGAAGATTTAGTCAGGTGTTCTTTGGGATTAGGCTGTGCATAAGATAATTGAGATACATTGTGAAGCTTGTTGCTTTCACAGTTTAACATTCTGTACATTTGTATATTAGTGCAGTCTTTAAGGGATGTGCATTAATGTGTTCATCTAACAGTCTGTGGTTTCCAAAGTTTGTGACATGAAGGAATAGGCCAATTTCACAAGAGGAAAGTCTTGTCATTAGTGTTGTTGTCACCCAACACAAAATTGTCATTACCATATGATCTATGAGGATCTGAGAACAGTTCTGCATGCATACTGGCTGATGAAGGCTGTATTATATTTGTATAAAATATGCTGGTGAAAGAACTGCTAGTAAAGGACCAGCAATGCATACAGTTGGTAGCCGTTTTTGAGTAATGGCAGTAATTGTTTACTTGAGGAGGTAGATTTACTTGGAGTGTCGCAAAAAAATAATCACTTTTGATCGCATGTCTAGAAATGCGTTTACCCACTTGCAGGGGATGATAGATTTATTTTCTTAACTGTGGATGTGAGTGTTTTGCTAAATGTGTTTGCATATGATTTTGTTCTGCACTCTGTGTTTGTTTTTAAGTACATGTAACATGATTCTGAATTTTTGTATTATGTCTGCTTTGATACAGATGAGGGAAAGGTTTCTAAAGAATCAGATGAACGGCCAGTTCTTCGAAAAGATGAAGTGGAAACAGTTTTTATATATATTCAGTCATGGTCTCAGAGGTAAGTATTTGTAGCGTAGTTTGTCAACATAAACATTGTTAGTGCTGAGAGGTACCATGGGAACTTTAGCATGTATCACAAAAATCATAAGATGGCCTATCAGCTATCAAAGCACACATAAGGATAGTTAAAATGTTTCAGCTTTGTATTTGGGGGTTAGGTTTATGTGAGAAATGTTAACATTTAAAAATGGTTAAATAAAATGACCAGAAACATTGGCTGCTGACTGTGATGAAGTAATTTACTTGTAACTAGCTGCAAAACACTTGAAGCTGTGCAGAGGTGTATTTTCACTCTGAAACTAAACATATCAATTACCTCAATCCAGTTCAACAGGTTTCATACATATCACATCATTTTTCATGTCTATTTGTTTTGCTTTAGTTGGATTCATTGTACCAATCTGTTACCAAGAAAATTTGATTTTTATTATTTTGGTGTGAACAGTAGGGGGTTTAAAAGTTAAAATTTGGCCTGCTGATATTTATTTTAGGGAAGACAAAAATTTTTACTACTAGAAATTTTACACCAATTTTTAAACTTTTAAAGTGTGTGATAACAGAATGGCATGGATCCGGTAATGGAATGAGAACAGTTAGAGGGATGCAGTTATATACTTGCCATAACACAGTAATATTGATATGAAGATTATAATAATAAATCTAGCTGCAGGAAAAATGGTCACCTGTTTCAAATTGGTAACTATAAGGCGTGCCCAAGTGAAAGTGGGACTGATGAATTTATGCAAAGGTTTATTTAGTTTAAATGCACGTATATATTATAAATTGAAGAGTGGTACATAGACAATATCTGTGTAACTCTACTGTCTACACATAATCTCCTTGTTGGTTGAAACAAGTGTCCCATTGGTCCATGAGACGATGGATACCGTCAGCGAAGAAAGTCTTGGGTTGCGTGCGGAACCATTCGTCGTGGCATGTCTGCTATACTCAAAAGTCCATGACGAAAATCACTACACCATCGGAAAACTGCAATACGTGACATACACTCAGTCCCATACACATTCTTCATTCGACTGTAAATGTCGGTTCCACTAACACCTTCTGCCGACAAAAATTGGATTACTGCGCGCTGAGCCTGTTTGGAGGAATCCATGGCACG
>Ga0268261_10003332_pt1 | contig 11800 bp, 17 predicted proteins | sample TergutNc150P1_FD_190353 | JGI IMG/M metagenome (GOLD analysis project Ga0268261, IMG submission 190353) | Nasutitermes corniger P1 segment gut microbial community from laboratory colony in Florida, USA - Nc150 P1 (SPAdes) (version 2) | ecosystem: Host-associated > Arthropoda: Insects >... | reverse complement strand
TAAGGAGGCTTCCATCCAGCACGCTTTTATTAGACAAATTTCATTACTCCAGCACTTAAACCGCTGACCTGTCTACACGTGACAGCGTGCTGAGGCCTTGACTGTCCTGCAAACGTTTTGCTTCTCCTGACATAAGTTACATCGCAAGCGCTTCGTTTTCCCCTGACTCCATACTCTTGTAACTGAAACGTCTGTTACATCAACTGAACGTACCGCGGCCTCCTCCGGCAGTGTTCGAATCGGAACTGTTTCCCATAATTTAAGTAGCTCTAAATGAAGTCTGTTTCTGTTCAGGTGCCTTTTATAGTAGAATGTAAGGCGCAAATCAGAGCTCTCTTACGGCAGGAATGAATGAAATAAAAAAGAACACTGGTGAGGTCATTTCTAAACAAATTTATTGCTGAACAAGGAAAAAAGTAACTACAGAGTTACATTATTTGTAATGTTTTTAGTTCTTCAAACTGGGGTAGAGAATATTCTTGCTGTATGTGGGTAGCCGTTCGATGTGTTCGGTGGAAGCCATGGCTGACATTGCATATGTCATGACATCCATCATAGCGCTATTGCATCTCGGTAGCTGATCCATAACAATAGGCATGATGGTATTGAGGTAGCGCAGATCCGACAACTTGTACGTGATATGCGAACGTTGACCCAGGTACATCCGGGCCGCCCTGTAAGTGGTGGTAACTATCAAGAATCCGTCGTGGATACCCGAAGTATAACGTCTGTTAGCACAAATGGCTTCACACAGGGGCGGTAGATGTTCGGCCAGCGCAGTTACTTGCTGCTCCGTTAGTCTGATAGGTCCGATCTTTGATCTTCCAAATTCCACCATAGGCATGTAGTCCATTGATGGGTAAAAAGCAACCGAGACATACTGGCTCTACTTTCTCGTAGAGAAAAAATACACGACGAAGCAATGCACGGTTGGGATCGAATGCAGGACGGATCCCATCCTCTACGGGGAATGAGCAGATGTCAGATGACGAGGTAGAATGATTCGTAGCTAGAAGTTTATTCGTGTTTTATGCAACTGAAACAAACGTGGGATATGACGTCATTACAGTTCTACCCCAGAATTAAAAATGGCGGTGTGGCGCGAATTATCTTTGGGGCATTTCACGTATTCCTTATGTTGGATGCGGTGCTTCAACCATCCGTAAAGAGAAAGTGCGTTACGGGCCGCACAACTCTTGTCGGAAAACTTGTGACAGGGCAGACTACAGCCGGTAGTCATTCTGAAGCTCTTGCGTGAAGGGCAGCCGAACGTGTCTAAATTTTGAACTGTGTGGCCAAGTAAGTTGGCGAGAAACTTGCATTTGGCTGAGCCTTTAGCCTATAGATGGGCAAATTTGGCCGTGGCCTCAGTTAAGGTTTGGATTAATGATGAATAAGCAATAATTCCATCGTCCCAGGAGATAACATTCTGGTCAGATCCATGGGGGTCCATGGAGTAGGGGGTAGAAAACGAAATGTTTCGAGGACATTTTCAGATGCCACACAAACTTCCTTGATTACTTCTTCACTGTGTGCCCCCGACAAGTACTCATAATCAATAACAACTTCCATCTCGTTCGAAGTACAGTTTGCAAATAATGTAATAGCGCTTGGGAACTCACCTTTTATACCTACTGGTGCAGCATAGACCTCCACGAGGTACCCCGCATAGAGACCCGAATTCCGATGCAAAGAGTTGCTCTACCTGTTGATCGGCAAGGCCGGGAGTAAACAGGCCGACGAATTGTTTTCCCATGTAGCCTCTATCCATGTACAGGGCGAACAGACAGCAATATTTACCGCAGACAGTACTCATAGGTCCTTGGAGCTGTGCGTTGTTATAATTTAGGGCGGTACAATTACGTCTTAAGAATGATTAGATATCGTGAATATGAGGGGATAGGCCATAGGAGTCAAAGTAGAATGCCGTGGAGGACGTGGGTTCGAGACGGATAGCTAGCCTGTGTGACCCTGACTGTGTGTGGGCATCAGTATTGACATTGACAGTGCTAGGCCGAGTGATAGAATGTGGTAGCAGATCTGACGGAAAAGCACCCAGAAACGATTTAACATTATTTAAGGTACACGATGTCTGAATTGTGCCCATCTTAGTTGTCTGTGGTGACGGCTCGCAAAGAATCGTTGCTTACAGAATTGTCGTATTCCAGGTACAATAGGCACGTGACTGCCTCCTTTAGCGCTTCCTTAAATGCTAACTCAATGCTTATATTGCCACCTTCCACCGGTGAAGTATGTCCTTCCGACGGGGCCAAATTAGGCATTAGGTCAAATAAGAACATGAAGTACCCGTTAATATACATATCGTGAGTTATCTGAAGTCCCGAGTTCGAATGGTGAATGCCGGAGCCTTCAAATAGTGTCTTTTATCCCATGACAGTTGTTTTCTCATGACCGGGATCAATAGACAAGCTCTCGCTAGGGATCTGCCTGCCATTCACGTACGTCAGGAATGTACGAAGACCGAAATGCTGAAATTTGTAGGGGTTTGTATTGATGGTGCCAAGAAAGTCATTGTTTACTATCATAGTGAACAGGAGCCTTTTGGGTATGTGGCCCATGACCGCCTGATCGATCAAGAGTGACTGGGGCCCCGCAGAGAACGTGAAAGTTTTTAGTTCGACTCTCGTCAGGTTATACCGCGCGAGATCGGTCTTCAAGGTCTCTTCGTGTGCTAGCGGGGTCTGAGCGTTTGCCCTGATGCGTCTAACAAACAGTTTGGCGTCGAGAAATTTAAAAGTAGTCTTAGAATCTGCGGCAGTATTCATCAGGTAGAAACTTGGCTTGTCTTTTGTAAACTTGATCTGCAGCTTGATGCCGGGAAGTAAGGATTTCGGAACGTTGCATATATCACTATGTATTCTCCCGTACATTTCAATTTCTTTACTCTGTTTCTGTCTGTTGCATCTGTCTATGAATCCAGTGTTTGTCGACTCTGCTTTCGTGGGGTCACAGGGCATCATATCCCCCACATCCTTATACCAGTAGCTGTTTGTGAGATGCGATATCGCTACGTCAATACCATAACTTAACAGTGTCTCCAAATAAGCCCTATAGTTATAAAGGTCAACCGACTGTGTTATATTCACGCCATTGACGGCAATGGTATATTGACTAAAAGCGAATATAGAAAGTTATTCGCACCGGCAGTGTGATCCGTCGCGTCCAGGGCAGTTCCATCGGCCTTTGTAAATTTGCCGCGAATATAGATTTTTATATCGGGTCAACATACGTGTCGTAATCAGCTGGTATCAGAAATTCCAGGTCACTCTGATCAATGAATGCAATGGGCTTGTAGACCACCACATTCGTTTCTTGGATCGCGTGTTGTACTGGCTTGCGAGCAAAAATATCAAATTTACTACTCACGAAAGCTAGGTCCTTCTGAGACATGGTCTTATCGTGACTTATGTAAATTATGAAAAAAATATCCCGTTTTATAGTCGTAGAGCGCTGGCGCCCTTTCTCCGGTAAGGCCTGTTTAGTTTTTGTTTCGTTTCGCATTTCGTGTGGCGGACATTGCTCTCTTTCGCTTGCGAGCACCACTTCCACGTAACTTATTGATTATTTTCTGTGTCGAGTCAGACACGTGCCTTGAGATTATGTCCGTGGTTTCCGTCTGAGGATTTTCGGCAATATCCGGAAGAAACATGCCGCCTGTGCGTAACGCCTCGCGTCCGAGAGCTTTGAGCGTTTCCTTACCCATAGATTTGGCACCGCTCCAGAGAATCGGTCTAAGGGTCCGAAATAGTCCTGATAGAACACTGCTCAGACCGTGTCCCCGCTGCACGAAAGGTGGAGTGCTGTAAATTGGACCTATATCTTCGCGACCACGACCTGCCTATCGCCGGTAATACTAGACAATGGGGTAACATTGTTATAAGTGACTGTTGGAGGTGATGACGTAGCGTATTTATACGCGTCGAAAATGTAGAACCACTTTCGGGGGCACATTGCCACTCATGAAAGGGATTTTTTACCATTAAGTTTCGTTATCTATATACTTATGTCCTGAAATGTGCGTTTTTCGACGGGTACATAACATACATTCTGAAATGCGTGGTCACAACACTTGGACGGGTAAATAAACGTCCGCAAACATCTGACGTAGTCGCTACCCACAAACTGCTGTGTGATCAGATCGCAATAAATCAAGGCTTTTTTTCGCTGACAAGTTCGTACGGTTTGACCGTGTGGGGATAAGGTGGATGACAGCTAAATTCGCATAACCGAACCTCCCAATTATCTGACGAACTCAGGTCTATGCGCTGTTCCAACTGAATTGTAAACTCGGCGAGCGTATTAGAAGAGCGGACTTTCTGTAAGGCATTGCTAAACAGCGTAATGTAAAAGTGCGTGCGGTACTCCAACTTTTCTCTCTCTAAATATTCTTCACGCTAGCTGCATTTATCCAACTATCGAAGTCAGGGCCGTAGCCTTTCCAGCGCACGAGGTACTCCCGAATGCCACGTCTGACCATTGTAGCCAGAATTTTATCAATCTGAAACCTGGTGCGTTTCGTGATTCGAACTTGTGTTAGCTCTTCATTAAAGAACTTCTGATTCAAATCTTCCAGTTCTTACACAGGTCGAGGGGCCCTACGAATTACTTTGATTATTCGAAACACCTCCGTGGTGTAATTTTACTCGTCGCCTTTGGCAAATTTCATTTTCTCTTTACTAATGCGCACGTGCTGTCCCACGCGAAATTTGGGTTGTGCAATAGGGATCCGGCCGCGTTTCTCGTTCATCCTCTCCCATATCGTTAGAATATCAGAATCGGCTACTCGTGCTGGTGACATGCCAGTCGTACTGTGAACCGTCGCGTTGTAGGCTTTCACAAATTGCGGGAGTACGTCAGTAAATCTGTACGTGGTCTTATATGTGAAGTATTTGTATAATTTATTCCAGATAGTGCGGTGAGCTCTTTCGACGACTGAGCATTTCACATCGGGGTCTTTGCAGATGCGTTTTAACATGTCTTAAAACGATCTGTTCAAGAATTCCTTCCCTCTATCCGTGCGCACCCAGACAGGACGTCTCCGTATTGGTTTAAGATATTTGGGGTCCTTAAAGATGGATTGAAATGCTGTCGTGACAGCTTCCCCCGTCTTATTAGTGGGATGATGTGTAAGAATTTGGAAAAGACATCTATTACAGTTAGTAGATATTCGGCGCCGTCGTTATATTTTCTGAGGCCCTGGACATCGACCAGATCACATTCTTACATGTCAATTATATTATTCACAGTGTAGGGGTTCCTAGGAAAAAGATTTCGCACCGCTCTGTGTAATGTGTACGCATCTTGTTTTAAAAGCCAGGCCTTAATATCTGCAGGCGCTGTATTCTGCTTCTGTTTACTCGTACTCTGCCCGACAGCGTTCTGCAGTTTTGCTGAGTCGCGAAAGCAGAAGGCTCGGAAGAATCATAATACAGTCTGCTTATCATCTCTAATATTTCAACCACTCTTTACGTAATAATGCTTCAATGCCGTGACGTTTTGTCTGGGGAAACAGCTTTGCGATTGCTGTTCTGAATTTGGTTCCGCGGAAGACGTGTGTGGGGGCACTGGGTTCGTAACCCTCCAAATGAGCACTGGTCAAATCCAGAATGCTCTTATATTGTTTGAGGTCGTCTTCGCTGACAAGGCTGTTTTCTACTTTTTTCGAGTGAGTAATTCCCAGAGACCTCGCGTGCCTTTAAAATGCTTATCCCTAATATAGAGGTCACTATTTGTATCCACTGTCACACCGGAATTACCTATAAAAAGCGGTTACCTATTTTACGCAAACCATACTCTGCATCGAGAACGCCACGTTTGTGAACATGGTGACAGGTATGGGCTAGCAATCTCACCGAAAGACTTCCTAGTAAATGCGCGTACCTCTCCTTCGCTCCTTTCACATCATCATCAACGTAGGCAGCTGCAGTAGCACCGGCAAATCTATTACTAACGGGACTTGTCTCTGTTTCATATACGTCTCCCGCAGAAGAGGTTGAGGGAAGTGCTACAGATTGTGGCGGTGTTGTCAGATGTTGGACAGTCTGCGTACCGAAATCTGCCGACTTGCTTTTTGGCATAGCTACTTTCTGTGCGAGAGTAGTGTCAGGTAATATCACTTTTATAAAGTCAGCTATCGCCTTAACGCCCTACGTCCGACTGCGGCATCCTTATTCTCGCCACGCATAGCGACCCACTTATCATACGGGTGTTTGGGCCCCTTTTTCCTCTTTACACAAGCACGAGTCTTATGTTTAGCACTATGCGCTGTCTTCTGTAGAGGCGATTTTTATGCATTGTAGTTGATTGTGAAGAGCGCTCATTCTTATTTATGTAATCGGGTGAGACAAGGTACATTTTGCGCAACATTTTTAAGCGTCGCGCGCACGAAATATAAGAATGGCTATAGTGGGTAAAATAGCTCTTAACAGAGGAACGAGAAATCCTCCTTGTTGGTTTATCAAGCGTTTCTTAGACGAGATGGACACGCACTTATCTGCAAGCGCGCGGAGTGGAACTTTGAACATTCGTAATCTCTTTTTCTGATAAGCAGTCAGCTTTAGATTGTCGCGTAGCACATTCAGAACACACTCGCTAATTGATTTCACTATTACAGTTTTTAATGATGGCTATTCGTAATTGTGGTTTAGCTGTATTGAGTACTTGTAGATGGTGATAGTTGGATTTTATGCGCATCATCCTTTACTCGAGTGTAAATAATGGGAGGATATTCAGACGGAAAGACATTGGTTCGATACCGTAGCAGATCGTCTTATCCTGGGCAGTCTAAAATCATATACCCGTGGGGATTCTGGGTCGCCTCTCGATACGCTTCACCCAAACTGGCACTAGCTTCGGGAAGCACTTGTCGCGTGAGGTATGCAAACTGGTTCCTATCGCGAACGTTTTTTAAGGCAACCAAATATTTTGCATTAAGCGATATGTCGCGACAGTGGGGAGCATGTTGAAAAAAGTTCTCGGTAATTAGAATTACACTGAGGTTGCGGTGATGGCTACCCTTGGTAAACAGGTCACACACGGCTCGTGGAAACACCTCGTTTAAAAGATCGTCAATAATAAAGAGGCACGGTAGGCCCCGTGCGTTTTCAAAATTTTCTTGCAGACCCCCGCGAACCTGTACGTTCTTCTTTAACGTGGCCAACTGTCGCTAAGGCACGGCACTCTGTTCGCTGTAACACCAGATAATTCCACCTAGAAAATCTGGCTCGGTACACAGGGTGTCAAGGTTCTTCAGAAAACGTATACAGAACGTAGACTTTCTGGACCCCGTAAGCCCTCCTCTAATACAGGTAAACGGATGTTTAAACCTGATATCACTGGCCATGAATGTTCTCTGTCAGCATTCACTCCTTTTATATATACCCAAATGGAAGGGACGTATTATCATTCAAGCGCATTCACTTCAAAAGATACCCTGTAAGTCTTTTCCTCGGGCTGACTTATAATACTTACTCCTCCTCTATCCCTTTTGCGTTTAATCTTATTCTGCGTGCATACAATTACAGTCTCATTCTCATCCATAGACAGAATCATGTATTTCATTTTCGCAAAATTTACCAACTGCGAGGCAGAGTAATTAAGTGATCCCGCGAACTTTACAAACCGTCTTGCTCTCACCTGTCAAGGAATTAATTGTTCTATACGCATAATTTTTCTGGCCTGCACAGACCACCTCCGAAATGATTTCATTGGGTTTCAGTTCTGAAGTCATCTGCCCCAAATTGTCCCCCGCTTCAACTAGTGCGGGATCGTCTGTCGGCTGTATAAATAAGACACTATCAGTGTCGCAATAAATCGCATTGTCTTGTAATCTGTCCAGGTAAGTGTAGAGGTGAATTCTCGCAACTGCTGTCACAAAGGCGCCTATGACCTCATTGGTATGACGTTGGCTCGGCACACGTTCTTCTGATGAAAACTGTCAGGAAATCCAGACCACGTCGTCACTAGCAAACATCATGTTCTGGACTTCGATTCCAGGCGTCACCAGAAATCGGTACAGTTCATGGGGATCTGAAATTAATTTTGTCTGTGTCCGATTGCTTCTCTGTCAATTTTCCCCACATGGAGTTAAGACAGAGTTTTGCCAGACCGCGTTTTGCCGTGTTGTATCTGATGGAGCCTTTGTTCAGTTGGATGCCTTCGCTCTTATAGAACTGGCGAATATATGTCTTCATCGTCTGAGGTTCGGACCCAGCTAGGATACCCACTAGCCTCTGCTTTGAGTTTAAGAAACGTGTTTATGTATTCTACAAATAGGCCGCCTTCACCCGTGTCTGGATTATATTGCGTGACTTCGTACTGGTAAATTTCTTGAATTTCTAAAATTTTGTATCCTTTGTTAACAGCCAATCGCACTTCATCAATGACCCACGTGCCATCCAGACATCTTTCAACATTGCTGAAATGCTGACATTCGCCAGTTATGTTCCGTTCAAAGACACACGATCGACACAGACAGAATAACAGTTTCTTGTTGTGCCGAAATGGAAGGACAGGGTGATAGAGATCCTTCGGTGGCACAATAGTGCATTTCATTAGTCCGTCCATCCTTAGACAAGCCTCCTTATCAGCACATGCGTCACCAACATAAATGACCGGGTGACCTATAGGGAATATAAAATATTTACAAATGTAAGGATATAAACAAATTACGTCGCAATACTGGACAGATTCCTCCCCCTCCCCTATCTTATAGTGGAGCCGCATGGCTTCGGTACGCCCCCCATACAGAGCATCTCGGGTGATCAGGGGCGCATGCTTGACAATGGGATGCACTAGCAATTCGGGTTTCTGCTCCACTATCTTGGCTTCCTCAAACTTACATTTCCATTGAATTTTAACCTGGTAGCCTGCCCGCTTTATTTGTTCGATCCTCGACAGTGTATATTCATAGCGTTCGGCCAGCGTCTCTCCACCGATTGTTTTCACGTCTCGAAATGGTTGGCATGTACAGCCATGATAGTAACATCCCAGAAATTCATATACGGTTCGTGTCTCTGCACAGTAACCGTCTACACTGTAATGCGGCAATTCAGGAGGTCTGTATTCGCGGCCGGTTCTAGTATGTTGTATCTGACAACCGTCCGTCTGTTCCATATGCAAAAGCTACATTAGGGCTTTCTTGCTATATCTGTTATTGGCGCTGTAACCTCCAGGCGGTAGCAATCCAGTGGTCTCTGGTTTGAGGAATTTCTTGCGAAGCACTTTATTGCATTCAGACGCTACTGTCAATGCCTCTAGGAAAACCTCGATATTTCAAATCTCCATAAAATCGCGCCTGAAAATCTGACATGCCTGTCGCAAGAAGGTGACGTCATCTTGGCAATACTGTTCCAACACGCGACGGTTATCAAAGACTGTGTCTTTTTGCTCGTCATACCAAGACATGAAATCCCTTCTCTCTCCCTCCCCATCTCATCAGCGCCGAAATAACCGATGTCTGGTATGGGGCCCACATAGTCCAAATTTGTCTTTGTATTAAAATAGTGCGGAAACCATGATTTTTTCGCCGAAAGCCCAAATGCCTCGGGCAATTTACGTAAAGGCATGGGCAAGTAAGATATGGAATCTAGAAAATGAAGGTGCTGCATTTTCATACTGATATTTTTAAGACCACTTAAAATAGTTTGCAGTTTCCATTTCAAGAGAACCGCTCTTTTCAGTATGAACTGCGAATCAAAAGCCTTGGCGTTGTGCGCTATCGCCACGACTTTATTACACCAGGGTCGAGGTTCACAAATATAAGATAACAAATCACCCACTGGATCGTCGTATAGTGAATGGCATCTCCTACCACAGCGGTCACAGTCCCTTTCAATATCATCTTGCATCTCACAAGCTGTACAAAACTGCTGAGCACACACTAAAATCGGAATGTGTTCAGTTGCATTCTCTGAGAACTTCGTATCCTGTGTGGTTTCAAAATCGTAGAACACAAATAAGACATCATCACTGCGGGGCAGTTCGTTCTTTAACGGCTGCCTAAAACAGAAATGGCCAATCTCTTTGTTTTTATTACAGTTTCGGCAGTGTGGCTTGAAACATTCGTGCTTTTTACATGTTATGAATTTATTACGCGTGGTACAGTTTCTCTTCTGTTCGCATACAGACTTTCTTCCCGACCTGTTCGTCTTTTGTCTGTCAAAACATGCGCGACTCCTAAACTATCTACTACATGACTCGCACGGGATTCGAACATCAGCGTATGGACATGGCGGAACTGACATACAGTCACTGCACGTCTCTTGACATCTATGCGTCACGCCCCGTTCCCACCCTCTGTTACAGCCTTTGCAGAAATACTTTCGAGAAAGTGCACGTGTCACACTATTAATCACGTGGTAATGATTTGAAACATCATCTCTTCGGATTCCACTTGACCATCAAACACTATATCTTCACAATTTAATCCCCCGAAAACAATAGTTCTGTACTCTTTGAAATGCTTCTGAAACTTCAATAACTCAGGGATTCCTCCATTATTTGTCAGGTCAATACCTGTCATCGCAAGTAAATGATCCACAACAGAGCGTATCTTTCTTCCCTGCTTTGTAATATGGATCATTAGTTAATTTGGCAATGCTAATAATTAGGGCATGAGCCAAGCAATTTTCTTGCACTTTAACTTCGACGATACTCCTTTTCAGATGGACCATGGTCTCAAGCGGTCTACCCTTAGTAGCGATTCGGTCATGGCCGGTTGGCATTTTTACAGAATGGACGGTCATAACCAGTTTATCTAAGGCATTAAACCTAGCATTCTTCTGGGCTACTTTCTCGAAAACTGACCAGATCACATTTGAGTTCATTTGGTCCTTCTTCTGAAGCTGAGTCCTATACTTTTGTCCCGCACATTAACTTCGTTATTAATTGTTATTCCTACCATTTCGGAATCGTTACAATATCGTAAAGCGTACTCAAACAGATCCGTCACACTGGCTAGGAAATGGGACATTGGGTTCCAATCCTCTCCCTCATATGGCGGCAAAAGACGCACGGTAAGCTGTGTACCCTCTGCATTGAAACTTCTGTACTCTCTGTTTATTTCTCCATCTATAGTAAATCTGGGGAGTTCAATTTCATCCTCATTTATCTCGAATACCCGAGCCGCCATTGTTATTCTGGAAACAATTCACTAATATTACTAGACGTAATTTTAAGCATGTTAATCCATAAAGATCGACAACAAGGCGATACAGCTACTCACCAGATATAACGATGGTGTCTCCTTCTGAAAAATATAGTCTGTCACTAATATCTGCACTCCGTCTTTGTGAACAATAAACATGGACATAGGGGGTCTCTATTTATAACAGTAAGACATAGGCCTCTCTTCCTCTAAACATATATGGTTCCTTTTTTCTTTATCCTTTCTCCGTGCATGTTGTTACGTTCACTTTTCATTACCAACTCATGCACTTATTAATTAAAAACACTTTCACAGTTCACATTTAAAAACACACGTTAAAAATGTCTGTGATACGTACTTAAAATTAAATTAAAAAATCCAACATGTTTCGGTCAGTTCTGCGACCATCATCAGGGGTCAATCACCGTGCCTTGCGCAATTACTACGTGTCAGCATGCCTGCCTCGTCGCATTCCCGTCTGTGGCGGTATGTTTTCTGTAATATATAAATATCTATATTATAGTTTACGAAACGTGGTGATATGGGATGCTGACTGTTATACAAGAAGGATGTGTGGCTTACCTGTACGTGTATACTTGCGATGTACCTGTCAGTGTGGTGTCTGGATGTGTA
>Ga0268261_10003331_pt1 | contig 11803 bp, 13 predicted proteins | sample TergutNc150P1_FD_190353 | JGI IMG/M metagenome (GOLD analysis project Ga0268261, IMG submission 190353) | Nasutitermes corniger P1 segment gut microbial community from laboratory colony in Florida, USA - Nc150 P1 (SPAdes) (version 2) | ecosystem: Host-associated > Arthropoda: Insects >... | reverse complement strand
CACACACACACCCACACACACACACACACACACACACACACACACACACACATCATTTAAAAGCAACCGGTAATTTGTGTGATCTTTGTTTTGTTACACTAAATGTGTGCTATACCCAAAACACGGCAGTAAACACAAGTCTTTTGAATTAACCATGTTGTTCTCATTTCACATAATGTTAATGGCTGCAAATGACAGTAACGCTTGTTATATTATAAGTATGCTTAACATTTATCAATAGACTTCTGTGACATATTAAGTAGAAATAGTTTTCTTCAACATAAAATATGAGTCACAAAATGTATGGCCAGCGTAACTATTTTCATGTACTTATATATATTTTACTTTCATAAAATTACCTCTAACACACGACAAAACAAAGTTGATTTCAAGCAAAAGCTCACTGTTTAAAGATTTTTTTCCACCTTCCATGCAACAAACATATCAGGGCTGCAACTCTATGAGCTACAAATAAACAAGAGAAATCAGCAATCTTCATGTGTTTTCCCAAGTTAATTCATTACTGAATTAGTCAACACACAAACTTCAAACTGTGAGTCCAACATGCAGTGTAAAAAAAATTTCTGTGAAATTCACTGACTTCCTATTTAATTGTCTCCAGAACTCTACAGTGAGCTGTAGCATTCTGACTGTGTTGCCTCATTGCTTCACCGTCTCCCATCACTTGGCTTAATACCATCCTCAACCCCCTCCCCTCTGCACTAGTCCAAAACAGGACTGACCCCACAACAGCTTGTAAAGTAACAAGTTGTGCTAATTGGCTTTGTCTGTTCTAACGTTGTCTCTGTTGAATGTAGTATGTATGTGCGAAGCCTCACGGTACAAACCATCAGGCTGGTTGACTCTTTTGTAAGATTCCCAAACATCCGCATTCACATAAAATTCAACAACAGTGGGCTTTGACGATGATGCATGACTCACTGCCAAAATCTACCTTTTTTTCCCCACACCTAAAACGTTTTAAAAAACACAATGTTTTGAAAGCCGGTTCTGCTTCCATTTTCAGATAATGAAGTACCTAACCTGGTGAACCCCTTAAATGGAGCAATTCACAGTCACTGGGGTTCTTTTTTTTAAGTTTTAGACAACAGATAAAGTAAAAAAAAAAGTAGATTGAGTCAGTGAATGGATACAGAAGTACTTTCATCTGAGCTGTGATATGAGAAATGTACAGCAGAGTATAGCACTTGACTGGTTTTAAATGACAAGGATTCCATTGCTAGACTGAGTAAAGGAATTAATTCTCATTTGGTTCTAAGATTCTTGACCCCTGATTTGGTTTATATAATTCTGCTAGACCGGAGTAATGTTATATACATGTATTTATTTGTTTTCTGTAATAGTTCTCTTTATATTTTGTTACTGTACAGCAAAGTGTCTCCAATAATTATATGGCTATTTATGTCACTATCTCCTATAAAATCAAACACCTGTATCTTCTGAGACTGGAATCATTCAAGTCCAGCCTTAAATCCATCTCTGGTAATTGCATACATCTGGGGATGTAACTCAGTTAACTAGCAGCAATGCGTGACATCACTCCATCAGTAGAGTGCTACTGAAAAAGCATGGGTGTAAAATGTTCTGTATTTCTCTACAAATGTAATTGAAATATTTTTTTCTACAATAAACATTTGGCAAGTAACATCTGTGGTGAGTAGAAATGTGTGTAGATCTTCACTTGTAAGTCGTTATTAAAATTTCCAATCTATATGAATATGGAAAAAGCTGCACAGTTTCTCATACAATTCTCCAATGTCAGACTATTAAAATCAGTTTTGTTATTCTCAAGAATGTTTCATGCAAAATAAAGATCAAAGCAATTTCCATCGGTGGTCTACAGGGATTGTAAACATGCCTAAAAAGGAACATGACAGCGATCCATACTTTCTGTTACAGAGAGCTATGTAATTTATTACCAACTGTTATTCAACTTCTAAGACACAAGTGTCCTTAGCACCAACATCAACATGTTATTTGAACTGTTTAAACACAAGTACTCAACAGCATCTTCAGGTCAAAGGTTATGTGGTGGCTGCAGATCACGTTAAATTATAGGCCTTGTTTTAGAAATATGAAAATACAGGCCACTCAGCACCTACATTCCAGTGGCACAAACAATTCACATGGAAAAGTGTATTCTGAAAGATTACCTAATATCAACATGCACTTCTACTCATATTTGTTTAACTATACGTGACAATAATAGTGATCAGAACACAAGTTCAGTTTTCTGACAACAGAGTGACACAGTCACTAAGACTGTTCCTTTGCATTTTGTCCTTCATTGCATTTCTATAACACTGTCATGTACTTCTAAATCGGATTTAAGAGTTCCTCTACCCTGGGAGCAACTGTACAAGCTTCATGTTCACCCGATCACACAAATGGAAACAGTTTTCAACCCACAGTAGGTTCAAGAAACCCAGAAGATGGGGAAAAGTCCAAAAGTATAACCTTAATAACAATTGTTAATTTTTAACATCACAAATGGGTAAACTGTACTTTAGCAAGTGCAATCATGTACTTGCAATGTAACTCGACCTTACAACAATGCAAGAGTTTAGGCAAAAAACATTCACTAATTTACCTTGTCAAGAAAATTATGCTCAGAAGCCACAACATCCCAGTAGTTGTTCAGTATGAAGATATTCGGTTTTGCTAATCGTGTTGACACTTTATGGAAGAAATTCTTCTCCTGCAAGATACAATGACTAGGAGTTAAACACAACTCTTGGGCACTGAAAATACTGATTACAGGTTTTCTAGACTTTGTCCATCATCTATAATTTTGAACAGAACACACTTCAGAAACTAGATATTTCAACTCCAAAAATTCTGTTGTTGCCTTTTTAATTAGTAGTAGTAGTAGTAGTAGTAGTAGTAGTAGTAGTAGCAGTAGTAGTAGTAGTAGTAATACAGTTTGGTGGTGGTTATAGTAGTAGTAGTAGTAATAGCAGCAGCAGCAGTAATGAGCTCATAGGTTCTCCAGCTGTTGGTGCAGATGCACTTCCCCATCACAGGCCTTACATACAGAATATTCCACATTCATGTATGCCAAACTTCAGGGTGTTACATACAACATTTTCAGTAGAAAATTCCACATCAAAATATGACCAATTATATTTGATAAGTACAGTGGGTACTGGGTCTCTCTCCCAGTGGTACAGCGGCCATGGCAAGGCATTGACCACTCACCCCCATCCAGCACTGAGGTTAAAACAAGAGTACAGCTATTCTTCTACTCCACCTCTGGGCCTTTATGACTTGCTCTATGGAGAACTTTCCCTTTATTATTTTGGTCAATACGATCAACCATTACATTGTTATGAGCATGTTAATGATACAAGACACTATACAGTACTGTGCAGTATCAGTTCCTACAAACCACCAACAGGATTAGTCTCTCCTATGCCATACACTAATCCCTCATACCTCACATTTGTTTTGGTTCATAGGCCTGTCCTGTGAGGTCACCAGATTTCATGCCCCTTGACTACTTCTTGTGGGGCACATTAAGGACATGGGCTACTGGCAAAAATCAAAGGCAAGAGAACAACTCCAGCAGTAAATCAGCCTGCTGACTGCATAAGATAAAATTATACAATTAGAAGGGCAACAAATTCTCTTTGAGATGCACAGAATTTTGCAGAATGGGGGAGGTCATTTTAACTGTATTCAGTGTAATGTAACTGAAAACTGACGTTCTTTGATTTTATCTGACCAAGATGGTGTTTTTCTTGCATGTTGTAATTTAACTATGTTAATAAGGTTAAAACACTGCACACTGGATGCACGCCGTGCACGCACTGTGTGCGTGTGTATTTGCTGTGCTGTGAAAAATTGACGTTACTGTGCTTTAGTAGTTCTTTGTCTTGCTCCGTACCAAATCACTTTACAAAAACTGTTTTTGACCTGATCCTCAACAGGTTATGGGCCCAGGCACGTGAGATTTTGTCGGAAACAGTGCTGTGAAATAGTAAATGTAATAGTGATTGTGCCAGTAACGTGAAGTGACAAAATTAACCTCAGCATGATTTCAAAGTGCAAATTGAAAAGCTCGATGGTCCTGATGATTGGCCTAAATGGAATGGCAGATTTTAGTGCTTCTGCGTGCCCATTGCCTAGAAGGCATCACTGATGGATCGCGAAAGTGCCCTGCCCTGTCTGCAGATACACAGCCTTGGCAGGAAAGGGAACTAACTGAATGGTGACAAGATGACGCCAAAGCTGCAAGCATCATTGCAAGCACTCTAAGCAAGTCTGTTGCAGAGCTCGTGTTACCTTGCTAATTGAGTCGTTCTTCCAGGCACAACGTGGAGGATATTAGCACGCATGTCGCTAAGCTGCAAAAACTGTTTGTCGACCTAAACGACGAATTGGCGAAGCATAATCAAAATACGCTGTCTGAACGTATGCTGACTGGACGAATTTTGTCCACACTTGGTAAGGAATACGACAATTTCAAGGATGTTTGGGATACCATTCCAACTAGCACAAAAACCATGAATTTGCTCATTGAGAAGCTCTGTGCAATTGAATTGCGAGCTGACAAACTAGCATCGCTGAAGCTGCGGCGCTCGTTGCACATGAAAATGACAAGAAGAAGTCGAATTCTATGAAAGTGAAACCCGGTAAATCCATGAAAAGTGGAGCTGACCGCGCAAAACAGAAATTTCCTTGCAACAAGTGCAAACAACTTGGTCATTGGGCTGCATAGTGTCCTCAAAAGCAGCAGCATGCAGGGAACAGAAGTGGTAAATTGGCTGCAAAGAAAAATACTGATGCATCCCTAGTGCATGTAATGGGAGCTTTAAGAGCAAGCAGTGTGGATGCGGACAGCTGGTACTGTGATAGCGGTGCGACACGGCACATTACGCTGAATAAACATTATTTTGTGTCATATACAAAATTTGCCAATCCTGATCGTGCTTGTCAAGAAAAATGTGCTGATGCAAGCATACAGTTAAGGTATGATGAATGTCCAGATGTTTCACAGCGGCATGTGGCATGACGCAGTACTGAAAAACGTTTGGTACGTGCCAGATGCAAGCGCACATCTATTTTCTGTCAAAGCAGCTGCCCAAAACGTTTACAGCACAACCTTGAATGAAAAAGTTGTTATTCGTAGCGTTGATGGAACTGTTGCAGCATTGTGTACGCTCGTTAATGACCTTTATCTATTGGCGCTTCGGGTGTGTATTCCACAACACACTGCAGAGGTCCACCTGGCAACGCAAGCGCAAACATTGCAAGTATGTATGGCATGAACATCTTGGTCATCAAAATAATTGCCATGTTATGAAAGTGCTGAAGCAACATGGTATTAATGTGAAAGCAAACAAAGAATTTTGTGACGGGTGTGCTTTGGGAAAGGCACAACGGCAGAGCTTTGGAACTCGGACAAGCCGACCAAACATAGTTGGAGAACAGATTAACGCAGATGTGTGTGGTCCAATGACAAACGTCAGCGGGTGGTGCCCGCTACTATATTTGCTTCAAAGATGACTATTCAAAATTTCGTCGTGTGTTCTTCATCACCACAAAAGGTGAGGTGAAGGATTGTCTGCGAAAGTTTGAAAGAAGTAAAGACTGCTGGACATGTCACAAAAATTCTGCTGTCAGACGGTGGCAAGGAATTCAACTGTGAAGCTGTACAGAAAGTGTTGGAAGAGCACGGCATTACGCACCGAATCACCATGCCATATACTCCCGAACAGAATGGTGCAGCAGAGCAAGAAAATCATACACATGTGGAAAGCGCTCATTCTATGCTTCACGCCAGTGGATTGCCAAAAGAACTGTGGGCTGAAGCCTGTAATACTGCAGTATACATACCACCATACTGGACCTACACCAGTGGAAGGTAAGACGCCTTTGGAGCTATGGACTGGATCTTGTGAAACTCTTGGTCATCTGCGTGTATTTGGGACAGAATGTTATGTGCACATCCCCACACAGAAAAGGCACAAGTGGGACCAAAAGAGTAGGTTGGGCCCACTGGTCGGATATATGGGTGAAAAGGATGGCTATCGAATTTGGATACCTAATGAAAGGAAGATTGTTTTGAGCCGTGATGTCCTCTTTAAGCCAGGAGCTGTGTGCAATTCGCGCAATGACATCACCAGAACCGAAAGCACATGCCCTACACTCCATGTAGTTCCAACTGAAGAAATTCAGGTATTGCAAAACTACAAATGTGACAACGGAAATACTGCGTCTACTTCTGGAGGAAGTAATGGTTTGAATGCAGAAAGGTATGTTCAAGACCGCAAGAGCATACGTGAAAAGAAACAGCCAAATTAGATGACTAGTGGTGAATTTATTTGCTTAGTTGATGATAGTCAAGGAGACTACTGCTTGAACCCAATTTCATACACTGAAGCGATGCAGTCAAACGAACAGAAGCAATGGATGAGAGCGGTGAAAGAAGAATTAGCGTCACTGAAGGAAAATGAGACCTGGGAGCTTGTCAACACACCAGTTGACGCACAAGCGATTTAAAATCACCGGGTTATGCGCGTAAAGAAGTCATGTGATGGCAACGCTTGCTTTAAGGCTCGACTAGTTGCAAAGGGTTGTGCACAAAAACAAGGAATTGATTATGATGAAACATTTAGTCCCGTAGCACGCTATGACACTGTATGCACACTACTTGCAGTGGCTGCTTAAAAAAATATGGAGCTGAAACAGTTCAATGTGAAACCCGCTTTCTTCCACGGTGAATTAGAAGAAGAAGTGTACCTAGAGCAGCCAGAGGGTTTTGACAATGACACAACTAGTGTATGTCGGCTGAAGTGAAACCTCTATGGTCTAAAGCAAGCACCACGGTGGTGGAACAGGCGATTTATTAATTTCATGGAGAAAGCTGGATTGAAGAACAGCACAGCTGATCCTTTTCTATTTTATCGCAAGCATGAAGACAGTTTTCTCTACATTGCAATTTATGTTGATTATGGACTAATTGTTGGTAACAAGGATGAAGAAATTGAAGTGTTCTTAGGGCTACTGCAAGAGGAAGTTAAAATTACAATTGGCTCGCTTGAGAACTTCCTCGGAATGCAGATTAAGTGTCAAAGTGATGGGTCAATTTTTGTTAGCCAAGAGGCTTATACAAACAAGATACTGCAAAAGTTTAACATGGCTGAATTAAAGGTGTGTCGAAGCCTGCCAGTCGCGAAGAAAGTGATAACCACAAAGATGTCAGCGGCAAGGTTCCTTATCTTGAGGCAGTGGGCAGCCTGATGTATCTTGCAGCAGCAACACGTCCTGACATAGCAGTCGCTGTAAATAAAGCTGAATGGGTCATGGACAGACCAGCTGAAAAGGATTGGAACAATGTTAAACGCATTTTTCGCTGCTTGCCATCAACCAGCAACTATGGCCTTAGGTATACTAGAGGTCCTGGCGAACTAAAAGTGTTCAGTGATGCTGACTTTGCAGGAGATAAAGTAACTAGACGCTCCACCACGGGTGTTACAGCTGTAGTTACCAACGGTGCAGTGTCCTGGGCAAGTCAACTGCAAAAGATGACAGCCCTCTCGACGACTGAAGCCGAGATCATTGCAGCAAGTGAAGGGGCTAAAGAACTAGTCTGGTTGAAGCGCCTGCTGTCAAAACTGTTGTCTGACTTTGCCGGAAAAACACCAGTACTGTACATCAACAACGCCAGTGCCATCAAACTAACCAAGAACCCAGAGTATCACAGAAGGACGAAACACATTGAGGTGCGACACTTCTGTGTGAGGGAGATACCTTAATGATGACATCAGGATAGAACATGTTGATGGAAGAAAACAGCTGGCAGACTTGCTTGCAAAACTATTGAAAATGTTCGATTTGAGGCATTGTGCCGTGATATTGGAATTACCTCTGGGAAGCAATGAATTGACTTGTGCAATGTTTATTTTGTGACAGTGTTTTGAAGGAAGTAATAAGGTTAAAACACTGCACACTGGATGCATGCTGTGCTCACGCTGTGTGCGTGTGTATTTGCTGGGCTGTGAAAAGTGGACGCTACTGTGCTTGGGCTGTGAAAAATTGACGCTACTGTGCTTTACTAGTTCTTTGTCTCGCTTCGTACGAAATCACTTTACAAAAACTGTTTTCGACCTCGTCCACAACATATGTTAACTAAAATAACTACTGTAACTCATTAACATAACTAAAATTAATGTCTCTGACATACATTTTTCTTTTAATGTTGTGCATGCAGTAGGATAACATTCAATTGCTGCCTTTGTTTTGTGGTGTTATCAAACACATGTTGCAGAACATGTTAACACTTAATGGATGCATTTCTTCAGTGGTGTTATCTGATATGTAACTTTCCTTTTATTTGTACAGTTTGAAAAAACTTAGTTACTATAAAATTTTCACCAACAGCCATGCACATGCATTGAATTGTTTGCAGCAACACAATGGTTGAAAATCAGGAATATGTTGATTTTTTGGCATTTCAGTCTGTTCTTAAAGACTGTCCAAAGAGCCAGACATTTCACTGTCTGGAAGTCTATCTCAGCACCTTGAAATTAAATTAAAAAAAAAAAAGACTACCATATGCCTTTCACCATTCCCTGACTACAAATTTGTTGTAACATTTTGTAAATGTCAGTGACAATTTTCTCAAACTGCACTAAACGTTCAATACTTTTTCCCTGGACCTGTGACAAACATCACACTCACAAAAACCATTATAAAACTATATTAATTCCCAACAACTACTTGAAACACAAAACTGCTGAATCATGAAGGGCCAGTACAGTTGTGCTGGTATACTGAAGCTGTGGAAAGAAGACCCTAGGGCTGATAGGAACAAAGGTGCCTGACATTTCCCCCTTTCTTTCAATTCACGCATGACCCTTACACCACTTCTGGTCTGTGTCAACCAGTCTATATTGCTTGTTGATAGTCAAGATTACTACCAACATTCAAGTGAAGATTAGCAGATTGGAACAAATGTGGACAGCATCAAACCGTGAGACCTCCTTCCAGGGTCTCAGTAAACCTATTACACAAATCATCAGTATTGTTATTCTGTGGCCATATACTACAAGTTAAAACTGAGTATAAAGACAAAGACTCTCTTGAAACCAACACATGAACACTTTCAGCTCAGTGCGGGTGTGACTTACAAACTGGATGAGTAATTCACTTACTGCACGCGTAAGAGTGGATACTGCATGGGCAACAAACACGAAGACATCTGCATCTTGGCAATGACTGTCGATCCATTCATCAAAGTCAGGTGACATATCAATTCCTGGAGAGTCAACAAATACAACATCACTTCTCAGAAGCAGACACTTTTCTTTAGGCCAGTAGATATGCACCAGCTGACCCTCCTCCAACTTTTCCTGACTCAAGGCGTGAGCAAGTTGTCCAACAGACTGAAACACACAAGGAAGATGAACAAATTCCTCCCAATAATCAAAAGCAATTCAACAGATAAAGAAATTTTCTATCACTTCATTCAGACTTCACCATACTACAGTACAATACCAATTTACAGTTTCTCTGTTTAAAATTCTTGATCATTTTATAGGTTAATTTTTGTGGTCTCAGCCAAAACTCCTTTTAAACAATGCAAATTTCTTAATTTATGATTTCTCAATTTGAGCCAAGGCGTGAGTGAGTGAGCGAGTAAGTGTGTGAACAGAATGTGTTGACCACTTTAACCCATGGGTTGTCATTCTGTTCAGTGGTTTGTGAATGGTATGGATCCATTATTCGACAAACCTGGCAATGCAGTTAGGTGTGAACCTCACAGCTTCAACTGTGAGGAAAAACATAACCTCAGTGAAGTTTGCTCTCATTACTTTTACTCCATACTTGCTTTTTAGGTACAAATGCAAAACGTAAAAGTGTCTTTTGGCTTCATCATGTGTGTCTGCCTGTCTATACATCCAGATGGAATATCTTGGCTTTTCATGAAATTTGATATGTATTTTTCAAAAACTGCCAAGAAAATTCAAGTTGCATTAAAATCTGACAAGAATAACGGATACCCTACATGAAGGCGATCCTACAAATCTCGCTTAGTTCTTCAGAGAATGGGATTAGTTTCAAAAAAAATTGTAGAGGAAATGAAAACACGCATTTTATGTTCAACAAGCGGGGGTACCCGGCGTTGCCCGGGATGAGAAATTGCGAAAGCAGATATTTGAAATCACATGGAGGGACAAACGTTGCATAGGTTAGACGTTATTGTATAATTGCAATTCCTTAGTCACTTCCTTCCCGTCTGATGAGGTTCCGAATTGTAGGCGCATGGATCCCGTTCACGTCCCAGCGAATCGTACGCATTACCGACATTACATTACGCATTACGGACACTTGGAGTAGGAACGCGCAACTGTCGCCTGCAAGGGTGTGATTTCCTGTAGGTCACAGAAACAGAAGCTAGAATGAGGGATATAACGCTGTGGCGGATGGCCCCGTCGCCCGGTTGGACGTAATATCCTTGACGTGACGCGAACACCCGCTGGAATAAGGGATACGATGCTGTTGCGGATGACTCTGTCGTCTACTGCGAAGTAATTTCCGCGACGTTAGGGGAACTCCCGCTAGTATCACGGATATAAGGCTACCGCGGATGACTCTGCCGTCTGCAATAACGTAATGCAGGTGACGTCACGCGAACACCAGCTGGAACCACGGATATAAGGGTATCGCGGAAAACGGTTGCGCTGGCAGCCATCTTGTGCCCATGATTCTGTAGTGGCCCCTAAAGAAAAAAGGGCCCAAAAGGTCGAAGAAGTCAAGAATTTCGGGCCCATACATACCCTACGGTCTCTTCCAGACCAAGGGGGAGAAGTGCGCAAAGTTTGTTTCCGAAATGTGAATTTGTATAAGTTCCATATATACTTATAACAAACAAAAAAAACCAATTCATCTTTATATATAAGATAACCTTTTCCAGAAAGCCGTGCCATTTATCAGATAATGTGGAAATATATGGCAGAGCCGGGTAGGCCACAGAAGACAATATAATACGATGCATGCGCTTTGCATGCTGGATAACTAAGGCTATAAACACATACTCAGAATGCATAATGCTTATTGCTTGTCCACTGCAACAATAGTTACTAGAAAGCACTTCAATGTTGTGTTATATGCACTTTGCCTGTCTTGCTAACTGTAAGGTGCTGTCCCACTTCACAGTGCTATACTCAACATGACCACCCTTACTCCCAATGTGAGAACTGTCAACTGGGTTGTATCCTCCTTCCACTTCATTCACCCTGAAGGTTCAGACTATACTGTACTCTGAAACAGTGCAACTACATGTGATGTGGCTAAACTCCCAAATGATGAAATTACATATCAGACACAGATGACATTAACCTAATGTCAAGAACAGTGTGTCTGGTTGTTATTCTTCATGTCTGTTAGACCATACAGGGTGAGAAACACATTATGCGTTTCACCTGAGAAAGGAGAACGCCTGTCTCTGAACTAAGGATGAAGACAGCCTCTCTCCAAACTACACAAATTTCATGTCTCATATTCTGTATTATAGAGCATGAATAAAGAGCAATGATGATAATGCACCACTGTCATCAGATTGAAACCGATATTAGTATTGGAAATATATGCAAACTACTACCATGACATTCCGTTTTTCAGTAGAACCCTCTACGACCAGATATGACTCTCCACTATCTGATCCTTCCACTTGCAAGAAACAATTTGTTGTATGGCCACAACCACTTGGAAGTATTTCCTCATGTAACATGGCATTGATCGCAGTGCTTTTGCCATTGCTTGTCCTGTAAACAAA
>Ga0268261_10003330_pt1 | contig 11804 bp, 7 predicted proteins | sample TergutNc150P1_FD_190353 | JGI IMG/M metagenome (GOLD analysis project Ga0268261, IMG submission 190353) | Nasutitermes corniger P1 segment gut microbial community from laboratory colony in Florida, USA - Nc150 P1 (SPAdes) (version 2) | ecosystem: Host-associated > Arthropoda: Insects > Digestive... | reverse complement strand
GTAGAGGTCTCTGCGACGAGCTGATCACTCGTCCAGAGGAGTCCTACCGACTGTGCCGCGTCGTTGTGTGTGATCTAGAAACATCAAGAATGGGTGCTCCATATATATATGACATTAGTAGCCTAAGGGTTAATAATTTAACCCTTCTCCTGCTAACGTGGAGAAAATGGTGAGCTCCTAATAATGCCAGCAAATAGCAGATGGGATTTAATTCGGGGTTTAAAGGGTTAAAGAGAAAACTTCGTTTATAGGAAAACGTCTCCGTTCTCGCGAATGTAGAGTGAGAGTCAGTACAAAGGTCATGTAACGAAACGAAGCTGACGCGTAGACTCAAAATACGAAAAGAACGGAAGATGTTCTTTAATGAATGACCGAATGAATGAAAGAGGAAGAACATTGCACGGACTGCTGACAGGAGAGAGAACGTGAAACAAAGGGAAAGCGTGAATGAATGAACGAGTATAAAATGGAAACGTGTAGGTATGTTACTCTGTAACAGTGTAGTTTGCAGATGTGACTTGAATTTCTACCTTGTGTTCTTGATCGTAATACGAGTGGTTTGTACTTTGCAATATTTCTATGTAGAAGTACGTCTGTTAAACGGAAACCTGCTGCAAGTGGATGTGTTCGTGCCACCTGTGATTCCGTTTTAATGAAATGGGTCCAGCTGTATTTACGATCACTGGCAAACTGCCCAATCGTCTTTATGGTGTGAAATATCACCCCTTTACCTGCAGAATGCACGTAACTAAGAGTTTTAATACTCTGCACTAGAAGTATGACAGTAATTTGTAATCCATACAGACTGCTGTCAATGGAGGGTGTTAAATGTTGGTGACGTTGACATCGACGCTATTGATTTGTTGCAGATCAAACAGTACGAGAAGCTGGAGTGCTTGGAGGAGAGGAGGAAGCTAGCACGGGAAATATACGACAACTTCATCATGAAGGAGCTTCTGGCGCATTCCCACGTAAGTTGCTTGCTGGCGTTCTGTGATAGAGATGCCAACAGTTAGGAACTTGCGGAGGAGGCTGTTTATGTCCGTATTAGAAGTATCTTCAGACTAAGAGGTGTGTTCAGTCGACTGGAAGGCTGCTAAGGGATATGGATGGTACCTTGGTTAAGGAACGTTCTTTGGTAGATGTTTGTGTAGGGCCGTTTCGTTTGGAATATGCTTGTCGAGATTTTCCTTTAGAACGATGTGGTTTTGACATGTGCTGAGGGAAGCGTTCGCCTAGAACAGCATGGATTTGGAATGTGCTGTAGAGCCGTCATCTAAAGCCTTGTGTTTTGCGAGTGTTCTGAAAGAAACTTTCTTCCGATACTGTATTTGTAATAGGATTCACAAGACAGGAAATGAACGTATAACGCAACATTGTGGCGCGTTCGCGTAACCACTGTTGCTGTGGAGAAGCAATAAGTATTACATATTGTGAGTGTGTTTAATCCATCAACCAACAAGTGCACATAATAAAATACAGTTCATGACAAGTATTAAACACCTACATGTTTCGGCACCCGCGTTCTATCCTTGGGGAATTTCTTAGAACAAACACGCTAATATTATACGTTACCCCCATTACAGTGATTAAAATATTAAAATTCTAAAATACATAAAAGTCGATAATCATAAAATTACAACGTTGTCGTATTAAAATAATGTGAAAGCCGTTCCAGGTACAAGTTCGTCATTTTTTATAATCTGTACGGAGTAAGGCATACGAAAATTTGTCTCGATTTTAGGTGAGCCGAAGAGACTTCCCAGTAGGAGCGTGTGAAGTGTGTCGTGTCGGGCGGTCGATTTCTGCTTCGTCGTAAAAAGTAAGGCTCTGTGGTGGTATAGATTTGCATTACCGAACACACGTACGTTGTATATGCAAACTATACTTTATGTCTATTTTTGCGTGCGTCTGCAGCCGGCTGCATGCCTGCAACCCGTCTGTCCCGTGTCTCACAGTGAACTGTTTTCTGTTACCGATGGGACGTGGGTCGTAGTGCACGGGCTTCAGACATCCCGGCTTGCCGGGCAAATATCCTCCCATACCCACCGGCATCAGTGGCGTCGGCCTGAGGTCTGTGGCACTCTGATACGTCCCTGCACACCAGATAAGGCAGCGTACACAAAGCACCATGTAGGTCAGTGGCAATGCCTGTACACGTTGCGAATAATGTGCCGCATGCCCACTTGCTGCTGAGAGTTCCACTCGCCACCGATGAAGAGCTCTTTCGAAACAATGTCGGCGAAGCCTGCGTGGTATCTTTTAGGCTACAAATATTTGCATCTGTTCGAAATCCCTGGTTCCCTGAATTCTCAGTCCTTCCACGTTGACTAGGGCTGCGAACGTTTCGCTTATTATCCGAATAGTATCTTCAGAGCTGAAATCGTCGGTTTCGTGAGCTGTTAAACGCAGCGTTGAAAAGTAGTTGGGTGCCGGCATTTCGGGAACTCCTGCTGGTCCTATCTTCATAGGTTGAATGATGAAAGAAGAACGCCCAATAAAAGTGGGTGTGTGGTTATATAGGGACTGATGTGGGTGGTGATAGGTTCTCGGCAGCGAGAACGGAGGCCAGTAGGATTGTAGAGACGTCATGAAGATGGCCCAGTCGGGGTTCCCGAAACGTTGGCGCCCAGCCGTTTTTCCAACGTTGAGTAAGGGTGCGTACACACCAACAGAGTCGAGTTGAGTCCAATCCAGTCCAGTCAGACTCACAGAGACGCGGCAGTGACCATATGGCTTACTTACAATGGCTGCTGCGGCCGTGCGTACACACCAGCAGAGTCGAGTCGAGCCGAGACCCACGAGTCTTGCCTTGTCAAGAGTCTTGATGCCGCACGCTTCATTTTCGTCATTCAGACTCTAGTGATCGGGCGGGACGGAAGAAATGGCTGTAGAGAAGCTTTTTCTTTTAGTGAAGGACCACGAGGCAATTTACGACGCCTCACGTTGTGAACACCGGAACCGCGTCTTACTTTGATGATGTACATAACAACAAAAACAACAACGCCACTAACAACAGTAATAATGATCTTATTGTTACTAGACCTTCTATTTAAGGTTAAAGTTTAAAGTAACCCAAAGACGCAAATGATTCCCCAGTGGCAAGATACCTGGAACAGGGTTTCTTCCTCAGACTCCCAGAAATGTAAGAACAAGTGACACAAATTAAGAAGTAATTATGTGAGGGAAAGAAGAAAATCAAAAGAAAAAATATAAGTTAGTTCATTGTCAAAATGTATGCTTGGGAATAATCACTTGTATCTTGATACACACTTATAAGTAGCTAGTGAAGGTGTTTACATGTTGTACCCTTCAAATAGTTTGACTCGAGTGCATGCATATTGTCATGAGACAAACTTCTACAATTTATGCAAGCGTCTGACTGATTCTGAGTGGTTCCCAGAAACTGTGGAAGAATCCAGCTGTCGGCAAAAGAAAACCCAGAGATTAGAATGAATATTGTCTCTCATTGTTCATCCTGTTGGCCACTAACTTGGAGACTTTCTCTGTTACTGGGGATACTCTTAGCAACGATACCAGCTTGCCGAGTGGGTGGAAAAACAAGTAACATGCTGTATTCATTTATGGGTTATTTTTTAGTCAGATCCAATTTCCATATTCGGCCAAGCATGACTGCTTAATCATTGCAGCTGCACAATATTAAGTTTCAAACCTTCAAAAACTTGGGAGAAAAAAATGCGTGAGGTAGGTCACAATACCCTGGTCCTTGGTGGCATGCCTAGGGGACATCCTCTCAAGTTGTAGGAGGATTTGCAACACAGCTGCAACTCTTGGACATTTTTGTTACTGCGACAGTCTGCTAGTTGTCGGATATTTGCCGGGTCGTGTGAACTCGCGCCAGAATTGTCTTTTAGGCGTTCCATATCGTGTCGTATGTATGCATCGTCAATAACAATGCAGCCATTTATCATTGCAATTTCCTCAATTAAGGGTAACAAAAGTCACTTTGTGGTCATCACATCGATATATATCAAGCAATTAGGGTCGGTATTTTATTTGAATACTTAAAGTATATAGTCAAATATTGTGTTGATCTTGTTAAATGTACACAGAATAAAGTTTTGTGTTTAAAATGTTAGAGGTGTAGTAGATCATATATGCTGTTTATCATTTGAGTCAGATTGTGCAGAAAGTTACATCTGCTTAACAGCTGTAGGTATAAATGAAGTCAATATTTTGTGTAATTATCAGTTGTTGTTGCATGTTTTTCAGTTGTAGACATGTTTGGCATAATTCAGTTTTGACTGATATATTGCCAAGTAAAAAAATGCATTTAAATCTGAAGAACACGTTTGCATTTTCTGTTTACAAACTTGCAACTTGTAGACTGCAAAATGACAGTTGGTCTGTGACATCAAAGCCTGAAGTGGTGAGTGGCCGTAGGTCACAGTTTTGTGTTTTAGACAGGTTGGCCTTAAGAAAGTTGGCACTCTGGCTCAGCAGAACTCATGGTGCCCACCTCTTAGGAATGGCATATGCCTCAAATTTGGGTTGTGGCATTTCCATTGTTAAGTGCTCGCTCATTGTAACAATTGAACGATGGTGATGATCGAGACAATATATTTGCATCTGGCTGAATTCGCTACCATATGGTGGAGGTTTGAGTGAGGAATATTTCAGCAATATCATTTCTCATCTTGCCTGCATAGAATGCACTAAACGCACGAACATTAAAGTACAGTGTGTATTAAATGTCATTCATAGTGTTAAAAGCAGTATAGCACTGTTCTTGCTTTGCTTCGTTTAAGAAATTAATAATAATTGTGTAAAAATACGGAAGTGTGTACCCGTTGCAGCTTAGCGCCCTGGGCAAATGGCCAGCCCGCTCGGTTGCTATAGTGGGGTCTGTATAATAGTGTTCACCTCCCTCCAGATTGCCTGTCAGTCTGCATGTAACAACTTGAGAACCACTAAACCAATTTTCTTGAAACTCAGTGCTTAGTAAGTTTACTAAAAAGGGTGAGGCTTTTCAGGTTTTTTTAATTTTTATTTTTATTTATTTTTTAATCCACATACACAGGTAATATAGTAGCACAAGGCAGAGGTACACAATTCCCAGGGGCCTTGTTTCCCAAGCACAGAGTGTTGTATGGTGTTGCAAGATATCTTCAGTATAATTATTGCTTTTTTTTTCCCTTACATAACAAATAGTGTCACTTCACGTGTACTGAGCAGGAAGCATCACATAACAGTGACATTCACAGGTCACTCCATAATTATGGGTCCTTATAATATGACTTGTTTTATGTCCCCTTCTGGTACCTAGAATTTGTGGAGAGACTGTTAGATTTTTGGAAAATTTATGGATGCCTGGCACTAAACCTGTTGAAATTTGAATGTTAAATTGTTGAGGTTATAAAAGAAATTGTTGAATTTGGAGCATAAATTATAACCAGGAAACAGTTACTGTGCATGAGTAATATTTTTCCCATACGAAAATAAAGTTTATTAAAAATGTGTAACCTCAGCAACCCGCTAAAGTAGATTAAAAGAAATTGGGACTCTTGTTCTATTACTGAAACACAACTTTTGTTGCATCAGAGGCTTCCACTTGCTCATCATTGTGTAATATTTCACTAGGGCTTATTTACTCAAATAACACTGAGAAGAAAATTGGAAACAAACGCAATTTCCTATGAACTAGAGATAACGATATATTTCGGTGCCCCAAGGCTTATCATGGCTGTGATGTCACTCAGAAACCATGACGTTGCGTAACCATGGAGACCGATATAGCAGTTTCAAGGCAATGATATTATTATATAAGGTAGGTGGGATTCTAGACTAGCGATTTCCAAAAATCAGTGCATGTGTGATGGTGTGATGATGACCTATCTTTGTAGAAACATGTGGCATAGCTGCATTAATAAGCAACATGGCACCAAAATATAACGGAAGAAAGAGGACAGCATTTTAGAGACTTTTATAGTGGTATGGGTGAATTAAAGAAGGGCTAGCAGCCTATAACTTTACCTGGTAAAGGATGAGAAGGACAATTGTCTGCATATTTATACAGTATTTTGAACATGTGGAAGAGTCACTTGTGTCAATTCTATTGAATGTGCTGGTATTAATGCTGTTAGGCAGGCAGAGGTACACATGGCGGAGTGGATAGCTTTTGAGGCTGAGGTTACTGTTGAGAATGTTCACATTTATTAATCATCCGGTAGTGTTCAGTTCTGGCAGAGTTGATGCATTTAGGAGGTAAACAGTACGTTACAAAATCCAGAAACCGTTTGGAATGAAGAAGGTATTGTCCGAACAGTGGAATGAGTCTGCTATTGTACCTACACCCCATTATAAGAAGGGTGATACACGTAATCGTACTAATTACTGAGGCATGTAACCTGTCAACTGTATGCAAAATGCTATCTGACATTCTTCTCTCAAGTTTAACCATGTATTTATATGAGATTTTTGAGGATTATCATTGTGAAATTTGATGTATTAGACTACTGCTAGGACATTCTTCTACATTCTGCAAATACTTAAGAAGAAATGCGAATATACTGGAGCAGTTTATCGGCTATTTATAAATTTCAAGCAAGCCTGTGATACGGTTGGGTGGGACATTTTATATTATATTCTCAATGAATTTATGTGTTTAAATGGAATTACAATAAAGTCTGAACAGGCAGGCCTGTGGCTTATACAGTTCCTGTTTAGAGTGATCTGAAACGGATGTGTTATAGCCATTGCTTTTCAGTTTTGCTTTAAGAGTGTGCCATTAGGAAGGTGGAAGAAAAAAACTGGGAGGGGGTGGGATTTAAAATGAATGACACACTCCAGTGCTGATGATGGTGATTTGTTTGGTGAAAACATAAATACTATAAAACAAGGTAGGAAATGTTCACAGGACGCAGCGTCTCTGGCGCTTTCGCCCAGTTGTTGCCTCTACCAGTCGTGAATACATTTCAGTCCATTCTAAGTGAAATCAGTCCATCTTTTGTTATTTGTGTGGGATGATGATTATGTTGAGATTGTCAGTTGTTACTCCCGTCTGTCAGGCTTTATCTAATTTTTTGTACGTCTCTCGTAAATGTTAAAATATCGTATTTTATGTATGTCAGTTGCAAATGGTGATGTGTTGTGTTTCCTATACTTATATCGCAAAAGACAAGATGAGTGGATCATCAGTGGTTTCCCAGGCCTTCGTTCATACCTCGCAGAGAACACTCTGTTATAACAACCAATGGCAAAATGTTCATTTTTTTTGTATGTCTGATTACAGCCAAAATGCAAATACTTCTACAAAACCCTTAGTAAAAATCCCAAATATGAAATTCCACGACAATTCATCTGACGGGACATTTGAGTTGTTCCATGTGGATGGACAAACGGACAGGCAGACATTAGTTAGTAGGGTAGTCAAGAAGTAAATCCTGGGAAAGCCAAGTACATATTTGTTCATATCTCATCAGTAGAATGCAGGACAAAGTCGCAACATACAGATGGCTAGTAAATCCTTTGAAAATGTGTGGCAGAGTTTCCTTCAGTTCAGTGAGTGACCAATAGTTATTTTCAAAACATCTTCATTGTGATCAAGTTTGGTAATGGACAGAGTATGTATGTGTTCACTTGAGTATACAAACACCTTGTTTAAGTACTGTTCAGATTTTGGTTCAGCTGTAAGAAGTTTTTACAGGTTTTGTAGTGTAGAACATGAATTCAAATTTTGTAAATGAATTTTGTTCTACAGTAGACAAATGAAGTAACTAATTTCTGTGCTGTAATTTAAAATGGAATGTTAAGAAGCACTGAGTATTCTTCAGTCCAATGTATTATGTGGTTATTTCTTAGTTGTGAACCTGACAATTCAACTTGAATTTTTTGCTAGAAGTAATTTCACTCATTTAGGCTACTTTCATTCCCAGTGTGCATGTGATTGTGAAGGCTATCGGTTAGTTACCATCAGGAAGGTAAGAATAACTTTCATGAAGATGAATAGCACACACAGAAAAATGTGGTTTGTGAAAGGAAATGTCAGTGATATTTACTATGTACTGTTGTTTTACAGGATTATTCAAAAGAAGCAGTTGCACATGTACAGATGTTTTTAATGAAGAATGAAGTTCCAGTTAATTTATTTGAGGTAAGTATAAATTGGAACCTATCTGTGTGAATATGCCTTCACTGTGACATGCAATATAATATACTTTCATAATGTAATTGATCTACTCCTGTTTGTTTCTAGCCATACATTGAGGAGATTTTTAATCATCTTAGAGGGCAACCTTTCAAGAAGTTTTTAGAAAGGTGAGATTGAAGGTAAAAATTAATGAGGAGAGTAAACAACTTAATACCTGGGATAGGTGGGTGCTGGAATGGGGTTTGTAGGCGTGGCATTGTTATGACAGCTGAGTGACTGGTGTCATTTACTGTGATTACTGGAAATGAAAGAACTGTAAAGAGCTCCAGTAACTACACATACAGAAGGTTCTTACAAATGAAGTACATACACACATGTAGACCTTATTTTGAACAAATTAATGAATGCATATTGTGTAGTATCAGTATATACAGTAAGCTACGGAGTTTTGTCAGTTGCCGGGCTATTTACTTTAATATGAAGCATGATCTGCTTCTTTTGGACTCTCTAGATATCATGCTCTTAATTCCAGAAACTTTTTTCAAGTTTTCATTTTACCAACTGAGCTTGATAACCCTACATGTTAACTTTATGAAGCCTTTGCAGGAATAACCTTACAGAAAGTTTGTTTTGAGTTCCTTTATCTCTTGCATATTGTCACAGTTGCCGGTAAAGTTTGTATTTAATATCTGTAGCACTGTTTAAGATAGAACTGCTGTTTCCAGTGATACTCATTTAACACAGGACTGTGGGTATGTTCTTTTTGATCAGTGCACCTATACGTAATTTTTCGTTATATTTGATATTATTTAGGAAAGGGAAGGACAGGACTTAGAGGTGTGTAGTGTTATTGAAGGGTTGCACCAGATTATTTATCCATTTTTGGAGGAAATTGAAGATTTTCCTCACTCACATGTTCACACTCCCGATGATTTTCGGGGATGTTGTCCTTATATCATTACCCATCTGGCTGACTGAATACTGATGTGTTCAGTTTAAAAGTGAGCATATACTACAAATGCAAATGCAAGTCAAGTGTCACGGCCCGGACGACTACAATCTAAATCTCATTTTTGTAGTCAGAAGACATGAATACATATGAAATATATTAAAGAATTCATCTGTGTATGCCTACTGTGTGAGCCAGAAGGAAGTTTACAAGTGGGTGGACAAAAATTTGTATGTGTAAAGGTTAAGGATCAAGTCAGTGAACCTAGGTAGATGCAGAAGCAGCATAATTGAAATTGCACTGGAAAGAAAATCAGTCATCAGAGAGAGTGGTGGAAAAATGGCCAAGGGTGCAGTGCTTTAGATTCTGCAACAGAGCACTTGTGTCTGAAGGAAACAGGAAACTTGTGTATTGAAAAGCAGGATTGCTATATGTGTACTGCATGGTCATCAAGTCTAAAATCCAGGAAAATGTGAAATACATATAAGATTTATTCAACTTATTGTGTACTTTATACTGTATACTCTTATATGGTATGAAGTGTGCACTAAGTTGGAAAAACCCACATCTGTATATTACTCATTGCATGGAAGATATATGATATTCAATGTGAAGTACAGTTGAAGATCCCACTTCCACAGCTGCTTTCAGGAATAATTATTTACACCTGTTTTCAATCCCTTGCTTCTCTCCTTCTTCTGCTAGTTGTCATCCTGCAGTTTACAGATTTTGAACAAAATGTGATAGAGTGACACGCAGAAGAATGTACATTGATGTGTCAGCCAAAGTTCTTCACAATGATGAAAGTTATTCTTCACTATACACTTTTTTAATGTTTATATTGAAACTGGTGTCATTGATTATATAATTTTTAGTCAAAATACATTATGACTGTAATAATGTTGCATTGCATGGTAAATACCTTTCCCCAGAAATCCACCAACCCAGAATCATTATCTCTCCACCACTTTATATAGACTTGGTGACCTTAGATTTATAAGTAGTAGTAGTAGTAGGTGTTGATGGGTTATTAATGAACACATTTTTTTTTTATTTAATATGGTACATGCCAAGATGGTATTCTTCTTGTAGCATCATTTTCATGTTGTATAGATAGGTGGATAAATTTTTTTACTCTAGTCTGTCTACTCGTAGCCTTTCAGAAAGATGGAAGCTTGAAATAGTTCTGGAAATGTCACAGTCACTCTATTCGATAAACCTCGCAGAGCACTGTAGCAGTGTATCGTAGCTTATTGTGTAGCAGGTATGATATACCTAAGAACTCCATATTTATGAAAGCATGGAAAGTTTACCCATGCAAATGTGGGAAGGTCATTGCCACCCTTTGTAAACATGTATTGTTGATATCACCTCTCTATTGGCATTTAAATCATAATGTGAAAAGAGACCTGTATTTAATCTGCATGCCTTTGAATTTTCAGTGGGATTTACAGTGGTTAAAATTGTAACACATTCATGAACAGAAAACAATATTCACTGTGTGAAATAGTACTAGCATTAAGTTTACTCCCTGTAAAGAAGTGAATACTTACACTCTGTAATGCATGTAAAAGTGAAATTATTTTATTAGCATTTTTGACCTCATGCATGACAATTTGTTGATGCTGAAGTACACTGTGTGGGCAGTTAATTCTTGTGCTACAGATTTCTAATGCATTGTGTTGGTGTTTGCATTCATTATGAAGTAGAATCTTTAAATACCTGTAATCATCTCCATTCAGAAAACATTACTTCTGAACTTTTTTTAGCTTGTAAAGAAGTAAGCCACAAGTTAAATTGTGTGTGTTTGTATATTATAAATATTATAACACGCCTTTAATGCCTAATTTATTTTACAGTTATGGAACTTGGCACAATTATTTTTACGACCTTATAGTTTTCTGAAATCAGGAATGAATCTTTGACTGAAAAAGTGGAATTAATATTTTTTTGAAATCTGAATAGTTGTTGAATTTTGTTCCTACAGTTCATACGTTCAGATGTTTGGTGATCAGAAAATGCCTTATAAGTTTTTTTTTTGTCTTAAATGAATGCACAGTTGTGTTCTGTTATATATTATTTTCTCTTTACAGTGATAAGTATACAAGATTCTGTCAATGGAAGAATTTAGAGTTAAATATCCAGGTAAGAATGCAGTTTGTAATTTTGTTCAGAATGTCAGTCTGTGAAATGTTTGAGCTTATTGAAATTGCATCTTGAATCATTTTGGAATTTGGTGTATTATTTTATACACGGAAGAAATGCTAGTTTTGTAATTGGGAGCCATTGTACTGCAGTTCTTCATAGGCATGCACCTAGAATTTAAGTTATTAATATATTATAATGGACCAGAATTATTAAAAGTGTTGCAGTCACAACAATTTAGGCAAAAGTATGTATTTTACTCCTCTTAATTGAATGTATGAGGAAAACAACATAAAAATTTATAAAACCCCTTAGTTTCTCCATAGAGTTGTGTTAGTGACCTTATAATTAACCCTTTAAAGCCCGAATTAAATCCCATCTGCTATTTGCTGGCATTATTAGGAGCTCACCATTTTCTCCACGTTATCAGGATAAGGGTTAAATTATTAACCTTTAGGCTACTAATGTCATATATATATATATGGAGCACCCATTCTTGATGTTTCTAGATCACACACAACGACGCAGCACAGTCGGTAGGACTCCTCTGGACGAGTGATCAGCTCGTCGCAGAGACCTCTACCCGACAACACACGACAC
>Ga0268261_10003329_pt1 | contig 11807 bp, 2 predicted proteins | sample TergutNc150P1_FD_190353 | JGI IMG/M metagenome (GOLD analysis project Ga0268261, IMG submission 190353) | Nasutitermes corniger P1 segment gut microbial community from laboratory colony in Florida, USA - Nc150 P1 (SPAdes) (version 2) | ecosystem: Host-associated > Arthropoda: Insects > Digestive... | reverse complement strand
AAGAATGGGTGCTCCATATATATATATATATGATAATGGTCGCCTAAAGGTTAATAATTTAACCCTTATCCTGCTAACGTGGAGAAAATGGTGAGCTCCTAATAATGCCAGCAAATAGCAGATGGGATTTAATTCGGGGTTTAAAGTGTTAAAGAAGGTAAGTGGTTGCTTACATACTTTGGTCGGGATAGTGAGCTGGGTGAACTCCGTTACTGTTCCAGACCGTTTAAATTATGACACACAATACATTTATTAATTCACAAATTTCGATTCTAAATACCATATCATCATCAGAGGCTAATCCTCATATCTTTACTAACGATACACGATCCCGTTGGTCGTGGATCTAAGGCATATTGTAGCCGCTCAATTACTTGAGATCATGGGTTCGAATCCCGCTAAGGGCATGGATATTCGTGTCTTGTGTTTGTTGTGTGTTGCGTAGGTAATGGTCTCTGCGACGAGCTAAGTTGTGCCTACGCCTGAATATAAAGTGTACAGAAGGTATTAAATTCAAGTTCCAAGAAGTCACTAACTTTTCTTTAAAACTAAACTGAGCAGTCAGTTTCACGTTCTGGCCTCATTTATCCTGTCATTTTTTGACAGCACTCTAGAACCAGTGTGGACGTGGTGGTGAAGTGAAGAAAAGGAACCTACATTGGAGGAGGCAGCCCTAGCCTTATTAAGCTACCATGGCTCTTAACCTCAGATAATTGTAAGCACCTTAAAGAAGTCTCTACTGATGATGGACAAGAATGGAGCATTAAAATACTGGACTTTGTACAGCTTCTATCTTACTGTTACAGTTTTATTCTGACATTAAATTTGGTCACTTATGTCAGTCAGTCATGGGCTGAACCAAGCAGTGCTTGTCCAGGGAGGGAACGGAACTTGCATCTTGCTATGCAGTTGTCTTACTTTCTGTTATGAGGGGTACCTTCCACTTGGCATTGAGTTCATTAGTTAAAATTTACTTTTGTATAGATTTTGATTAATATGCAAGCTCTAGGTGAACCTCTGAATATCAGTTCAATCAGGGCTGTCACCTTCATTTGTTCAAGCTCTACCACTTACCTCCCAAAATACCAAAACTATTTTGTTTATATTGTAGTTTGAGGTATTTGAAATAGTGTGAGAAATGCAGAATGCCTTTGTACTATACAAAAAATGAACAGAAAAAGAAATTACTACATGCAAATACCCTATGTTATTTGCATATTAATGAGTTATTTGAGAGAAAGTTGATTAAAAGTGCTTATTTCTTTGCGACTTTTATAGTCAGTCATAAGCATTCCATATTTTAATATTATCTGTTATGGAATTATGGCATAAAAGCAAATTAACAGTGGATGATAATTTAACAATCAAATGTTCCTTTCTCTGGTAGGCCAGACAAAAATGGTAGAATTTTGAACTTTCAAGTTTTTTTTTTCTGTGTTGTATATGGCAGTTATCTGGTGATTTATTATCTTTGTGTAAATGTTCATCACCTGATGTCCGGTACAAAGTAAATTAACATTTCTTACTTCCAGTAACTGCAGGTAAGACAAGAGTTTGGACTTGTATTTTCAAACAACAGACCACCGATGTGTAATGCACCTTTCCACCCTTGGTCCTTCCATCCACACTCTACCTATAACAAAATCTGTAGTCACCACAATACATAACTACAGGGACAGGATAACTGAGAGTGTACTAAGCTTAGCCGAAGTTTGAATAACTCTCATTGTATTATTTGGCTCCCATGTGGTTTCTTCCAAACCTCTGCCTAGCCAACATGCAGATATCGTGCCTGGTGTCTATGAAACGTCATGTAGCAGTATGTGGCTTAATGCAATAAACAGTCACAACAACATGTGCTTACCCCACTCACGTAACATGTTCCTGGCACAGTTGCCACACTGACTGAATTAAAAAAAAATTCTATATTAAATATTACAAACTCACAGCGCAATCTTGTATTTTAAATATAATACAGAAATTGTGGACTAGTTCCAATATCTACAGATCTGCATTCTCTCTTAACAAAATAAAATAATGATTTTATATTTTTATTGTGCTTTCACATATTCCAAACTTTCATGAACTTCAACTCTATATATCTACAATATGAACGTGTTTTAAAACAAACAAAACACAACAGTCTGGCCATTTTGGCACTTAAGACATGGCTAGTCATGCTACGTCTCAGTCTATTTAATACAGGCTTGCTGGGCTCATGTGATAGCCTAATACTCAGGGAAAATTAAGAATACAAAAACATCAACTGATAGGCTATATGCAGAACAGATTCAATAAAAGATTCAGCAGTACAACTTTTCAAACACATTGAGTTAACAAACATAGAAAGGAACATTTCTCATTGCTTCTCTATTTTTCTTGTTTGTTTGAATGGAATGTTCTCTTTGTAACAGCTGTCGGATATGTTCAATTTATTGTACAACTAAGGTGACGAAACTTGAATAAGCTTCTCAGTATACAGGCAGTTGAAATGGCACACAGGTGAAGAGTTCACACAAAGCCTTACTTTACTTGATCCAGTTAAATTCTAAAAAATCACAGCGTCAGAAGTTTCCTGAGATAAAAAACAAACGCCACGATCTTACTTTGTTAATACAGAACTCAATCGTGTTGTTGTTGTTGTTGTTGTTAACAAGAGATACAATCTGTTTCTTACGTCAGTCCGCTCAGGTGATGGTGAGACGGCGTGGACAAGGCACGATAACATTACTCCCCGTTCACCATCACTGTCGTCCACTGCCAAGGGCTGGTGTAGGGCGTCTTCTGACTTGCAACAACAGAAACCAAAAGTTAATGTTGCCCTCCCATTGTGCCATCTGAAGCCACCACACAAAATTGCCGGACTGGGAGAGATTTCAGATTTGGATACAAAATTCATAAACTGCTTGTGTTTAAGGGAGCAGAAGTAGAAAGTGTAGGCAGTTGTGAGAAGAGGAACTGCCACCACCATAACTGAAGTGAGAGGATTGCGTGCCTGCTTGAACTGCAGCTGCACACTGCAGATATGTGTAAGTGGACACACACAATGCAGAAAACCAAAAGTAACACGGAACTAGTTTGTCGTCTGTTCCATCATGTCTGAAATTTGACAAGGAAACTATTTCACCTGATCTGTTGCTACACCCTACTGTGATACATGTTTTTAACACAATCTGAAATACGTTCTGTGTGGACAAGCCACTTAAATGTGCAAGACCATATGAAGTTACTCGTAGATGGGAATGAGGACTGGGAGACTTGTTATGGACAAATGCACAGACAGGGAAAGCTATTTAAATGAAAATAAGCTTCAGCTCAAAAGAAGACAGAGAAAGTAACAAAGACCAATGATACAAATAATGAAAAAATATATAGTCTACATAAAAGTGTCACATCTCACGCTACGTCACACAAGACAGGAAGTGTGTACAATTCTGATTAGTCAAGCATCAAGACTGGAAGAGCACAAGCAGGCTTGATTAACACATAAGAAAAATGTAAACTCCCTTTGAAAATATTGGCAAGAAATATTTTTTAGCTTCTTATGGTGGCTTCAGAAACAAACAGAAGCAGTAGCATACACACACCCAACACTCTACACCAATACGAGATGGAGAACTTTCAAAATCACACTTCGGGCTTCTGTCCAAATTTGCCCAAAAGCTTCAAAACTGTTATAAATCAAGGGACTGCCCCTTTCAAGTGTCAGAAAAATAAAGTAAGTTACAGTTTCCATTGTTTTTGGTGGGCTTGAACTCATAACTTGGTATGTTTGAATCTTCAAATAATTTCCCAGCCTGTTTGCCTGTCTGTTATGCAAAGGGGCATGATGTCTTCAGTTAATTATGGGAATATCCCTATAGGAAAACTATGTAAACATGCTGCTGACATGTAAGGTTCTTTCTGTAATTATGAAAATGCTTAGTATGGAATTAGATCCTGTATAGTAATCATCTCTTTGACTTGGATATTATGACTTTCATTTAACTAGATCCTGTATAGTAATCATCTCTTTGACTTGGATATTATGACTTTCATTTAACTAGATCCTGTATAGTAATCATCTCTTTGACTTGGATATTATGACTTTCATTTAACTATTTAACTAGATCCTGTATAGTAATCGTCTCTTTGACTTGGATATTATGACTTTCATTTAACTTTGCAAATATTAAACATGCTTCTAATCCACCATCTCTGTTCTGAATGTGAACATGTTAGGTAGCTCCCCTAATTAAAAAAAAAAAAAAATTCAACATGATGTCAATCCATAAATTCTCTCTAGAATTTTCAGAATATTTTTTTTCAGTTTGATAAAAATTTGTTAGTTATATGATTACAAATGTGTGAATCTGAGCACAGCAGGTTCTTCAGTTTTGAAGTGTTCATTATGCTGCATACTGGCAAATTATCTGCGTAAGTGTAAATACATTTGTTATTTCTTTAATTTTAAGAATACATAGCACATATCCATAATATATTTGTACAAACAGAAACATGCCTAATACTTCTTTAGTTTTGAAAATATTCTACATTCTGCACAAACAGAAACTATCTGAATGAAAACTTGTTCCCCGTTCCTTTCATTTAAAAATATTCAGTACCTTCGATACACAGACCCATTTGTGGACATTTAAAAACTTTTTTGTCATTACCTATCAAAACTTTTGTAACTAAAACCATCTGTCTGAATGTAAACATGTCTGGTGTTTCCTCAGTTTTGAAAACATTCTTTCCATTACGTAATAACAAATCATTTATATGAATGTAAACATGTGTATTGTTTCTTTAAATCTGAAAATAAACAGTACGCAGCAAAATGACAATGTAACTATATCACAGCAAGCATATAAAATCTTTCTGGGTTTTAAGAGTATGTATCTATATGAAGCATAGATACCTGTATGGGAGGTTTGCTGTTTGATAAAAGTAGTTGTATAACACTTACATATGGGCTACTTTTGTGAACAGATGTGTAAGGGTTAAAGCATGTTTTCAAAATGCTTATACCTGTACTAGGTGTAATCTGGGTGTACGTATTCTAAAGACATTCTTTTCAAACCTGTCAGTACTACAAAACTGAAACACAGTAATCCATTACATTATCCAGCTGGGTTTCAGTTGTTGCTAAAATCTGCTTTTGGCAAGACAGTTTGAAACAGGAAGGGAACTTGCCAAGCTTTTCGAGGGCATGCAGGTGGTACTCACCTCCCGAAGAGAGGATGCCAGAGTTGGGGATGTGATGTCTTGTCTGTGGGGCTGATGGACTCCACTTCCTGCTTCAGGAGGCGAGGGGTGATAGCTGGGTCCACGAGATGCTTCTTCACCTTCAGCTTGCCTGTTGTCACTGCCATCTTGTCGCCTGGACGACGACCCGACAGGTCGATGGGTGCAGGTGGTGATATGCTCTGTGGTATGGGTACTAGCTGTGGCAAATTGCTGGGAGGGTTTCCCAGAGCTGCCAGCAGGTGGCTGTGTTGAGACTGTATAGTAGGTGATAAACATCTCTTAACTGTTACAGACTCTTCTTGCTGCTGCTGTTTGTTAGGATTCGAGAGGAGATTTATAAGGGACTTACAAGTTACTTTAGGTCCCTTGTCACTGTCTGTTGGTGTCTGAGTTTCACTTTTGGGTAGCTTTGGTGGCCCTGAGTTGTTTCTAGCAGGTTGTTGCTGTTGCTGGTGGTGGTGACGGGACCTGTACTGATTGTACTGATGGTGATGATTGTTTGTGTAGCCATTGGCTGCCAGGTACTCATGAGTGGCATTTGGGGCACGTGACTGGAAACTTGGAGAAATTGGACTAGTTCGGGCTGATGATGAGTTGAATTTCCTCGCTACATGTGGAAACCGTCCATTGGTAGGGCACTGGTGATGGTTCTTGATATAGCTGTTTGTCCCTGAAGCGTTCTTTCCAGATGGCAAGGGGTTGTTGGTGACAGAGACAGCTGACACTGCAGCCTGCATCATAGCTTCATGCCAAGCCAGCAGCGCTTGCTGGAACTCTAGCTGAGTTTTGTAGTCTGCAGATGGCAATGTGAATGGTGCAAGGAATGGATACTGCTGCTGCTGAGCAGTGCCCCCCTGAATCTGTGGGTAGGTGGAAGGAGGAAACACTGCATTCAGCATCGTTAGGAACTCCTGGTTGTTTCCACATGTCATGGCTGCATTTTCCAGCTGGGACAAGTAAGGAATCCAGAACATTTGATTCAGAGCTGCAGCCAAATCTCCATTCTGCTGCTGCTTGAGTTCTGAGGTGGCAGCTGCAGCTGTGGATTCTTGCTGCTGCTGGTATATCTGATAGTCACACAGACTCATGCATGTTGCCGCATCTTCCTCTGTCCAGTTCTGCAACAGCCTCTGGAGACGGGTAAGTGACACCACAAGCAAGTCAGGGTCTTGTACAAGACCTGGGTATGCCAGAGCCTCTGGAAACCGCAGTTCTGGCCTTGTTGACAACAGGCGAGGAATCTCTCTTGCTGGACTGGCCACAAGTCTGCGCAGTTGGTCCCGAGGGACAAGCAATGGATCAGGGACGGACAATTCTGGGTCAGAGAGGACCTTCTTGAGTTGAGTGAGGGGATCCACTTCCTGATCCAGAGAGAATGGCTCTGACGTCAGCAGTTCTAGCAGTCGAGACTTCTGTGGCTTGGTTGTCTCCACAATGACTTCTGGTGTCGAGCTTCTTTCAACAGTCTTACTTGAGTGTTTGCTGAGGAGGTTTTTCAGGGTTATATCCTCAGCTTTCAGACTTTTTGGTTTGAGTGTTATTCCTGAGTCAGGTGTTGCAGTTATTTTTTTCTCTTCAGAACAACTGATTGTAGGACTGCCCGAGCCACGAGAAGGACACACACCGAGGTCCAGAGGTTGTGCCTCGTCATTGGTCTGCCTTGGTGGTTCGAAACTCTTCCTGGGAGAAGACAGAAGAGACTCGAGGAACATGGATTTGTGCTGAGGTTTTGACTGGTGAGCTGGCGTTGGTGCAGCATCCTCTGAAGTGGGCTGAGGATTTAGCACTGCCGGTAGAATAGGAGTAATTGTTTTCAAGGGAATATTGTCCGTGTCTATAATGGTTTTGGGGATGCTGAGATCGGTGGGCTCCATTTCTTCGACTTCTGTGTCGGTACAGTCCTGAAGTTCACGTGCAGAACTATGACAAGTGTCTTCACCATTCACTTCAGTTTCTGGACATTCCTCACCTTCTTGTTCTTCCGCATCGTTTCCTTCGCCTTCACCTCCGCCTTCAACTTCACCACCACCTTCACCTTCACCATCTTCTTCTCCCTCTTCCTCTTCCTCCTCCCCTCCCTCTCCCCCTCCCTCTTCGTGTTCTTTGGTAATTTGGTCTGTTGAATTTTCATCTTCCGCCGCCGGTGCAGGATGATCAACATTCGCATGGACTAGTGTTTGAACATAATGGTCGATGCTACCACCTATAGGCGAGTTGTCGCACTGCTCCTCATCCAGTGGCGCCTCCACGGAGCAGTTGCTGGTACAACTTGGTGCAGTCTGCGTGACTGAAGCGAGTCGCTCGGTCCGCGGGATCGCTCGCCAGCCGTGGGGGGTCTTAGTGAGCCTGATACGATTCCTCTTGTCGTAGTCCTCGCAGAGAACTTCGACTATTCTCGTGTCATCCTGCTTTACCCACAAGAAAATGGGGTTGACTCGGGGTGTGGGGGGTGGCGAACCTTCATCGGCTGTTTTGCTCCGCCGGCGGCGGTGCTTGTGATGTTTATGATGGTAATGATGAGGCCTCGAGGCAGTGGAGCCCGTTGACGACGTCGTGGAGGATGACGTCGACCTTTTCCGCCGCTTTCCCTTTCCACCGCCACTACTCTCCCGCCGCCGCTTCCGATGCCGCGCGCCTCGCCGCGAGTCACGTGACTCCTCGGCACAATCGATCCGATCCTGCGTGGCCAATACACTCTCTCCACTGCTGCACTGCTCGCGGGACGCCTTTTCGGCACTAATGCGCCCATCCTCAGTAAGCGACCGCAGCAGCTCCGAGGGCAGTGGATCTAGCACAACGGAGCACTGGGACGTGTCGCCCGCACAACACCCTTTCTCACTGCACATGTTCACTGCACTGTCACCGAACACTGGACTCTCACTGTTCACCATAAACACCCCACCGTAAGCTCCGGGCTCCTCACTATCATCACTAGCCATAGGCTCCATGGTCGACAGGGGGATGAGGGGTGGGATAGGAGGCAGGGTGGCCGGTGGCGGAGACACACACTCTGTCTTAAGCACACCATCTTCTTCCTCGTCGTCGCCCACAAACGCGATACCGAACTCGCGGGCGTGGCGCGCCAAGTCATCGGCTGGGAACCATTGCCGCACCCCGAGGCTCGAACTCATAGTCACTGCAGCGTTATCATCGCACACAAACTGTCACTTGCTTTTTCACCTGCTGACAATACGCCGTGCTGCGGCACGCACTCACACTGCAGAGCTGCACAGCTTGCCAGCCACTGCTCGAATGTTCCTCCGAATAAGCCCGATTGGAGGCTACGAACTTTGCCGAAGTGGGAATGTGACGTCAAAGAGGTCTGAGCCTATGAGAAGGGGGAGGACTTTGCCCTGAGTTAGAAGTGGGGAGGGTATAAAGGAAAGAGGGGCGTGGTGTTTCATAACCCTCCCTCTGTCCTTCCCCCCGCGGATGCTTTAGAACTCGGGACACATTCGTCTCATGGTTGTGTACTCAACTTCTGTTGGCCTTGACTTGTACATAATCCTATTTGCTTCCTTTTTGTGTTCCCTCACAGACACATACTCTCCCTCCCTAGGTGGCCAGTGTAGCCAACATATGAGTACCAACATCACGAAGACGTGGACAATTTCACTACCGTCACCTGCAGTAGGATGTTCATATAGGACTTGATTTATTTTCGTTCATACCAAAATTGTAAAGCGAGCGTGACCCACTTGCTCCAATCGATATTTTGAACAGTGGGGGGTCTTTGAACCTCATTTCCGTGGTACGTAGCGTTCAAATTTCTGAAGACTTAATTTCATCTAATAGTAATTAATATTTCTAGTCCTACTTCACGGAAAACATTGTATGTCCGCGCTGGGAGAAAATAACAGCTCTTTATTCTGAGAATCCTACGAAACACATATAGGTGTACATCCGGTGGCAAATTGCATGAGAATTCGAATTTTAGGGCAGGGGGTACGCACAATTAAGGCCGTGTGTTACAGGATTAACTCACAGTTCAAAAAGTAAATTACAAGTTTGCTTTGAAATTTGTTCCCAGATATCTGGCTTTCGTTCGAATGCCCCGATGAATAATCTGTAACCTTTTTAACGACGTCCCATCGGCTACGAAGGTTGTTAACTATCAAATATGACGTGTGTACCGAATTTCGAAGAAGCAGTCGCGATCATATTGCAGTAGATATCCACGAGAAACCATAGCGTATAGACTGCGAAACTCAAGCCGGCTATCTCCAAATTGAAATAGGGATAAGGAAACCCGTGCCTTTGGCACAGCGTCGTTGAATTAAGTAGCTCACGAGTTAGTAAATACGATCTTCTAAATTTTGTGACAGATCGAAGAGTGATTTCATATGCGTTGCAAAAAGCAAAAACGACAGCTCACGGTTTTTGTCGAGTTATCTTGCATTTATTTTGTTTATAACATAATGTTACATAATTTCCAGTTGTGCTTCAGAAAGCGGTTTACGAGAGGTTGCTTGTACATTCATGGATCATTTTTAGGCGCGTTCGCAAAATTGAGAAAGGCGACTATTAGTTTCTTCATGTCTGTCCGTCTGACCGTCCCTACTCATGGAAAAACTCGGCTCCCACTGCACGGATTTTCATAAAATAATATATTTTTGGGTAGTTTTCGAAAATATATTGATAAAAATAAAGATTCACTAAAATCTGACAAGAATTACCGGTACTTGATTTGAAGACCCGTGTATGTATATTGTCGTTACTCGCTCAGTTCTTCTTCGAATGATAAATGTTACAGACGAAAACTGTAGAGAAAATCAAAACACACATGTTATGTCCAATAACTTTTTTTTTTTTTTGCCAAAATCGGGCGGTTAATGAGATAATGTTGAAAAATACCGTAGAGCCGGTCTGGCTCAGATGAGAATACGGCGCATGCGCATCGCATGCGGGACAACTAAGATTGCAGACATGCACTCAGAATACTTATGGCCTTTCCAATGCAACAATGGTTACAAGAAAGCGTCTGAGTATTACGTTATACGTACATTGCCTGTCTTGTTGAAATGTAAAAATGTATTAAGACACTTTTGTTATTACTGTTTGGATTTGAGCCTACTTTCTAGGAAGTCTCCATGCTTGCTTTGTGAGCATGTAGGCCTGTGTGTGTGTATATGTGTGTGTGTGTGTGTGTGTGTGTGTTTGTGTGTGTGTATATGTGTGTGTATGTGTGTGTGTGTGTGTGTGTGTTTGTGGTTCTTCCAAATTTAGAAACAGCTGACCGATTTTTATAAAATCTGGAGGCTATGGTTTCATTAACTTTTTAAGGTATTATGACCTGTGGTCAGAATTTGCGGACCTACGAAGCTCTAAGCTGGGGCACTAGCATGTAGTATGTGGTCCTAAAATTATATAAGATAATAGAAATTAAATTTTTGTTTGTGTAGTTTGTTTGTAAAATGAGAAACAACAACATGGCAGGTGCGAGTTATTTTCTTTTAACTTGTATTTTGACAGAAAGGAGTAATAAGCCACCGCAGTTAGGAACATGAAATTTTGTACAAAGAAATATTACAGAAATAAAAAATGTGTGAAAATTGCATATAATTTAACAATCAACAAACATGATGACAATACAGGCACTGAAGATAATAACCGTCAAATTTAAACTAGACAGAATCTGTAGATCTACCTCATAAAATTACACTACTACTACTACTACTACTACTACTACTATTACTACTACTAGTACTACCACGACTACTACTACCACTACTACTACCATTACTCCACTACTACTACTACTACTACTACTACTACCACTACTACTACTTACTACTACTACTACTACTACCACCACCACTACTACTACTACTACTACTACTACTACTACCACCACCACTACTACTACTACTACTACTACCACCACTACTACTACCACTACCACTACTACTACTGCTACTACCACTACTACTACCACTACTACTACTACTACTACTGATTATAATAATAATGCTTTAATTGAAACTAAATTACACGCAAGAAGATCGTGTGACCCAGAACATTGTATCTGCCCTTGTCATTAGGCCTTTTGTATGTAGGCAAAGAAATTGGTTTTAGTGGACGTGAAACTAATGCAGGTCATGATGGAATCCGGTATATGGATTTTGAGACTATGGCAGTTATTATCAGTGCAGTTGACAGCCTATAGGTGCCATTAGGTCTGTATGTATGTGCTCCCTCTCAGGTATATTGAATAAAAGACTGTGGGAGGCGCCGAATATTGCCCATTTACTAAGGTCCTTCAGCAAGGACAATTGGAAACTTCTGCGATAAGTGTCATGTGAAGTGAGCACGGTGTGAGTTCTACCCGAAAGGAAAATTGCTGCTTGCTCACGTAACCGTGACTTTTCATTTTATCACTTTATTCTCCTTCAGGGAACCTCAGCCGAATTGTGACTCGCAGTAATGACAGTTGGCTTCACACAAAGTCGATTCCATGTAAGCCTGTATGAGGGGTCTTAACCCTTAGGCGACTAATGTCATATATATATATGGAGCACCCATTCTTGATGTTTCTAGATCACACACAACGACGCAGCACAGTCGGTAGGACTCCTCTG
>Ga0268261_10003328_pt1 | contig 11807 bp, 9 predicted proteins | sample TergutNc150P1_FD_190353 | JGI IMG/M metagenome (GOLD analysis project Ga0268261, IMG submission 190353) | Nasutitermes corniger P1 segment gut microbial community from laboratory colony in Florida, USA - Nc150 P1 (SPAdes) (version 2) | ecosystem: Host-associated > Arthropoda: Insects > Digestive... | reverse complement strand
AAAAAAAAAAAAAAAAAAAAAAAGGGCTGGCAACGAACAGCTGTGTCCACAGCAGAGCGTCTCTGTCTATACAGGAGCTCTGAGAGGGGAACTTGGTTGGAGGGCTCCCTTTCTGGGAACTCGGAAAGCTAGGTTTAATCAGTACCCAGAGACAGGATCAGAAACTGATTTTCGGCATTAGTCCAACTGCTGAGACCAGACTACTGTCCTTTAACAGGACACAATCCAAGGTTGTTACTGGCCTCTTTATTGGAGATAACACCCTGAAAAGATATTTTTACTTAATGGGGCTCACAAATAGCCTGTTTGTAGGAGGTATGGAGCAGAGGAAGAAGCCTCAGCCCACATTTTGTGTGAGTGCAAAGCATTGGCTTCACTCATACATACATATATACATACATACATACATATCTGGGCTCCTTTCTTCTGGACCCAGAGGATGTTCAAGAGCCTCAGTCTGTGGGTAATCCTGAACTTTTGTAAAGATACAGGCTCCCATGAATAGGCATCAGATTGTGGGGCACAAAGGGACCATACAAAGGCCTAGGTACTTTGGGACCAAATGGGTTTGAACCCAATTATTATCTACATCTACTTGAAAACCCTACATATAATTGTAGCCAGGGTAGCTCAATCAGTAGGCACAATACGTAAACTATGGCCTCAATTCCTTGGTTCCGAGAGATTTTTCACTTCACCAACACTTCACAGTTGCTCTGTGGGCCCATTGAGTGCAGGGGCCTTGTACTCAGGGGCAAAACAAATGGGACATGAAGCTGACAGCCAACCTTCATCTAGTGTTGAAATTAAGCATGTGTGAAGCTGTACTTCCTCAGTTCCAGGTTTTCAATAAACGCCCATAATTACGCACACAGATTGCACCCAGCACACTAAACGGTTATTACTGTATCACATCCTACATGAACTGCATGCTCAACAAAACAATCTGTTTTTTATCATCATTACTACTAAGCTTAAGATATATTTCTTTTAATGTGACAGGCGGGATTTCCTAACCACAAAGGTTTCAATTTTAATTCTGCATAAAGTATGAGTCTTCTTAAAAATAATTTTATGTTCATAGCCTGTTGATACATAAAAAATTCAGGAGTAACACACTCTTTGCCTCCTGCATGTTAGCATCCTGTTGCATGGGTACTAGGGAGTAAAACGTGCAGGGAATGAAAATGACGAAACTTTCACCTAATACCAGGTACAAGATGTGTGGAGGTACCCTTTCACTCCCCCAGCGCACTTCATGGCATTGTGCTTCATTATGCAGAGGGACAAGTTTTATGTTTACCTTTGTGTGTTCATCACAAAAGAATAGAAAGGCTACCATTACAAACGTTTCTTCATATAAATTAACCACATACATGAAAAACACGTTATGTAAAATGAGTAAAGCTTAATTTGTGGAAGTAGACGGAAAGGAGTGCAGTGGAATGTACTGTTTAGATGTTAAGGTGTTTAATATTCTTCCCTCATATATCAAAATAGAGTCTGATAATCCAATGAAATTTAAAATGATTTTACAGAAACTTTTATATGAAAATTCCTTCTATTCTTTAGATGAATATTTTGAACTTAAAAAAACTTAATTTATTTACATATGATCTAAAATGGCATTTGAAAGTTTCGCACATAAAACAGATATACATTCACGTTTATTTTATTCTTCAACTGCATACTTAGTTTTTGTATCTGTATTTTTGACCTTGTTTTGCATAAAACAAAACTGCATGTATGTATCAATTATATCTGTTATAGAGTGGTGTACTACATTATTTTTTGTCCAGTAAGTACTGTATCTTTTTAAGTTGCGTTTTTATGTTATTATTTGTTATATTAAAACAATTTATATTATGTTAAATCCTCAAGCATCGTCCTAGGACTAGTAAATAATATCGTTGTATACTTCCATACTGACCTCACTTCTTGATTTCTCAAGCAAATAATTTTGTTGCTTTTATGTACAGTACTGACTATTTCCATATCCATATGGATGCTGTAATCGTGTAAGGATCTACATATTGAGAAGAAATGACATGATTATGAAGCCATTTCCAAACACAACTAGAACACAATACACATGACATTTCTGCAAACCAACCCACTTCCAATGTCAACTACCGCGCAGCGCATACACAAATACGCCGCGAACAACATATTTACGCTCAGATGACGTACGACGTATTTTTTCCACTACACATTTCCTTCGAAATGCAATACGTTTTCCCTAGTTAATCTGAATCGAAGGTCACTTATCCATAAAAACACTACTGTCTATGCCTGTTATATATAACTCAACATACCTGCCAGTTTTAATAATCGAGAGTCAGTCAATCAGCAAAACATAGCTTACGTCTCTCTCTCAGCATGGCAACATTTAATTACATACTCAGCTACAACATTTACGGCCATTAGGGTCAATACAGGCACACCAACCGCTCAACACCCCACGCCGCACAAACTACCAACTCTCATTTGCGAGACAAACAGCTACATGCTGTGCAAAAAAATCTGCATTTTTTGCCGGATTGCCGAGAAATTATTTCCGTAACAAATAGTTAAGGTTTCCAATTATCGCACGGTAACTGACGATCGTTGCAATAACACGAGATAACTGTGACATTTGATACAATTGGAATCGACCCAAAGACCGTCACAGCCCCATGGCACCGACAACCAAGCACCGTGGTTCGTTACGTGATAATTGCATGATTGTGCTGGAATTTAACGGTAAGGTAAAGAGAACGTTGTTCCTGCACATGCAAGATAGTGCATAGCGGAGTGGAGGTGTAACTCCACAAAAATTTACTTGGGCGCCGAATGGAGATGGATGGTCAGCTTTCCTGTATATCTTTGGGTACGTGGAAACAATGATCAGTGATACTCATAGATAGACCATTAAGTAGGTAGCAATATTTGATGAATATCTTGACCATGGATGGTCCATGGTCAAGTTGTCAGCATCGGAGATGGTAAGTCCAAACTCGGTAATCTGTGGTGACATGCAAATGGCACATATTCTCCTTGCGCCATCTCTCTCAACTCATTAAATGTTGTCACAGACACCTATACCAAAGGTTATCTTCACCTAGATGGTCTTTGATCTCTGTATGATGTAGTTGAAACCCGAAATGCGCGTATGATTTGGCATGTATTGCGAACTGTTAGTGCTATTTCGCGTCATTTCAGGCTTCCGGCACGAAGTAGATGAGAACTATGCTCTTCTGGGTTATTACGCGGCGAGTGGTGGTGATTTCTTATCGTCGTTGCGGGAAACAATTCTTGACCCTTGAAATTGGGCCCGATAGGTAGTCCCGAAACGTCGATAAGAAATTAACACTGCTCGCTGCGTAATAACACAGAACAGTGCTGTTCTCGTAGTACTATTGCCTGAATACCAACATTTGCTAACCACATGCCGTGCACAAACCTTACTGACAGGGATGATCCATGGCTCCAAGGAAATCCCATTATGTATATTTTTTTTTAATTCGTGAGTGCACAGCGGGTACAATTACACAAAAATGTGTAAGGCCTCCCACATAACAACCACCATAGAAAGCCTGTCTCCTAAAATCCCTCTCCACACATTTAGAGAAAACTGTCTCCATTGGCAATGCAGTGCTCTTTTCAAATTCTCATCTGCCCATACTTCGGTTATGGCAACTGATTATTCCAGCTTTTCAAAATCTGCCTCATCAATAAATAATACTTAAGATGGAAATGCAGAATTCCCAGCACATGTTCTAAATAACCACTCACAAAGTGTATTGTGTAAGGGACTCAGTTGACAAGTCATTGCATTTGTCACAGACTGTAGGGATATATGAGCTGTGTGTGTGTGTGAGGGACTGCACACATTCTCTCTTCTGAAACTCCCTCATGTGTGACTATTATCCATGTGCTTACTTCTGGGTTTGCAAAAATCACATCAAGAGTTCACCCTTCTTGCTGACATAACACTATTCATGGTCACCCACATTTTCCATAAACCATCTGTCAGTGACAGCAAAAATCATTGGTTTAAATTCCACAATCCAGAAACTATTCTTGCTACATACAGAATCGTTTGCTTTCACTGCCATAAGCTTGGTGAAACGTCAGATGTGTGCAAGCCACTTCGGCTAAGGGTACTCAGCCCGTTCCCAACTTTTGACACTTCAAAGGCAACAAGTTATCAAAATACAGACTGCCTGCCACCTTGCTGAGATGTAACTTTTACTGTCATAAATACACTGAGATGAGCTGCAGATCGAACCCACCCAAGCTCAGGGCAGACAGTTTGAGCATTTCCTTTGTCTTTCCAGTCGTTAGTGTTACCTATGTGCTTTAAATGCCTCAGCAAGCCAATTCTAATATGGGTCCACTGGAACTAATCCATTAATGAATCTTTCTGGCCTTGACAGTATAATTATTCTACAACTACTACCAAAATGTTAAGCTCCTATCTTTCTTTCCTAATGACTAGTGGCTACTGAAGAAACGCACACACCTTGTATTATGGGGTGGTCTGCAAAGTTCTAGGCCTCGACCATAGATGGCAACACTCTTGGCAAGATTTTTTTTTCTAAGTTGGTACATCTGTCATAAGCATCCATGTGAAATTGCAAATCATTCTATCAAGTAGTTTGTTTTATACAGCTGTCTGAAGCAGGAGTGTTGTCTGTATCCCTCAAAATGGATAAAATTGAGTATCGTGCGTGCGGTTATATTCTTTGTAAAAGAACGTTTAACGCCAAATTAAATTCATTCGAAGTTCATAAAAGCTTATGGGGACTCTTCTCCTTCGTTTTCAACAATTAAAAAATGGGCTGCCGAGTTTCAATGTGGCTGTACCGGCCTTGAAGATGATCCACATGAAGGACGTCCAAAAAGTGCAACACCACCAGAAATCATTGAACAAGTGCACGATATGGTATTGGATGACCGGCGGATGAAAGTGCGTGAAATTGCTGAGACTATAGGTATTTCAAAAGAACATGTCGGATATATTTTGCATGAAGAACTGGATATGAAAAAGCTTTGCACAAGATGGGTGCCACGCTTGCTCACAGCACATCAAAAACACACTCACATGAAAATCTGTGAACAGTGCTTTGAGCGCCTTAACAAAATAAAACTGATTTTGTGCATCGATTTATTACTATGGATGAGACTTGGATTCACCATTACACACCAGAATCCAAACAGCAGTCAAAACAGTGGACAGAAGCCGGTTGTTCAGCGCCAAAGAAGACAAGATCGGTTCCATCAGCAGGAAAGGTCATGGCATCGGTGTTTTGGGATGCTGAAGGCATTTTGTTTATTGATTATCTTGAAAAGGGCAAAACAATAACCGGGGAATATTATTCCAATCTTTTAATCAGACTAGGCAAAAAATTTCATGAGAAAAGACCCAGTTTGCAAAAGAAAAAAAATCGTCTTTCATCAGGACAATGCACCCGCCCACAAAAGTGTTTTGGCAATGGGAAAATTAAGGGATCTGCACTATGAATTGTTGGAACATCCACCCTATTCCCCAGATTTGGCTCCCTCTGACTTCTCTCTCTTCCCAAAACTCAAACTCTTCCTCGCTGGTCAGTGTTTTTCTTCAAATCAAGAGGCGACTGCAGCTGTAGAGGGGTATTTTGCAGATCTTACGAAGAACCACTATGGGGACAGGATAATGGCACTGCAGCATCGCTGGAATAAATGTATTAGTCTTAAGGGAGATTATGTTGAAAAATAAAAATAATTTTGAAATTATAAATTTGTTTTTTCATTGTTAGGCCAAGAACTTTTCAGACTACCCTCGTAGATACTACAGACTGGTATTGATATTTTGCTCTAGTGAAGTTCAAATATTGATGACAATGTGTTAATCTTTGTTAATTCTCCACCAAAAAATTAAAATGAACACATACAGTTTCTCTGACTCAAAGTGTTGTGTCACTAAAGTTCCATCAAAGTGGCTGATTCATTAGAGCCTTGTTTAGTCTGATATTGTTCTGTGTTTGAGGTATGCCTAATACACAAGATGTTTCAGAGGAGAAATATACTCCCATATTCAGGTTCTATGTTGTACCATTCACACAGTTATGCACAAATTACAAGAATTATAATTTCACCAATAAAATAAAGACAGTGTTTCTGTACTTTTTTTTTTTAACAGATACCCTGTAGCCTGATCATGTCTAGTGAATGATCTGGTCATGATGACATCACATCCTTCCTTCAGTATGGACCTTCATGGTATTATACTCATAGACAGGATCTCATATCATTGGTTACTGTCAAGTGTGTTCACCTCAAAGCACTACACATAAATCACAGCAGTTAATCTATATAGCTGTCAATGCACCAGCACTTAGCTGTATGCACTACACTACCTCAAAACATGTTACACAGTCCCACACTGCAGGCACTAACAGTGCTAAATATGTGAGCCATCCCACTCTACTGTTCACACACCACCAACTACAGTCCTTTAAAATGAAGGCTTCCTTTGAAAAAGACGGCTCTACTAGCACATACTGTCCCACTTTGCATGACAGACCACCATCTGTTGCATACACATGCCTCTACAGCGTCATTATTTTATGACAACTATCGGTTGCTACCTCCTGTTGGCACAGGCACCATATTATCACTCAGTACACTATGATAAATAAAGGCACTCAGTACATTAGGAAAAGTAAAGGCAACATGGCGAGATCTGAGGACATCATGACAGTGTTACTGACAATGCATGTATTCTAGGATGGTGGAGTTGGGGTGTGTAGGTCCCAATATTGCAAAAGAATGTAGTAGCAGATGAAGACACTATGACCCTCCCAAACTGCGATTTTGACACTGAACAATCATTTTGCTACTGCAGGGTTAATATGGCTGCTCCATTTGCTAGATGCACAAAAGCAGAGAAATGTGCAATGATCTAATCTTGGGGGCTGAAGGTGTACCAGGGGCAGAAATCCATCAAAGACTTTCAGCATTATATGAGAACAGTGCTTGACCAAGGCAAAGTGTGTATGAATGGAGCGACCAGTTCAAAAACAGTAGCACAGGTGTAACATGCAGAATGATGGGGCAACAATCCACATCCACAGAGAACACTGAACACATCCATGCCATGAATCTGAGTAACTGAAGGGCAACTGATGATGAAGTGGCAAATCATCTGCAATTCATTCATGGTTCCAGCCATGAAACCATCCACAACAAACTGTTTTCATCAAGTCTGTGCAAAGTGGGTTTCCTAGCAACTCATAAATGACCACATGTCCAAATGCTTGGATATCTGCCAGTACTTTTTTAACTGGTATCAGAATGAATAAGACAACTTTTTTAGAGGTATCATCACTGAAGATAAGATGTGGATCCACTACTAAGATCCAGAGGGCAAATGCCAGAGTATGGATTGGAAATATCACAGTCTCCCAGCAAAATAAAGTTCAAAATGCAACCAACAGCAAGAAGGGCGATTTTTTAATTCACAACGACCGGTACACAAGCATTATGAAGACAGGGCACAACAATAAACAGTGCTCAATCATGTAGGGCATGTGACAAGCTGAAGCCAACAGTTCAAAGAAAATGCATAGAACTATTGTCAAAGGGTGTTTACTGTTACACCACAATGCCCATCCACACACTCCTGTTTGAACTGCTAAAACTGCCTGGCAACTCCACCTTGAGGTGTTGCAACAAACTCCATGTAGACCTGACTTAAGACACTGTGATCACCTCTTTGGTTCACTAAAATTATATTTCAAGAGGCCACCAATTTGGCAGTGACCAAGAAAAGAAAAAATCAGTGCACGCAGGGTGCCACTCAACCAAGAAAACACTTTCTCATGGCATGCATAAGCTGTTCACCACTGGACTAAGTGTTCTGAAAAGCAGGACTATGTGGAAAAATAATGGTCCTGTTTGCATTAATTAAAAAAAAAATGCTCCAGCACCTGTCTGTTCTCATGGATGCTGGATTAAAAAAAATCCTACTGTAAATGGAAGCACAAACAGGAAATATGATCTGAACATCAATGTAAAATAACACAAATTATTCATATTTTCACAAAGCTGAAAAGGCACCTAACTGCAAGGCTTTACCATTCCATTCTGTACCAAATTTCTTCCCTTCACCCCCTGATGTCCAAAGTTTTGCTAGAACACTTATATGCATGTTGTTGAATGAGTAATGTCCACAGCATCTACAAGAACTTTTTCCATTGACATAAAAGTACTCAACACATAACACTATGTTTCAGAATCCAAACTGCTTTCTTCTTCAGAAGAAGCCATTAATTCTAAAGCATAACTGACCAAAAATATAATGCACACATCAACATATTTTTGGTCAATTGTGTCAGGATTAGTGGTTTCACTTGAAGGACACAGTTTGCATCCAAAATGTAATATATCATTTTGAGTGTTTTTATGACAATGGAAGAAGTTCTTGCAAATGCTACTGATATGACTCATGTACAACCACTGTCAAAAGCCTGTATGTTACAATATGTTTTATGTTAAAATGTTGTGCTTGTAAACAGTAACAGCAGAGAGTAAGTGATCCCGAAATTTTCCTCTTTAATTCATTGCATTATCTGAAGACGGGGACAAAAATAGCACAAAATACCAGGATGTTGCTACAGTCAGTTGACTACAAAGATACTCCATAAGGAAATAAATACACTGGCCACAAAACTGGCAATATTGCTAATGTTGCAGTGGATCACACCCCACTTCACTACAGTGGTTGAAGTGCTACTGATGCATGTGTTCCTACTCTGCTTCATTTGCATGGAGGGAATGCTATGGATCTATAAGATGACGCCCCAGTTCACTTCAGATTAGCAAACTATATGCCGCCACCACCACTAACATCATGAACCATGATGTATTAGGCACAACAGCATACCAATACAGCTGTGATGAACACCAATTACCAACTCACTACCCAATGATGAATGTTAGATGGCTGCCCAGCATGCCCAAACCTTGCATTATCTGGGTGGCAGGTTTTGCCCCCTCTTGGCCAGTTGCAAAACAGTAGTGGATGGTCAGATAGGAGACAGTACACAAGCAGAGTCTCACACATTAACAATGTGTGTGTTACATTTCAATATACTGTTAACACCAAAAAACAGCATATAGAATAGGATTTATTTCATTCATTCTGGTTTAGCATTTGAAAAATGGAACCTGGTGTTTGGTTTCTAGTAATGCCATATATGAATGTGAGTGTATTTCAACAGCTTTTATACAATCAGGACACAATGCAATAAACCTCCTTGAGAACAACGACTTTCAGCACAAACTTAACTGATTTACATGTTAATAAAAATAACTTCATTTATGAAACATGCATATTGTGGAGCTGCAACTCATGTTCATGGCGCAGAGTTATGTAGAGAAGCAATTCAAGGAAAGAAGGAAGCACTCAAAGTGAGGCATCTGCAAATGTATTAACAATACACCCACAATGTTGTGCGTCTGTGTTTGTTACCAGCTCCTTCAAATTGTGGCAGATGGCACAAGGAAAAGCTAGAAAATATGAAAAGTACTGATCAATAACTGCTTCTCCAAAGTTGGGAAAAAAAATGTCAAGGAAAGGCAAGGTAAGGAAAGAAAAGAAAAGGGAAGAATTAATTTCACTTCATTCGGAATTTTCTCTGCATATCGTCCAAAATCATACCATGCATGGGTACAAAATATCAACAGGACAGAAAAATATTAAAGTTCCACCAACATAGGAAAGCAAATGAATCACGCTAAAAATAAATTGATCTGTTTTTCCTGCTGGACAGAGAGAATCTATATCAGGCGACAATATCCGACCGTGGAATTGCTACTCGCTTCTCCACTTCGTCTGTACCCTTGACCTACTCTTGAATACAATATATGCAGGATGAAAATCAACTTCATGAACCAAAAATACCACTGTTGACACTGACTACGCTGTACGTATTTCACTGTCGACACTGACTACGCTGTACGTATGTCACTGTCGACACTGACTACGCTGTACGTATATCACTGTCGACATTGACTACGCTGTACGTATGTCACTGTCGACACTGACTACGCTGTACGTATGTCACTGTCGACACTGACTACGCTGTACGTATGTCACTGTCGACACTGACTACGTTGTACGTATGTCACTGTCGACACTGACTACGCTGTACGTATGTCACTGTCGTCACTGACTACGCTGTACGTATGTCACTGTCGACACTGACTACGCTGTACGTATTTCACTCATATGAAAATGTGACCAAAAATTATTTCCAAACATATGCTTTGAAATGTACATGTCACCCGAACAAATGAATTTTACTAAAATTGACCTTGGAATGATATCTGAGGCATGGTCCACAAACAAATGCGGTAAGCTTGTGATTCTGATGGAGGTCAACTACTGGCTGCGAAGCTCTTTACCAACACTGTATGACACTATTTTATTCCAGTCAATCTTGGCACGTGTGACTGGCAACTGACGGCGCAGAGCCTTGAAGGTGGTGTCGGACATGGTCTGATAGTTTTCTGAAATTGCACGTTGGTATTCTGATTCTGCGGTTTCCAGCAGTCGAACAAATTCTTTTGCAAGTTCTGCAGGAGTGGTAGATGTCAAGCTCTCCTTCACATCTTTTGAGCTGACAAGCTGAACATTCCCATCTTCATAGTAATGCACCTGATTATCAAAACATACACACACAATTTTATTAATATGTGATAATACTAATCTAGAGACATATAAAATTCCAACCTGGCAATTCACTGTATTAATGTGTGCAAAGAGTTAAGATCTCAATCCCTCTGTCCAATGTTTACACACAAAACCTTCACCGTTTTATGTCAGTCCTGAAGTCAGCTTGATCTGCAAGCCAACATTTATTGTCAGACATCATCTGTATGTTTTTAATATAATCAAGAGATATGTTAACAGAAGAAATTTTCAAAATACAGTGAAACCCATGCTCTGCTTGCAAAGGTTTCCTCCCCTAAATGCCAGAATAATTTAGTACCAAAATTGTCCTGTATGATTAACATATATGTTGCCATTGTAATACATTTCCCACTTTACAGAATTCCCACCTACGAAGCACAAAAAGTTCATTACACAACACCTGTCACCCATTTATTATATTTTACATCAAAATCCTAACTTCCCATTCACTCAGTTTCTTTCCAACATGCAATAATGAAATACCAGTCTCAGTTCATGAAGGTTAATTTCCACCATGGATCAGAAATGCAGATCCGCAACTCAGTTAATCCAGCAAAATGTGTGGGGTTAAGTGGCATCATAGCCCAACTGTGCTGCCATCAATTTAAACACGGCATGATGCAACAATATTGTGCGTGTCTCCTACGATGAGAATAACCATGGGTTTAATGGAGCATGCTGTGAATGTAACTATGTAACTTTAATTTCAATAATATGAAATACTCTGTGTGCAAAATGAATATACATTTTTTATTCACTTCAAACTGCCTGTATGTGTGTGCGTAGAGTTTCTGTTTTGCAAAGCAACTAATTACTGAACATGTGATCAGCACAGCTACTACACTAAAATCCAGTAAAAAATGTAAGCTGTTTTTTTTTTAAGTTTTTGTACCGTGCATATTTTCAACATATGGAATGAAAACCAACTGATGTCACTATTTTATTTGTATATTGCTGGATCTCTACATGTTTCGGGCCCACAGGCCCATCTTCAGGAGAGTTCGTACAGCTGTTCACACAACCACTGGTTCAGTTTCTGTGCCGCTCTGTTCGCGTGCTCTGTGTGTTGTGGCCTGTCTTGGTGACT
>Ga0268261_10003327_pt1 | contig 11809 bp, 10 predicted proteins | sample TergutNc150P1_FD_190353 | JGI IMG/M metagenome (GOLD analysis project Ga0268261, IMG submission 190353) | Nasutitermes corniger P1 segment gut microbial community from laboratory colony in Florida, USA - Nc150 P1 (SPAdes) (version 2) | ecosystem: Host-associated > Arthropoda: Insects >... | reverse complement strand
CGGGTGTAACCAGTAGAGGTGTGACAGCCTTTGGGTTTTATTACTCATTATACTTATTGTTATTCTCGCTACTCACATCACCTAGAATATACAATTGTTGCTTTGTTTATCTGTGTATCAATTATTGACCCCTCCCCACTCCAGGTTCGCTTCGTACCAAGTTCTCTTGGTTGGTGGCAGCATTATCTACCCTATCGTGGCATCGGCCACGACCCGACCCCCTCAGGGTCATTACATTGGTGTCACCGGTGGTTAGACAACCCCGTGGCATTACATTAGTGGCCACGGGTAGCAGTACGACACCCGGGCCATTTGATTTTGATCAGTTACTTGTCTCCAGTACTACACCCTAATAGCGCACTGTCAGTATTTACTGACAGATGGCAGTTTCTACCTTTACCAGGATATCCACGCTACGAACCCCTCACGCTACTTGGATATTTGTCCCATATGGTACCACTAGTAAAACCTAGTCCCCTCCAAATTAGGGCATTACAAATGGTTGGCAGCGCTGGGATTTAACAAAATTTGGTAGCGGCGGTGCATTTATCAGACAGGATAGCATCAACGCGAATTAAGTGTGCGCAGTGTGGTAGTACAGGGTCTGTAACTAAATGGTTGCTATATACTGTAACGGGAGATTAAAGAAAGAGATACGTAACCGAAATTAGACCGCGAACGGAGCAAATTTTGTTTCCTTTTTTTATGGTTCGTTTGTCAAAATTTTTTTATTACTCGACTATTGTTAAACGATGGCTTACGCACAGCTACAAAAAGCCATACAAGAGTCAAAGTCAGAAATTCAAAGACTTAGAGAGCGGATGTCCCTAGGAGCACCGACAGTTCACAAGGAACTTCCAATAATCGCACTTATACCGAAGTGGCCAGGCTCAGAGCCGACGAATTATTTAGAAAAGTTCATATTAACCCTCGAAGCTTCCGCACGAATCGGCAGGCGGGAACCGAAAAATACGGTTGAATTAATAGCGTTAAAAATAGAAGCGTCGAAAGTTGCTGACCCAGGTAGTTCGCGTTTAAACTTGTGCCCAAAATTCCAAACGGAAAGGATAGCAGGGCAGAAATTTCAACTGACGCTTAGAGATAGGTCTAAGGCCGCATTCAGATGTTATAAGTGCCAGGACATAGGGCATTTTGCCAAGGAATGCCCTGCACGGCAAAGAAGGCGAGAAAAAACGCGAAACTCGCCCGGAAAGGAAAACCCAAGCGAACGCGCGAGATCGCGTGAGGCTGAATCAAACCCTAGGTATTAACCTCTCGTGTGCTATCACAGACTGGTGAAAACGAAATTTTAGAAACGTAGTTAAATTCGTTGGGTACGAGTACCGTAATTCTTTGGTTGTTTGTTTTTTGCATGACGTCAGTTTATTCGAAACCTATGGAAACCAGTGGTTATGAACACCGGGAGTTAGGAAACTTAGCTTTCCTACAGGTTTCTTTGTGTGGAATTAGCACAGATACCTATTATTATTATTGGTTAACCTGTATAGCTTGAGGATGACCCGTATTAGTACGGAATGGTCAGTGTAACAGCTGACTTGAATGTGCTGCGAGCCGCAATGTGGAGCGAGCCGCAACACGTATGCACTGAACACCTGACTTCAAGGTCGGAAGGGAAGGCATACCCGTGGAGACGTCCACGCGTCTGACGTAATCTTGCAAATGCTTTAAAGCTATATGACGTAGATAATCCACTGCTGGTAGAGTTTAGAAATTTACGATGAACGGGGTACATTACGTAGAACGTACACGTAACGGTAATGTCAGAAGATTTAGTTCGATGGACCGGGTTGGAGCCGATGTAAGGTCCATATATTTCATTCGGTTCGTCACTATGGGATACGACCGAATTCGCCTTGTCTGGGACAAGGGTTTATCTCAGCAGGGCTGAGCGGTCTCGTTGGAGAGACAAGGGTTACGTCAGTTAGTGCTGACGACGAATAACAGTAACACAAGCTATCCCATTGAAGAGTGTGTTCGCTGTTTGAGGTGTGAGATCGGGAGAATCTCACGGGAGAACATAAGTCTATAGACATCACATTACGTTGTACACGAATACAGAGCGACCCCGAGAAGCGTAGTCTACCAGCATAGATATTTCCTCTAGAGCCTATTTCGGATATGTAGTGGATTAGGATATTCATTCAGGGAGTAGTGACCCGTTAGATTCTCCAACTAAAACGATAGACATCCCCTAGTTCTGAATAGCTGATAGCCACGAGAACCAACTTAGGCATATTATGCGAAATGGGAAACGAGTTGTAAAACAGAGAAAAGAGTTCACGTCAACTTCTGAACTTAAACAGATTGAATCGTTTGTAAAAATTCTAGAAGGTAAACTTCACGAATTTGATCATATTTTACCGCGACCAGATCCCCGACGAGGTTTATTTAATCTAGGCGGTAATATTCTATAGACTATTTTTGGATCAGCAACTGTATCAGATGTTCACGAATTGCACGGTTTACTTGATGATTTACAGAATAGAAATTCAGATATAGTTCATTCTCTAGAAAACCAGTTGACATATGTAAAGAAAGTAGCTGATACGACGTCACTTAACGAAGAGAGTACTGCGAACCTTTCTAGCATCGTGAAGGGTAGTATAATCCAGTCCCACGATAAATATCAGCAAATTACACGAGACCTATTTTGGTTTAATCTTACATTTTGCGACAAAGCGCTACATACACACCTGTCAGACAGATGGAATTTACTTTGTTGCAATTAACCCAACAGCTAGATAAAATATTTGATGCCATACAACTTGCCATTTCAGGGAGCTTATCTATGAAGTTAATTAGCCCTCTTCACTTCAGAGTATACTTAGAAACGTAACACTTCATTTGCCAGAGGGATACAAACTGATAGCCGGCACTAGAACCGAAGATATACATCAATATTATAAATTGTCTAAAGTGTCTATTGTTGCCAATTTCCACTGTATTAAACTTATTTACACATTCCCCTTAAGTCTGTAGATCATAGCTTCACGCTATATAAAATAATTATCTTGCCTGAAAGGATATCTCCAGACAAATTTTTTTAGTATGCAATTGACTATCCATATTTGGCGATACAAGTCAGTCAACACGGCTATATACCTTTCACAGAGAAAGACCACAGCAAATGCGTTACTAGTAGCATCACTGTATGCCCGTTCGATTCAGCGATATTTAATACACAAAGACTTACCTGTGCCGCTAGTTTATTCTTCCAGAGTCGAAACCGCCAACAACTATGTAAGAGAAATTTACTTTTCAACTATCAACAATCATCGCTGATACAGCACCAGAACGTCTGGATATATCGTTTCCCAACGCCACGACAACTGACATTACGCTGCCCGGGGAACGAAGCCAGTCCGCCCCGCACACAAGTACTCGTGAACGCCGGACTGCTATTCAACTAATCAGCCTGCCATGTGTCCACAGAAGATTTGCATATGTATACTACACTACGCGGATCTATGCATACGGAACTTAATACACCGCATATCTTCCTGCCAGATAAAGTTCCGATAATTTTGCAGCACGAGTCCCACCAGCTACAAGAACTAACAATGCCGACACTACAAGCGCTGGGCAGCATACAATCTCATCTCGCAACGCCTCTGCACTCAATAGACATCGATTCCTTGTTACACATGCATCAAACTTCACAAAATTCACAAACTGAAATACGTTGGCACAAAATTATTATCTTGACTACTATTATTTTGTTATTAGGATTATTGTATTTTCTACTACGATCACACTTCGACATACAGCGATGTGCCACCACCAAAATACAAGACACGGCAAGTGCTACCTCCCCTCAAAACCCCTTCAACAACATCGAACTCCAGAACCACGACCGAGAGACACAGAACACAAGATCGTGTTCTGAAGCTACGCATTACAACACGCGAACTAAGGCTGCCGCGCCGGACGCATGTCTGATTGACCCTGAGAGGGCATCTCCAGTTATAGCAAATGCAGCAAATTGCGCATCCGGCAGCACTCACTAGATGAACTTTGTACTACTAACCAAGTTTACACCTTGCTGTGTGCTTCTATTACACACGTATCACTGTTATGTTTACCCAACCATTGATTTATACTTATTTACTTTACTTGTATGATTTACACTGTAGTCTCTTTCAGCCTCATTTTTACATTCATTACATGTTGTATTTTCTCTGATTGTTAAGATTTGATGCGTGTAACTTTCCAACCCAAAACTCGTTTTACCACGGGCGATTGTAACGAATGTAAAATGTAAATTATTGTATGTTATATTTTTTATATTAATTTTGGTATTTTGTGGATTTGTATGTTGAAACGGTTACAGTTAGGTTTCATTCTCTTCCTCATTGCGAAACGAACGATCGCTCACAATTGCAACTCAGCGCTTATTTGTCAGTTCCCCATTCTTTCGAAGCGCTTAAACCCAACTCTGATGCGATCAGTTTGTCACAGCTGTAAAATATGTTTATGTATCATTTTGCTTTAATATAAACCCCCGCGTTTTGCTGACGAAAGATTCACTCGAAGGAATCGCTGTTCGCCAGTCACTACGTATCTGCAAGACTCTGGGAACGATAATTATTATACAAAGTTCAATACTGATTACGATGTGGCATCGTTTCTTCATACTACAAAGTAAGCCGAATTGACTGAATTAATTTTCTGTATTCCAAATTAATTCGAGTGAAACATTTTCGTAACATAATTCGGACGATCTGAACTGGAATCTAAATTCATATTTATTCGGGTTTATACAAGAGCAAGATGATTATTTTATCTTTCTCGCTGTATTATTTATCATCCCCTTCATATCTGAACTATAGCACCAACATAATTGAATTACAATATATAGACTATCTACAGTCAAGTGTGATTTTGATCAGTTACTTGTCTGCAGTACTACACCCTAATAGCGCACTGTCAGTATTTACTGAATGGTGGCAGTTTCTACCGTTTATCAGGATATCCACGTTACGAACCCCTCACGCTACTTGTATATTTATGTCCCATATGGTATCACTAGTAATACCTAGTCCCCTCAATATTAGGGCATTACACTTCTTTAATTTACGAGAGTTGGAACAAAGGAAGTGAACCAGTACTAACCAGTATCTTAGCGCTGCGTCGCAGTCTCGTGACTCTTACCTCGTGACATTGCGTCAGCCGGACTGCACATGCAAATATTGTGCAATGTGATGCAACTATAAGTATAAACTGAAATTATTTAAATACCATGGTTATACAAATTTGTCCCTTATGTGTACAAGTACCAAAAAGTGTAGACGTCGTTTTCACGAATTTTGGCAATGGACATGGGTCGAAAATCCAAGCAAAATCTAAATTTTGGCTTGCGACCTAGGCTTTTCTTTGGGATCAGGATGGGTGGAGCAGACCAGGGTAAATTGCTCTGCCTTATAACCCCATTGCCCAGCATGTTCCCAATTTGAGACATCATTTCCTCTGTCAGTGCGTAGGGAGTTTGGCACTGGGATCTCCTGATTGGTTTACAGCGTCCACTATTATCTGATGTTTAATGATGGCTGTACCCTTAAAATAATTCATGTCTTCATCATGAAAAACATGCGCGTATTTTAAAAGTATGGGGTCGATTGTCCTTTTCTTCCTGGGGTAAATGGTCTAGTACCCCATGTAGTAACTTCTGATACAGGCCTCGTTCTTTCGTTTCCTCCGGGGTTTAGCAGGTGAAGTTGTGTCACTCTTGATTTCAGCATTTATTCTGTTTACAAGTGGCTCTGCGATTTGCTGTGCTACGACAAGAACAGTCGTCGTGGGGATCGTTAGTGATTCATCACTAAAGTTGGCTACCATTAAAAGTAAGCAGCTGTTAGAAGCTCTTAAGACACGCGGGAAAGCGTCACAGTTCATTTCTCCAAGGGGGCCTCAGCATGCAGGATGAAATTTTTCATGTGTGGGAGTTAGTATGCAGGATACAAAACTTTGCAGTGAGGTGTAACAACATAGTTGCAACAATAAATCATCGTGCAGTATAGAGGTTGCATAGGACTGCAAAGGGCAATAAATAAAGTGTTTTCAACCATTAAAAATTGTTCACCTAAATCAGACAATAGTGTTGTTATCAATGAGGTTACGTCTCAGACTTGTGATACGAGTGTAATCCAATCTAGTAAGGGACAATTACATTGTATTCATTTTCAGTCTTAAACTGTACCACAATGAACAGTGATAACTATTTGCGTGTTACTAATAATAACAATCGTATCAACAAGTGGTACTTATACCCTTGAAACTGAAGGAGACAATGATTATATTAATCAATATCTCTATTTCAAGTGCTGCATTCTATAATATCACAGGGTGAGAGTGCACACAGTGTTACTTGCTCTTCAAGATTATATATATATATATATTCAGTGATTAACGAAACCTATATCGTGTTACCGGCATTTATAGACAAGCACTACCCTTCTTATAGTTTAATGTTCCTCGTGCCAGACAGAGGCAACAGTTCTAGATATTTTTTGGTGTTAGACTGTTGCTCAAGATTTTGGCAGGTTTGTGTTAAAGAGGAGGGAAAGGAAAAGACCGGATTCACAGTACAATTTGGACATAATGAATTTAACCGATTACTCTAAGGTATAAGATCAGTCAAAACAAAGCCGTGTTATAGGTATTAGCCTATAGTAGCTTTCGTCTTATTTATTGGTGTTCAGTTGACGACATGTTTCAACCCATTCACTTGGGCCATCTTCAGGTCTACAATTGCATGTATAATGTCAAGGTTAACTGCTATCTGTAACGCCTATTAGTGCGCATTATGTATACAGTAAAGTTAAAAGTAACAATATACAAACTGTGAAACTCTAAAATCCATCAAACGAGATCTCGTTATCAGTTAAACCTTATAGTAATAAATATTGAAAGTTAAACAATCCGAATGTAATCACAAACGGTGTAAAAATATATATGATGGGTAGTGATGACTGTTGTAGGCAGGGTTTCATATGTTGTGCTTCGTAGTTGCTTGTCATGTACTAGGTAGCCAGTTTTTGTTGGAGCCTACGTAGAACCGGATGGTTTTGCTGTTCTATAGGGGCTTCGAGTGCACCAGATGCAATGTTTGTAGTTGTAGATATTCTATTATTGGGGTGGTGCGGGGTGTATATAATGCCCTTCCTGGATTAATCCCCCTGTATATCTGTGAAAATTGAAAGGTGTTAGTAAATTGCGTTACAATGTATATGGTTATATTATAATTATTAAAGCTTTAGTCTGCACCTTTGTAAATGTAGTACACATTTCAGAGTTAATGAAAGGTTTTCCGGATTTTATAATAAATGTACTTACTCGTTTTTATTTTTATTTTTACGTGGTGTCATTCTACTGTGGGGTGGTTTTGTATTCAGCGTAGTGCAGTTACTGACGTTTGCGTTATCCCCTGCGTCACTGTGTGGATCTGTTGGTGTATGACTGCCTTGAGGGTAGGTTATTGATCGGTTGTTGGTGGGTCAGTTTTGTGTAGTGGACATGTTGTTGCCTGGATTGTGTTGAAGACCGCCATGTTATTGCAAACGCTCCAGAATTGTATTGAAGATTTGGTTAGTATTATCTGTGTATTCCTCGTTGAGGTGATTATTATTTGTTGATTCCTTGTGTATGTAGAATTTGTCTATTGTATTGAGATGGATACCCTTCTTATGGAACTGTAATACTTCCATGATGTTTTCTATATTCCCGAAAGCGTGTCCGTATTCTCTTAGGTGCTGTGCAAACTTACACTGTTGGGTGTTGTACCGGAAGGCTCTCTTGTGTTCATTGTACCTAGTGTAAAAGTCACGGCCTGTTTGTTCAGTGTATGCTTTGTCGCAGTTGGAGCAGGTTAATTTGTACATACCAAATTGTGTGAATTTGTCTCGTTGAGTGTTATTGTAGGATAGGTGTTTCTGTAGTGTATTATTAGTACGGTATGCTATTCGTATATTTGCCAGTTTAAAAATTTTTGTGATGAACAAGGTTTCTTTTCCGATGTAGGTGAATGTACACCATTTTCTTGGAGGGATGTGTGGTTGTAGTTTCTTAGAAGGTGTCTGACTTTGTATGTAGTTTAGCTGTTGTTTGTGTGTGTCTCTAGTGGGAAACAGTTATTATGCAAAATAATATGTATTATATTCTCCTCTTGTCGGTATTCTTAATTGTGTTGTTTGTAGGAGTGTAGTCTATAGTACAGAAACCTGATCGATGCGTATTTATGTTGTACAGGGTGGTTAGATGTGTATTGAATGAGGGTGTCGGTATATGTAGGTTTTGTGAAGATGGAAATATGTATGTGGGTAAGTTTTCTATGAATGGTGATGTCTAGATAATCTTGTCGTCTTGTTCTGTTTCGTCGGTGAACTGTATCTTAGGATGTATTGAGTTGAAGTGATTTATGATTGTGTTGATATCAGTGTGTAGGGTGTCAAAAATAATAAGTATATCGTCCACATAGTGGAAATAATTGATTAGTTTGTGTTTAGCAGCTATGGATGAGAGTGTAGTGACCCGCCGAAAGATACGGAATTTCTATCAGTTCTGTTTGGTTAAGCACTAATGAGGGGGATATGGTAGCGGGATGACAAGGGTTCGTAGTACCTATATTGACGGTAGAAAGCTGCCATCAAATAGACGATTGTCTATTAAAGATTTTGGGAACACAAGGATAAGCTAGCAATCACTCATAGATTTTCGTCTTTAAATATAAAAGTCAATATATATTCTAATCTATAAAGGAGTGAATGAAAAATAATAAAAATTTTAACAAGTTGGCACTTTAAAACAATTAGATCATAGAAATAATTCACTGTAAAATAGTTATACTAAAACTGTTAATCTGAATGGATATTTCAATAGTTATTTTGGTTCTTTATGTTGCGATTAAATTTGGGATTTAGTTAAACGAATTTCTAAGTTAGTTCCGAAAGTTACTCATCTCGACACAATGTTCTAATAAAAAATTACTGAATTAATCACAGTTAATTAAGCACAGATAGTTCAACACAGTTAGTACGTCTTACCTTCGAATATCAGGAGAACGAAGCTTATCATCGCTCAGTAAATTCTTATAATATTCGTGCACAAATTAATTATATTCTTCGTAGATATAGTTCTGATTTTCTAACTCTGACGAGGTGTGACAGATACTACTCTCGTAGTGTAATCTTCTTGATGAGTATTTAGTGAGTTCAATAACCGAAATCAGTAGCACTTATAGAGACAAAATAACAGCTAATGAATTCCTCAGGTCATGTCACTCGCGGGAGTTGAAATTATTCCAACTATGAGGAATTGTACGGCTTGCTATGGTATGCCGTGACAGCGGTAAGCACGTGACTGACCATTTCCTGGTTTCACAAGTAATAGGACTTGTAGTTTTAAATATAAATCCAAATTTGAATCTTAACATAATGGCGTGGTAGATTTCGTTACATCCTTCCCACCTTAAGGGAAGATTTGGGGTGAAACTGGTTTCAGACCAAATCTTCTGAAACGTATAAATGCAAAACGTATTATCGTAATAAAAGTTACAACAAACAATGGACTAATGAAGTACCCTTAAGAATACATTGTACAATTAACAATTGAATTGAACACTGGATTGGTCATACATAAGAAAACATGGAATTTACACAAACAGTACACGAATAAGATGAACAAATGAAGTGTCATAGTATCCATGTTTAACAAAATATACAGTGTAGCGAGAAAGTTCAGGGTTAAAGGTTTACTTCTCCTCGCTGATGTCTGTCGAGCCGACTTCCAGGAAGTGTTTAGGATTGCATGTCTATTATGAAATGTGAGAATTGCAAGTGCAGCATTCGTGATAAGGCTGTTTCTCCATATAGAACGTACGCCTGTGTGCTGCGTTAGTTTGTAGGTTGCATTGAATAAGATATAAAGATTACGTTGTGTTCTGATGCTACTGGTTCGTGTGTTGTATATCGTGTTGTATTTTGCAGTTCTTGCTGGGGATCGGAGTTGGATGTATTAGGATCTTGAACAGTGTTTCGTTTGAAGATCGTGTAGCATTTGTTGTGTAGGCAAGAACGATAGTAGCAAATAATTATTCCTAAAATGGTGACGACGCAAATGGATGCAGTTATAATTAGATGACAATGTAGTTTGTCTCGGCGTGAAGATGTTTGATGAAGATGTGGGAGAGAATCAACATCGAAGGTTCGCTGATGTCCTGAGGTTCGCGAGTGGATGTCATATAGTTTTTGAAGTTCTGTCGGCATTATCTCCTCTAGTTTCTGGATTTCCGCATTAGTGACTACTGGCATCCTTGCCGGTAAGTAGAGTCTCGACGGCTCGAGTTTAACTTGTGTTTCGCCATGGAGTTCTGGAAAAACTTGAATCTCATCAGATGAAATCTAACAATTAAATGTGTTATGTAGAAGTACGGCTCCGAAAAGGAGTTTGTTGTAAGAGGTTTGTCCGCTGACGTTTCGCCATTGCAGGGTTACCGAATGCGGTGTTGAAAAGTAGTAGACCAACACTGTCCCAAAGTTCTGAAAGATTGGTGCTTGGTGATCCTAGATAAGTTGTCTGCAGCACAGATGGTAAATTGCTGACGTCTGGAAAAATAAACTCATCTCGCACGTTAGTAATTAACAGGCCCCTTGCGTCGGTGTTGGGCTTTCGACTTTTTAGTAGGTATTTTGTCAGGGTGGAGTATGGGTGGTGTGGGGGTTTGGCTCCGTCCGTGTTGATGGTGATGGTTGGGGAGGTAGTTTAATTATGTGGAGTTTGGTGGCGGCGGTGGCGGCTGGGGCGGCGGCGTAGGAGAAGTCAACTCGTTCTTTAGCTTTATTGTTTGGGTTGGGATGGTTTTCGGGGGTCCGTGGGTGGGTTAGGGAGCGGTAGGATGGTATTGGTTGGTGTAGGGGTGGTCGAGAGACCCGGAGGGAGCGAAAAGAGGAAATTGGGGAAGTGACCCCGGGTGGGTCCAAAATGGGGGGTTCTAAAATTGCACCCCCCCAAATTGGGCCCCTCAGGGGTCACTTGCCCATGGGCCCAAAATGGGGGGTGCAAGTTGCACCCCCAGGTGGGCCCATGTGGGGGGTCAGTTGCCCATTGTAGTTTTGGGGTGGAGAGTGTGAGTGGGGATGGGGAATGGGTGGAGAGGTTGCCCCGAGGTTTGGGATGGGCAATGGGTGGAATGGTTATGCAAAGAGGGGGATGGGGAATGGCTCCACTGCTTCCGTGAGGTTGGGAATGGGCTATGGCTGTAGTGTGTGTGGCGAAGGTTTGGATAGGGAAGGGTGCGCTTTGCGCGGTATGTATTGAATGTAGGATGGTGCCCTCGTAGATGTTGGTAGATAAAGATGGCGGATGGTTTTGAATAATATATTTATGTAGCAAGATGTAGGATGTTAGGATTGTGGGGATAAGGAATGGCTCCACGGCTTCCGTGTATGTAGGGATGAGGAATGGCTGCAGAGCTTGCCCCGAGGTTGGGGATGGGCAATGGCTCCACTGCTTCCCTTAGGTTGGGGATGGGCTATGGTTGTAGTGTTTGGCTAAGGTTTGGATAGGGAAGGGTGCGCTTTGCGCGGTATTATTGAATGTAGGATTGTGTCCTCGTACATGTTGGTAGATAAAGAAGGCGGATGGCTTTGAATAATATATTTATGTACCAACATGTACGATGTTAGGATTGTGGCTCCACGGCTTCCGTGTATGTAGGGATGGGCAATGGCTGCATTGCGTCCCGTGTGTGTGTGTGTGGGGATGGGGATATTTGTAGATAGAAAATGGTGGAGGT
>Ga0268261_10003326_pt1 | contig 11809 bp, 5 predicted proteins | sample TergutNc150P1_FD_190353 | JGI IMG/M metagenome (GOLD analysis project Ga0268261, IMG submission 190353) | Nasutitermes corniger P1 segment gut microbial community from laboratory colony in Florida, USA - Nc150 P1 (SPAdes) (version 2) | ecosystem: Host-associated > Arthropoda: Insects > Digestive... | reverse complement strand
GATATTTGTCTGTTGTGAGTGTCGTGTGTTGTCAGGTAGAGGTCTCTGCGACGAGCTGATCACTCGTCCAGAGGAGTCCTACCGACTGTGCTGCGCCGTTGTGTGTGATCTAGAAACATCAAGAATGGGTGCTCCATATATATATGACATTAGTCGCCTAAGGGTTAATGTCCTCTTTTGAAGGTTCAGCAAAATTGTACTTCTACACAAAACAATTATTCCACATGCGCAGCCTAACTGCCTGGAACATGTACATGAGCATAATATCTCACTCTTCTTAAAAGTTTGGGAGTCCACAGTGAACTAACTGCCAAGCCATCTATTAATTTTGAAACTATAAAATTATTGGACTACAATTTTGACAGAAAAATAAAAGTACTCATAAAAATATCATTTATTTGTAACAAAACAATGCTTAAACAAACAGAACAATTCCATAACTTTACGGTAAAGTGTATTTCAGGGAATAAACTCACCGGATCCAGCCCCATCATCTGTGCTTCTTGAAACTCTTTACTACGAATGAAATTCCTTCCTAAAGTTGCTGTGACTTTGGACATAACAGATGTATTATCTCGGTCCATGGTGTGGTATCGAGGTTCTGGGAGATCACCTGTGAACCTCAAGATGGTAATCCACAATGCCTGTGCAGCCTGCAATGTCAGATCATGGTTTAGAGGGTTACGTCTATGTTTTTACTTTATCTCAGGTTTTATGATGACTCTTAATATTGTGCCACGTTTTCCCATGTACAGAGTTCTCTTTTAAAAAATCCAAGAGTTTAACAACTTGAAAACAGTAACTACATACAGTATTGTATGGTAGATGTAGTGAAAACAGTATACAAATGCTGTCAGCAGACAACACAGCTAGAACACAGTACATAAGGGTTTAATTCCTCAGGCCAATATTTCGGGCTACATTTTCCCAATATCAGATTGAAAAGAAAATTTTAAAATTCAAGTAAATATTAAGTTTGGCCAGCTAGGGTATCATGTGCTTTCACAAAGACTGTATACATCATGCAAAAACCTCAGTCAGACAAAGAAAAATCATTTTCCAGTTTGATGTCCAAATGAATGTACCAATCTTAATGTCCAAACAAAACAACCAGGGAATAAGAATACCATACTGAACTCATTGGATTTAAGGATGGCATATATTTACCAACTGATCTCCCTGTGTATGAAGTGGCAGCAATGGGTGTTTCAGTGGTTTTCTGGAATACTGGTGGGTGATGTTTCCTTGGAAATATGTTGCTGCAAACTTCTGGAACTTGAACTCAGACAAATCCTCTTCATCATTAGGAAGTGTCTGCATGGGACTGATGATTTCCTGTTGGTCAGGTTTTGGGGCAGGCAGATCCTTTAGAGAAAACCACGATACCAAGTACACAATCAATGCTTGCCCGCCTTGATATGCTGCAGTTACTCATTAGATCAAAGCATTATTCTACTCTTCTGGATACTATATACATATCATGAATTCAGAACACTTTCTGTCTGTACACAATGTATTTTGTATACTATCATACTTTGACAGCTGTGGGACTTGGGATGCCCACGTGCTTGTATGACATTATCTTTTTCAATGGCTGTGAATTACAGGTGATATAAACTCAAAATAATGTACATAATGGACAAAAGATGCAAAAAGTTTCATTTAATATTTAGTTACTGGCTTTGAACTTTTGAATGAATTGAATGTAGGTTTTCTGAACAGACAGAATAAAATGGTGAAAAAATGGGTTAAAAATGGGTTAGTCAAAAGTAGAAAATGACAAAATGAAATGAACAGAAAAAAAGCTGCAGATTTAACTGATATAGGATAGCAGCCAATGGCAGGATTACAGTGTAACTTAGTGATGAAGGTTCCACAAAGAAAGGAATTTGTTAATAAGTGTTGTATAGTGATTAAACCTTCAAAAAGATCCTTTTAAGTAGACAAATATACCTACAGGCTCCTAACAGTTCTTACTCATCTTCCGTTACTGACATGATGTGCATTTCTTGACATCCTCATTACTTCTGCTTTATCCACGATATGTCTAAACTGTGGATATGAAGTACCTTGCCCCAACCTTATAACATATACTTGACTAACAACTTGTTCCTTCCAAACATCAGAATATCAACATGAATTAGCGTTCTTAGATTTTTAAATTTTCTAAGTAGCTTAACTTCATCCATGCTGACATGTGGTGTCAGTTATAACAACGTACAATTTTATAAAAAAGGTTCAATATGCACAGTTGTTATGTTTTTTACAGGTATACTGGTTCTGTATGATAGGCATGTTGCTATTTCTCATTCAACAAAAAGTTAATATTAACAAAGAGGCTTGTGCACTATGCCCAAGTAATACAAACCATGAAGACAGATGTCTCCCTGGTTGGAGCAGGAGCTTCACTGCTGGAGTCAGGTAAGAAGTCAAACATGGCCTCCACCAATTTGCTGTCATCCACTGGTTCATCCTGTTTCTTAGCTGCATCATTAATCAGATTCTTCTTTATTTCCATACGACGACGCTCCTCCATCTCCAGTTCTATTTCCTTGCGCTCTAATTCCAACATACGTTCCTGCACAGTAGTTACGTACAAATCTTAGAATAAAACCATATTATGCAATATCTATGGCAGTCAACGCATAAAAATACAAGAATACATAGAAGCCAATATTATTTCTTTACTCTTGTGAAATGTCAACACAGTGAATGAAAGATGGATATTTAATATTGGATATCCTATATTGCACAAAGTTCAGTGACAAGCAAAATGACTAAAGTAATGAAGAATGCACTTGAATATCTGTCTTATGTAGGACTCAAACTTTGAACCAACTGGGACAAACTGGACAGCTATATAAGTAACTATTATGGGGCACCACAACTGATTATCGTAATAAAAAATATATTGCATTGACAACCATTTGTTAGATCATTCCTCACAATGCAACAGATTTGTCAATTTTGACTGTTACATGCAAGTCTCTGCTGATGGTAAAGGCAAAAATATTAGAAAATGTTACTGTTCATAACAGAAGATTGTCAGCCACAGTTACTCTTTCCAACAAAATACATGCAATTTGAAACATATCACACTACTTTTTTACACACAACCTAGTCCTGGAAGGCATAATGATCATATACACAGTGTTTTGTTATGAAGTTCACCCAACCAAGTAATTTGTTACAGCAGAGAACAGTATATTAAAACATAACCTTACCCTGTAATTCTGTTCAGCTATTTCTTTGGCCCTCTTGTTGCCAGCTTCTTTCAGTTCCCTTTCTTCTTTTTTCTTTAACCTTAGTGCTTCTATGTGATGCCTGTAATCATACTGGGGGGGAGGAAATAAAAAATTAAAACATCAAATTTACAGACAAATTTAAAATGGAAGACAACATACACAACTGTACAAACTGCTGAAATAATTACCTTTAGCTTCTTGTACTTCCTCTGGGCTATCATGCGACGTACATTTGCCTGTATCTTTACAATAGCCCACATCTTCTGTCGATACATCCTGCGTACTAGATAACCACGAGCACGAGCCTAGAAAGTGCATAAAAGATGAAGTACAGTGTCCAAATAAATAGCCTTACATACAGTATCACACCACTTTCAAACAGCTTCATAAACTTAACTTTCCCTGCTATTACTAAAGGTTAATAACCTACAGATTCAGAATAGTAGAACTGTCATCAAAATCTTTTAATTGGTGGATAATGGCCAAGGGTTTACATGCAAATACACTCAAGCACTTTTGTATATGACTTAAAATTTGTAGCTTATAAATGATAACAATGTTGCTCTTCCACAGTTACTAACAGAATATCAGACGGAAGCTTGACTAACCTGTAGTCCAACAATGTGACCCCGCAAATGCCTGAAACGATGAGAAAGAACTCTGGAGCGAATCAGAGCTTGCAGTCTCATGTAGCCAACCCGCATCCTCTGATATCGCTTACGCTGTGCATAACCCTGCCAGTACTTCTGGATGATCAATGCTGCAGCCTTCATTCTTAAGAACCTGCAAGCATCACATGTATGTTGTTAATTACAAGGCAATACAGTTTGACTAACACAATACATATTTCTAAAACTAAGGAATAAATACTATACTACTGGCCCAGTAACTGAAAATATTATTGTGGTACAGACTTTCTGCAACTGTATTTCTGAGTTAATAAGTCATATTTTTACAAATTTCCTTGTAAGTTAATTCTGACTTTAGGAAGTGAAATAATGAAGTATTCAGATTTGTTGTAATACTTCGTCACCACATATACAGGGTGTCCCAGGAGTTAAGGTCACTACTTTGGGATTTAATTCCCGACCTGATTCTGAGTCAAAAATGTCATATACACATGGGTCCAATTCGCAACGGTTCAGGAGTTATGAGTTTTTAAAGTACAGTAAATAAATCAGAAAAAAAGGGAAACACTGTGCATTTCTTGAGATATGTTGTTAAATGTAGTTACAAATTCACTGTTCAACATTCAAGCAAGTTGTTCGAAGTGTCCTACATCTGCTTGGATACTTTTTCTGGCTCGTGTGACCAGAGAACTACTAACCTTACAAAGCACTGCAGTGCTTGAATGTTGAACAGTGAATCTGTAACTACATTTAACAACATATCTCAATAAATGCACAATGCTTCCGTTTTTTTCTAATTTATTTACTGTGCTTTAAAAACTCATAACTCCTGAACCGTTGCAAATTGGACCCATGTGTATATGACATTTTTGACTCAGAATCAGCTCTGGAATTAAATCCCGAAGTAGTGACCTTAACTCCTGGGACACCTGTATATGCTGTTAATGTCTGTATTACTTATGACATTATATGAAATGGACAAAGCTAAACAGAAGAGCATAAAAACACTTCAACCACACGAGCACAAAAGCTGCTCAACTGGTACACAATTCATCTGATAAAACACACAAAGTGTTTTTCAGAGTATAATTTGAAATGCCCTAGGGCAGGGAAACTGTAGGTGAATAATACCAAGAATGAGACGAGTTACGTGAGAAGGCAGTGCACACATTTCCATCAATAAGCATAATTTTGAACCCAATTGTGTACTCATTATTCAGGGAGTATGGCAGTTATCACAGAAGCATTACCACATACAAAGACAGCATCTGCCATGAATTTCAAGTCTACTTTCCCCCAACAGTTCAACTTCAACTAATATCATAGAAGGATCATGAAATGTTAACTTCCAGCTTCTGAACAGGACTCAAAACTGCTGAAATATTTTTCAACACATGCCAAAACTCATCTTGAAATTTTAACAATTTAACATCTTCTATTAATTTCCTGGATAATGTTGTCATGATTAGTTTAACATAGTTGGTGGAATTTGTTTGTACCTAAACCACAATCCCTATGACTTTGCATGCACCCAGTGAACACCATGCTAGAACTTTAAGGCCACATATAAGAACCTTATGAACTACAAGGGGATATCATAGCACCAATGTCTGATGGCTAATGCAGGACATGGTTAGAAAAACTTTCAACAACATTCTACCCACAGAAAATGCTGCAAATAAACACTCTTTGTTTAGGTGAATACACTGCACAAGTGTGGTGAGACCATCTGAGGCCCACATACATTACTAGATGACTAAAAAGTAAGCACTATTCCAACTGCTCTGATATCAGTGGCCACACCTCCAGCAATCAAGCCCACACATGTCAAGTATATATTTCTCTATGTATGAGGTCGTTTCCTAGATAGTAATTTGAATTGAACTGAACTGCTGCAAATAAATGTGGCAGATATCTTTGGTACCTTCTTCTGTACACCCATCCACGAATAGAACGCTGCAAGATGAGAATTTTATGAGTAAGTACACGATCACGTTCCTGCTCCAGAAATAAATCATGGGCATCTTTGAGGAACACTTTGGTGTGGCCCAGCTGGTAGTCAGATCGCCCAAGAACAGTCTGACAAATCCTTGCTGTTGCAGATCGGCAGTCAGTCTGCACATAATTAATAAGCACACATCACAGTATATATCTGTCAAAGAATACAAGCAGCTAGCTCCACAGACACATATGGCAAATTCTGACTCAGTACATGAATGTATGCAATCTAGGACACACACAAACTACACTAACCTATATTAATTATTCAAATCTGCAACTACTATTCAAATTAAAATTTCAGTTCGTGCTACAAACCAAGTTCTTAGCCAGATCTGCCTTAGTTACAAGAACTTTAAATTGCAGAATAAGTACAAATTCTAACTACATAAATCCACTACCCCATTGCTACATACACACAGGCCTAGATATTTTCCATGCAATTTTGCTCTTGAACACTTTCAGTCTGTTTATTTTTCAAACAACAAATAAAATAATTATGATTTTTATTTCTCATAAAATTTGCCTTTAAAACACACAGAACACAATGTTACTGCTATACATTTTCTGCATTAAGTTAATAAATCCGTGCATTTTTATGTAAGCTTGAGAAAATAAAGACTGTAAATGTAGCCAAATTATTATGACTCAGCACGCACCTTATGTGATGGAGGAATGCCTGGAATGAGAAACCGGTACCTCTCTACAAACTCCACAAAACTGTGTCGTATGGGATACCCTGCACGTCGAATACGGATTGTTTCCATCATACCAGAATAACGGAGTTGACGACAACACAAACCTCGATCAAACATCTGTTTAGAACATAAAAGACATTTGATGTTTTAAAGGATTTATCCCATTTCTTCTGAGGAATTTAAACATGAAATTATCCAATCTTTCATTACTCCAACCAATGCACAATAATTTTGCTTTAAAACATTAAAATTTACATTAAAATATACAACAAATGCTCCTACATGTTTCAGTTTTGATTAAACCATCATCAGGGAGCTTGCAGTCTGTACTTTGTTAGGTTACTATATTGGTATCAGTTAATTTTACTTCGTTATTAAAATCGTTCGGTCTTGTGGCCGCATGCTAATCCAGTCCCGTTTGTGTGTATGTAATGGTGCACAGTGCAGAATGAGAATATCCTCATATTCTCATTCTACACTGTGCACTGTTACACACACAAACAGGACTGGATTAACATGTGGCCACAAGACCGAACGATTTTAATAACGAAGTAAAATTAACTGATACCAATATAGTAACTTAGCGAAGTACAGACTGCAAGCTCCCTGATGATGGTTTAGTTAAAACTGAAACATGTAGGAGCATTTGTTATATATTTTAATGTAAATTTTAATGTTTTAAAGCAAAATTATTTGGTTGGAGTAATAAAAGATAGGATAACATCAAGATGCATGGTACAACTGTGAAAATTATGAAATTACTTGTACTATAAGTGCCAATTCTGAATTTTAAGCTGAACTGCCCATTCCTCACTGCAAACATTTATCAAAATATTCATAACCCTCAGACAGAAATATTTTACTTTTTTGCTGTTCAAAACTAGAATATATTCCATTTCTCATATTAACACAAACAATGTCATGGCAGTGTACACACTTAGACAACAATGTAACCACCAGCCAAGAAAATGGGGAAGAATGTGTGCCTAGAACATCAGTTTGTTCAGAAAACTGCAGAACTACCAAATGTGACATTACGAAGAGGAAAACTGTCATTCACAGAATAAACAGTAATGAACCAGAGACATAAAAGTTCTCAGAATCAAGTAGGCAAAGTGTATAATGTTGTATGTTTTCTTCTGGGTAATTCCCTGGAGTCTGAAATTTATATGCCAACGTTTCAGAACACTCTGTCTGTTCCATCTTGACAGGCGGATAGGTGTAGAATGACTATGTTTAAGAAATGTAGGGGTATTCATAGGGAAAAAATGCTTGGATCAATAAAGGCCTGAGCCAGTAGAAGGAGGGTGACAGGGTAGGGGTGGGTCTGGTTACAGAGCAGGTAAGAGAGCAACGACCCACATGGAGGCCAGGGGCTGGTGTGCCTATGAAGATGGAACAGAGTGTTCCGAAACGTCGGCATATAAAATTCAGACCCAGGGAATTACCCAGAAGAAAGCATACAACATTCAGAACATGGCAAAAGTTTGAAATCAAGAAAGTGCATAATGTTCTAATTTCAGCAGAAACAAACATATGAAAATAAGAAACACCACTGAGTCAATAATGCTTCAGAAAGTAGTGAGAAGCAATGTAGGATCAAATCTTATGAACATCTTTATGAGCCTTCAGGAAACTGTGTCAGTTTCAGGTACAGTACAGTCAAATACATCCAACAGCCACATTTGTATGTGAAAAATTAAATACTGTCCTTTTGAACAGACAGCATGCCACACTCAGTATACAGATGTTTACACACTCTCTCTGAATAAATGCAATTAGAATGTATGTGATGGTTTTATAGCATCAAGCAGAAAACATGTTCAGTTTATCACCAGAAAAATGCAATGAAATATCCTGAAGTTTTCCAGGGGATAAGTAATTCAAGTTTTTCAGTGGGAAAAGTCTTCAAAAACGGTCAGAAAAGGCATTCCAGATCCATTTTGTGTTCCAGGTACAAACACTCATAAATAATATTATTAGGTACTTGCATTAACAATAACACTGAAATAATTACAATTACATATTTACTGAAAGGAAAAATATCAAATTATAATTGAAAGCATACACTTAAAACACAATTTCTCACTGAAGAATTAGTTAGCCCTGTACACTGCCATCTACTAAAATGCTTTCCTTAAAACTATTTATTATACAGCAGCCTCATTGTTTGTGATTAATTAGGGCTCATAAAACCATCATGAACATCTATATCACAAACACAGTACTTCATTTTTCAATGTAAAATGTTTATCTGGTTCCAATAACTCACAGAATACCAGTAACAGTGATATAAACCTCATAAAAATTAAAAGCATCTAACCTTATTATTCACAAAACACAAACACATTCTGGATGAATAAACTTTGTGAAATAAATCACTGAAAGAGTCTCAATCCATACAGCACAAAAGAAATCAGCCTCACTAAATGAAAGATGGGAACTGACTGAGCTGACAGTGATTTGTGCACTAGGAAGGGGGAGGGGGAAGCTGACTTGCCAGTCATATGATCTATTGCTCATTCAATGGATCACCACTAAACTCTTCTGACCATCACTATGTCTGCTCAGTTTTGAATAAGGATGAACACTCGTTAGAGGTAAACTAAACCATCCTCTACAACTGGGTGAACTTTGTAATGTAAGAGACTGCATGGAAATAATTACTACTACTACTACTACTACTTTAAAAAAACCATATTAAATGGGCAAAATGTCAGTTTCATATTAAAATACCACCTCTTATATGGAAAACCCTTTTATGTGTGAAACAATAAGCAAGTTAAAAGTAAATTAGCCTATCAGAAATTTATGGGATCATACAATTTGGATCTCACAGGAGGAAAAAAAAATCTTAAATTGAAATCTCTTAAGTGGGTTCCATTATAAGCATTTGAAGTGTTGATGACAAGTCATGTATGGAGGAAGGGCTCAAGCAAAAACTTACTGCAAATTCAGGCTTAATTTCAAAATATAGATTACCTTCTTGCATAGGAAAACCAGCATCACAAATTCTGACAATAATTCACATAAAAACATTCCAGACTTCCTTACATTCAATAGATATTTAGTATAAAAACAAGGACTGACCATTGGCTTCTTGAACTCATTGGGTTTGATACAACGTATGAAAAAAGGCTGACAACTACTCAAAGTTTTCATAAGCAAATCCAGAGACTTCTTGAACTGAGTAGACAATGTTGGAGCTCGTTTCCTTGTTTCTGAGCCCATTCCAATGTCTTCAGCAAATAAAAGCTGAAGAAACTTGTTTGATGAGATATGGATCAATTGAAGCAGATCAGCACTAAAAGTGTCTCGATTCTTCTCAAGAAATCCTGAAAAGAGTCAACCAATCCAAGTGACCAGTAAAGAAAGAAAACAACTTATAATGGGAATAATATTTTACACTGCACAAGAATATGTGATTAACTAGCATCATTAAGATATTTTCCATTTCACTTGACCTTTGAACAAACTTGAGAAGCACTTGCCTCAAGAATGTATTGAAGCATGAATTGACCAACCTTTATTTAAAACAGATAATTTAGAGAAATGATAAATATGTTTATGAAATTTTAACACTTAAGGAAATTCACATTGTTCCAAGTCTTATCAACCACTTGAAATACTCTCCCACTTACAGATTTCTTTCCTTGGAAGGCAACTTCTTACTTTTCCCACTTGAAGTGTTTACCCAACAAAAGCAACACCTACCAATCTCTATGAAACTCACCTCGTGTGTCATAAAACACAACGCCAGCAAAATGGTTGAGTCCAAAAGATGTGTTGATATCTGATTTTGGTTTCAAATAATTTCTGTGGCTTCCATGGGTTTTATGTAGTTTGGCTAACATTGTTTGGTCTGTACCCTGGAAGTGAAAAATTGTACTAGTATATAGAATACTAAAATTTCAAAAAAGTTACTCAGAATATGTACGCATTTTTAAATTTCCTTTGAACAAACTACACAAATGAACACAAATGAACAGTGACAAGACTATGTCGTGTCTGTCAGTCCATCTCATTGGCATGCTTCATCTGTGGAAGCATCTGACTGATATAGATCAAATTTTTATAACCCTTTACACACGAAACACAGACCGCTGTATTTAAAGACCCAGTCTGTACCGCGCTGTAAACACTTTTCACCTCGGTTATAAATATCAATCAGTTTATGCTGTAAGTGGCACAAGTCGCTCTTTGTTTTCAGACAAATACAAAACACATAAATACATTGTGGGCAGAGCGTACAATTGTTGAATGTCAAACCTGTTGGTGCATCACGTAACCAGTAGGCTTTAAAAGGTTAATGGAGGGAAGCTGGAATATCCACACTATATGTTGTCACACAAATTTAAATGTCTACCAATGTCCTTTTTCACATGAAGCTGAAATTTAATTTAAATTACTTAACAAGGCAGGCTATGTCTGTATAATGTAACACTTGGGTGGGTTCACATTATGTTTATACCTCCTCGGCTACCCTAACAGCCTGATTTGATTTCACTTGAAGACAGCGCTTTTATGACGATTTAATGGTGCCACCAACAATAATATGTACTGGGGTCTTCATGTAAAGTGCGTAATAATATGCCTGATTGGAACCACATATGGATTTTCTCAAAAAATTTTCATAGAAGTCCCCAACATCAAATTTAAAGCAAATTCGCTAAATGGGAGCCACGCTGATAAATGCAGATGGATGGGCAGACAGACTTGATGAAGGTAACAGGCATTTTTTGTGACTATGTGTCACACAAAAACTAGAACATGTCAGCAGTGTGATGATGATTCCCAATACATGTTGCACCTATAGTATTGGAATGAAACTGGTACACTGTTGCTTGAGCCTGACAGTTCAATTAATTTGACTGTTCTTACATTAAAGATAAAGATTTATGACTTGACAACACAACAAAATTGGACTTTAACATGTCACACATTAAATCAACAGTGTTTAAATATGTAAGACCAGTATGCTTACCCACAACATGGCAGTCACCAAACTTATTAACCCTTTAAAGCCCAAATTAAATCCCATCTGCTATTTGCTGGCATTATTAGCTCACCATTTTCTCCACGTTAGCAGGATAAGGGTTAAATCATTAACCATTAGGCTACTAATGTCATATATATATATGGAGCACCCATTCTTGATGTTTCTAGATCACACACAACGACGCAGCACAGTCGGTAGGACTCCTCTGGACGAGTGATCAGCTCGTCGCAGAGACCTCTA
>Ga0268261_10003325_pt1 | contig 11810 bp, 10 predicted proteins | sample TergutNc150P1_FD_190353 | JGI IMG/M metagenome (GOLD analysis project Ga0268261, IMG submission 190353) | Nasutitermes corniger P1 segment gut microbial community from laboratory colony in Florida, USA - Nc150 P1 (SPAdes) (version 2) | ecosystem: Host-associated > Arthropoda: Insects >... | reverse complement strand
TTCAGGTCCGGTGTCCGTTCTGAAGTGGAAAGACAAAAAAGAAGTGACAATGATTTCGACTTACCATGGGGAGGAAACAAAAATGAAGCTAACGAAATATAGACAGGAAAAGCAAAAGCCTGTATCACTTCTAGATTACAACAAAAACATGGGAGGAGCTGATCTAAAAGACCAACTCCTTCAACCCTATCTTTTGGAAAGAAAGAAAATGACTAAATGGTACATAAAACTGTTTAGGAGATTACTCAATATTGCAGTTCTAAATTGTATGGTAATATGCCGCGCAAATTCAGGACAGACTAAAACAGACCATTTTAAATTCAGAGTAGAACTGGTACAGGCACTACTTATTGAACATGCAAGTGGAAGTGTCAGGAAATTTCAAGGCCATCATTCCACAGACAAAAATGTGCTGCGACTTGTTGAAAGACATTTTCCAGAAAGAATACCACCGACAGAAAAAAAGGCCAAGCCGACAAAGAGGTGTGTAGTGTGTTACAAAAACAATAGAAGGAAGGAGACAGTGTTTTGGTGCCCCGAATGTGAAGCTGCCCTTTGCGTTGAAGGAAGTTTCAAGGTATTCCACACAAAGTTAAATTTTTAAGGTAAGATTGTATTGCATATTCGAAAAGCTTAGACATTCCTAAATATTCTGTTTCAAGTTTCATCGAAATCCAACCACTATTAATAAAACTAAATTATTTTGAATAAACTACTGCACAATTTAGCTCAAAATTTAAATGCCCTGTAGAAAAACCTTCCCACATCACAGTATGAACTGTGAATTAAATGCCCCCACGCTGAAGGGTTAATGAAAGGATCCAGTGAGTCTGATATATGAAATATACCTGTGGGAAGTAAGCACTATGGACTGACCAGACTTCTGGATAGATGTCAGTACAGTCCACAGGTTTCGTCTTGCAACAGGATCAACTCCACTTGTTGGTTCATCCAGGAAAACAATACGAGGGTTTCCTATCATGGCCATGGCTGTACTCAGCTTGCGTTTATTACCACCACTGTATGTTCCACACTGCTGGTTCTCGTACTCATTAAGTCCTATTAAACATATTGTTCATTATTATTTATTTGTAACATTACACCAAAAACCTTAAACGGGAGAAACTGCTGCACTGTGCTTACAGTTACTCTAGATCTTCATGAGGCAAGAAGAAGCTTACACTTCTTATTGCCAAGAGTTTAGGTGATAAAGTGTGTCAGGTACTAGCAGTATTCCTGTTATCACCAGTGCGACAGCCTACCTTTTTTTAGCTTAAAGCAAAAGCACAAAGGTTCCTAAAATGTATTGATTGTACTTACCTAGAGTTTAGAAACCAAGATAAAACTGTACATTCCTCTAATTCACTACAAATCTTTCATCAAAATATCAGGGGACTAAGAAGCAAAACTGACAAATCAATAAATTCTTTAGACACATAACATTAATCCCCATGTACTATGTGTTAGTGAGCATCACATGGAGGAGCAGGACACGTTACATCTCATATTACCAAGTTATATACTAGGATCAAATTTCTACTGTCAAAAATCTACAGAAGGGAGGTGTGTGTATTTTTGTTTGTAAAGACACATATTTGAGCAAAATTTATATATCACATAACTGTAAAGAAAATATTTGGAAATTTTTGCCATTGAACTACAGATTAAATCATCTAAATTAATCACATTAAACTTACACAGAGCAACTACAAGAGATTTTAATCAATTTATAAAAAATGTAGATGATGTTCTGAAATATCTGTACAAACCTAAAGTGGAATTTTTAATTTGTGGAGACATAAACACAGATTATCTCATTAAAAAAAAACTAGTCTCATTATTAACACACAATCTGTCGCACACAATTTTGCAACAAGAATTCAAAATAACTCAAGTACTGCCATTGATAATATATTTGTAAATAACAGTAGAATAAATTTATGTTCTATATCTCCCATAATAATGTCCTATCAGACAATGATGTTCAAATTCTCACAATTAAAAATATATATGTAACAATAAACAAATTTCCTTTAAAGCAGAGCATCAGATTAATAGATAATGAAACAATCATGAACTTCCAAATTCTACTAAAAAAAGAAACCTGGGAACCTGTTTATACAGACACAGATACTAACCATATGTTTAAGTCATTTCTATACACTTTCTTCAACATTTTCCAAGCTAGTTTTCCAGTTAAATACAAAAGAATGAAAGACAAAAATGTATGGCTTACACAAGGAATACAAATAAATTGTAAACACAAAAGAAGTCTGAATGCCTTCACTAAAAACAGCAATGATCCAAAAGCAAATGCATATTATATAAATATTGTGGAACCCTAAGGAAAAAGGATCCAACAAACATGGCCAATGTCTTCAATAAATTCTTTATAACAATTACTGAAAAACTAAATGTTCAACAAAGAGAGAAAGGAATTGCTATCTCAATTCTAAAAGATTCATTTTCTGGAAACTTCCTCAGCATAAAAATAATCCCAATCACTAAAGCTGAGATAAAAAGTATAATACATTCCCTAAAACCAAAAAAATCTTCAGGTTATGATGAAATAACAAGTAAAATATTAAAAGCTTGTCCATCTCTCAATAGTCACCCATTAAGCTATATTAATAATCACTCGCTATATACAGCTATTTTTCCTGACTCTCTGAAAATGGCAGTAGTCAAACCACTTTACAAGAAAGAAGACAAAATTAATATAACAAATTACAGGCCTATGTCATTATTAACAATTTTTCCTAAGGTACTCAAGAGAGTTATGCAATGTAGATTAAGCCAACTCCTGCATATTAACAACGTACTAGTCACAGAACAGTATAGTTTTAGGAAAGGGATATCAACTGAAAATGCAGCCTTCAGACTAATAGATAGTGTATTCAAATCTATTAACCAAAAAAAGCATGTTGGAGGAATTTTCTGTGATTTGGCACAGGCTTTTGAATGCGTGAATCATGGAACTTTGTTCGCTAAATTACATTTCTATGGAATTCCAGGAGTATATGAAGTTATGCAATATATACCAACAAAATGCACCTTTGTTAAATTAATATTTTATTTTTAATTTGTATTCTATGTTTCAAACCCGAGGGTTTATTGTCAGGATTAGTTCAGGTCCTATATAACACACTGAAGAGAGAAAGTTAAGCAAAATCACCTAATACACCTCAAAATTTTATCTCTGACTGGGTTACAATAAGATATGCAGTTACCCAAGGATCAATTCTAGGACCTCTATTGTTCATAATACATATAAATGACATTCCCTTCAAAATAAACTCTGTATCAGAACCAATATCATTCGCTGATGATATTGGTGTCATAATTTCAAGAAGAAATTAGGATGATTTCTGTTCAGTATCACAGTTAGTTCTCACTCTACGATTGATGCTGCTAATAATTTAGTTCTAAATCCTCAAGAACAACAAGGCGAAATTTAAGCAGTCTTAAGAAAATAAATATACACACTCCTTTTACTCTGTAGATAAATTTTTTAATGTATAAAGATAATTTATAACACTGTTTCTGTAAAATGTTTGTAATATTTTACACTGTAAATTTGTATATTTTTGTATTTATGACTTGTTCCATATCTTGCTGTCTTCATAACATACTAATGGATCCAAGGCATGTACATATGTGTGTACGTACATCTTTCTTGACAATTTATATGCAAAGCACTTTTGGAGGGAAACACTATCCCAAAGACCCAGGCAGATCATTTTCAGAAATACGGTTTATTGATATGACATGCTGAAGTTCTGCCAGCTCTACCAAATAATAATGTAATTATCTACAGAACACTATCTGTGAGCATGTAATATAAAAATCATAAGGATGCCATCATGTTTGGAATGTCTTCAACAACGGCAAAAAGTCTGTCATTGTAAATTTTACAAAAATTGTACATATTTTAGAAGTGTGGATACAGAACTATATTGCCATGACTGTCATTCTAGTTTCATACAGTTAAAAAAAACGAAAACTGCAACTTACCCAACAATGTAAGCCATTTGTTGACTTCATAATTAATGTGATTTTCAGACACACCACGAAGACTAGCAAACAGTTTCAGCATTTCACGACCTGTTAGAGCTTCATTGATGGCATCAAATTGTGGGCAGTAACCAATCTGTGCCAGGAACTGTAATCACATGAACATTGTGCCTTTGGAATAATCTAAACAAAACACATAATTAAAAGACTCTCAAGAACTAAAGCAATTAACTTGCATTGTTTGGAAACATGAATCACTGACCAAGAATTTTACTTATATATAAAAACGTTTCGTCAACACACCTTTATTTGTTTTTGTAACTATACCAGGCTACATGTTTCAGTCACATGGACCATCATCAGGCCTTTAACTTTGTTATTACACTGGTCCAACTTTTTGCAGATATAACTTTTTGAGATCTCAAAAGGTTTTACAGGGTAATTCTTATTAATAATTTTATAGTTAAAATTGAACTTTAAAAACACTTTCCTGTTAAAACATTATACTATTTGTTAAAACTTGTTTAAAACTATCATTCTTTCTATTGTTCCTACGTATAAGTGTATGTCTAGGCGTTCCTTCCGTTCTATGTCTAGTTGGTTCTTCAGTTATTCTTATGGGAGACGGTCCTGTGTGGTATTAACCCACTGAGTAGCCTGTTTCTCTGTTTCGCATGTACTGGTCTGGTCGGTTTATCGGTTGGTGTGGGTAGGGTATATAGTTCCTCTTATGCGGACTTTCTGTCCTTGTCACTACAGTTATTTGAGGGTTGATTGTCCTGTATTCCTTGTTGTTGCCGTACTTCCGCTGGAGTGCGTGTGTCCTAGTTGGGAGGTATCACTAGCGTAGCTGTTGGTCTTCCTCCTTCCACCGCTCTACTGTACTCGAGTACAGTAGAGCGGTGGAAGGAGGAAGACCGACAGCTACGCTAGTGATACCTCCCAACTAGGACACACGCACTCCAGCGGAAGTACGGCAACAACAAGGAATACAGGACAAATCAACCCCCAAATAACTGTAGTGACAAGGACAGAAAGTCCGCATAAGAGGAACTATATACCCTACCCACACCAACCGATAAACCGACCAGACCAGTACATGCGAAACTGAGAAACAGGCTACTCAATGGGTTAATACCACACAGGACCGTCTCCCATAAGAATAACTGAAGAACCAACTAGACACAGAATGGAAGGAATGCCTAGACATACACTTATACGTAGGAACAATAGAAAGAATGATAGTTTTAAACAAGTTTTAACAAATAGTATAATGTTTTAACAGGAAAGTGTTTTTAAAGTTCAATTTTAACTATAAAGTTATTAATAAGAATTACCCTGTAAAACCTTTTGAGATCTCAAAAAGTTATATCTACAAAAAGTTGAACCAGTGTAATAACAAAGTCAAAGGCCTGATGATGGTCCATGTGACCGAAACATGTAGCCTGGTATAGTTACCAAAACAAATAAAGGTGTGTTGACGAAAAGTTTTTATATATAAGTCATTACAACACATCGAGATGAGCAATTAAAAAAAAGAATTTTACTGTTTTACTAAGACAATGCTGCTTGAAAAAGTGCACAGAACATTATCAATGGTACCTACCTCTGACTTATTCTTGCTGAGACTATACTGCCCAACCCATGCCTCTCCTTCAGTAGGAATTTCATCACCGGTAAGCATCCTAAAAGTGGTGGTCTTGCCCGCACCATTGACACCAAGCAGTCCAAAACATTCACCAGGTGCCACACCAAAACTAATACCCTTTACAGCTGTCAAATTTTGTGCATACTTTTTCATTAAATTACGAACTAACAAAATGTCATCACCATCACGTTGCACGGCTGACACTAGAACATAAGACAAGGTCCTCATTAATGTTCTAACTCTACAGTCCATGCCATGCAGGCAAACAGGGGGAATAGAGGTATAGCTCCTTTCATTTTTAACCTTGGCACTAGATACAGGTAAATGATTAACTTCAAGCTCCGGCTGCTTTACTCCTGGGGAAGGGGACTGGTACCCATTAAACAGGAGGATGGGTGGGACCCAGAACCAGTCTGGTCATTTTGGACAAGAGAAAAATCTCTTACCCCTACAAAGATTCAAACCCCAGACCAAAGCCTATAGCCTACATGCTATACCAACTATGCCCCTCTGGCTCATTTGACTATGAATTACAAAAATAAAATAACTGAGGACTGTACTCATAAAATCAAATCAGCAGCAACTCGCTGCAAAATTCTCTCTCTCAAAAGAAAATGACAATACGTATTCAAAACAATGTGCAACATTACATGCAATTAATTATTTATTACAAGTGTCCTTAATTGTCCAGTAAGTAGCAGATAAATAATTTCTCAGTAACCAATGAAAAGAATTCTTAATAAAAAATTTCATCAAACTTAATCACAGACTGTCATACATAAAGCAACTCTCCGTAAATTGTTTCAAAATCTTTTTTTTTTTCTCACAAGAAAGTCTTAAAAATACAGATAAGAAAGTCAGTTTACTAAATCTTAATCCAATTAGAACTTGAAACACATATGGAGGGAAGCAGTTCTATTGAAATGGGAAATGTACCATTATTTCAGTATTACTGTTTTACCACTAAAGAAATTAAATGAGTAACACTGTATTTATGCAAGTGTTCAAACAGAGACATAAACTGAAACAAGTAAAATAATGGAACAAATCTTATCACAGCAATGACCTTGTACATTTGCTTTAGTAATGACATATTTTTGTAGTACATCAGTTAGGGGATTATCTACCAACAGCACACAAACTGGCCCAGCACACACAATAGTCTTGGTCTTCCATAAGACCTTAGTAATTTTAGGTGTACTATACACATAACCACTTCAGGTAATCTGCCTTTGTTTTCAAGCAGAAATTTTACTATCAATCTTAAAGACTGAACCCAGGACAGTAATGGGCAACTGAGTTCCACAAAACATGTGATATTTCTTTACTAGCTGAGAAACTATCAGCATCTGAAGCAGTCTGCTCCAAGGAGTTAGTCCAATGGATACAGAGTTCTGTTGTTACTGAAAATATCTGTACAAAATTAAAACTAGAGAAATGCAGTAACATAAATGTATTTAACATTCATGGGTCCATGCATCATAATAATATTCTAATATATATCCAACAAGATGCAACGTTACACAGTTTATTTTATCTGGAAACTGCTCTACATGTTTCGGGTGGTACCTCCACCCATCATCAGGAGCGCAAACAACTGTATCTGCAGCATCCGGTATTTGTCACACCGTTACTGCTACCTGCCACTATAGCAGCAGGTAGCAGTAACAGTGTGAGAATGGAGAGATTTCAGAGTTTGGTGGTTAGAGGAGGGATGACATGTCATTCTTCATTCCTTCCCTTTAATTAAGGTCAACCACCATCTGTTTACAGGGATGTCAAACTGTGCCAACCTCTGCTTGTGCTGCAGTTTCAGTCACTCTCCTTTCCTCAGCAAAACCAGCTACAGATAAACATTCACACACTCTCCATCTTCTCAAGCCTGTAGCCTAATTTGTATAGCAGTATCTCACCTACCAGACTAAAAAACAAAGCTTAGTTTCTGCTTTGGGTGGAAAGGGTAAACAAATTTCATTCCTGCAATACCCTGCTACAATGAGTCAGCTGACAGTACTTTCCTAACACTTTAAAAGAAGGAGGGTGAGAAAATATATCATAAAAACAAACTGTGGTTAGCATAAGGGTGTCAGGGTTGTACCAGTCACTGTAACAGCCTCACACATTCTTTGTGGCTGTGAGGGTTTGGCCTCATTAAGATTCAGGCAGCTGGGTCGTCAATTTATAAAACCAGGTGACTCTACAGACATCTCTGTCACTAAGATACTGCACTTTGTTCAAGGGACTGCTGATTGAATGAGCTAAAGGGCTGCATATAAGAATGATCATGGTGGAAGTGCAAGAGTCACTTGGTGCTCATCTTCCTCTATTCTGTTCTATTTTATTTTATTCTATTCTATTCTATTCTATATCACAAATACATAAAACCTCATGTAACAGACAATACATGGGGTAATGGACCCTGTAAAAAATAACCAGCAGTCAGCCCTTTCAAAGCAGTGGTTTTATCTTGCTCAACTTCTATGGGAGTAACTCGATTGGTGGCATGCTTGACAGGACAAGTTGCGCACGTGCCCACCAGTAGTCTTGCCTTCTATCACTCATGCTGTACAACATTACTTTGAGACAGAGAAACTGCAACTAATGTGAGGGTACAATGCTGCACCAACAGCACTCAAAGATAATCCAGGCTTTCCAAATCACTCACAATAATGAGGCGATTAACAACAGGAGCTCAGAGTTACCAAATAACTTTAACAGATGTAAAATACACAAGTTCATGGTGAATTGTTAAACTGTGGTTAAAACAGACCTCTTGCAGACATACTCGCAAGAATGGACTTCACTGCACTGATGTCCCAATTTTGACACTGGCACAATTAATGGCAAACACACAGCCACATGACCATATCTTTTCTTTACTAACACAAAATGGACAAGAAACTGTAAACCCCATCTTTAAAGTTTAAAACTGGGTGCACACTTAACTACAGTATTCAAATGCATCACCTTTTTACTTTAATCATTACAGTCAAAATCTTTACAAATAAAAATTTATCTATTACAAGGGACATAAACAGACTAACTATATATTTACCTTGACCATCAACTCTATCCTGTTCATGCATCACATCATCATCAAGCATTTGGCTTTCTACTTGATTTCCAACAAGTGCATTCTTAACCTTTTCATACAACATGCCAAACACACCAAGTTCTATCAACATGATGAGAGTGAAGTACAGTAATGCATCTATTGCCATATACATTATTTCTTCACCAACTCCATTTTCATTTTCATCATTAGCAAAGACTAGGTAGGGCTTACGTATGGCAGAACAGTATCCACTTTTGCAGTCAGGTCCTGGAAACAAAGAACAAATTATAAACAAAACCATCAACCAATAAAAAATATAGTGTCAACAAAATGTGCTTGCAAGCATTCATTTTCACAACTAGGACACACAAATGAATAACACTAACCCCAAAATGGCAGAACACACTTAGAATTTGTTGGTAAAGGTTCACATGAGCACATCTTGTAATTCAGCAGATACTAAGATATAGTACAGTGCATGGCTTTCTGTTAGTGGAATATTCACACAGTAGGCCAGAAGCAAGTCACTTGTGCAGCGACACGATAATGTTTGGTCTAGTCCTTCTCTCTACCTCCATAACCACAGGTGACCTTGCCACAGTGAAGTTCAAGGCAAATAAACTCCCACCTCTCACCCCTTCACCACAAGCAGTAAGCCTGCCCACCAGATCTGCTACCTTCTCCACCGGCCAAAAACCATGCACTGCACTGTAACAGGAGTGCTACCCACTGGACCATAATATATAGTATGTAAAGTGAAAATGACCTGCAAGTCTGAACATCAATTTTTAAATCATATTAATACGGAAAGCAACAATGAAATGTAACTGTACCTCAAATAACACATTTACCTGAAAGCAAGATGCCCCTGATCTAAGAAGACCCCCTAATGAAAAATACCTTCCCTTTGATGTTGTAGCTGCAGGCCTTTTGGGATGCAATGTTGCCAATGAATTGGCGTTTTCTGATGTTATAAAGAACTGTATTGCCTTGAAAACATTGGAAAACATTAGCCAGTAACAGTGTAACATCCCAAAATACATTGATCTGCAGTGACACTAATGTGACAACTTTAAATCTTGCAAGGGAAAGCATATATACTTGACTCTAAGAGAAATGTCCTTCCCCTCCCACCATCCTATAAGACAAATCTGCTGAGAAGAAACATTTTATTATTAATTTCACGTAGTCAAAACACAAAACATAAAATACCATCTACCTTCACCAATAAGCGTCACTCTTTCTACCTTCATTGTTTCTACAGTGTCAGTCTTCACAATCAGTGCCTTCATCTTCCTCACACTTGTGGCTGCCACTCCTACTTCCTCACTGTCATTCCACAACATACTGTCATCAGTCTCATCTAGTACACTGGAAATATGGCACTCTTCAAACCCCTGCACAATCACTTCTGGCAAAATGTGCTGCCATTCTGTGGCAAACCAATGACACAGAAGTGTCACACTTGGCTTATTGATTCAGTAAAAGCACAGTCCCTTCCCAAAAGCCAGTCACCATACAACTGATTTAGGTGATTTCTGAATGCCTTATTCATAACAACATCCAACATCTGCAGTTGTAGCTTCTATTTCCAATGTTAAATGCATCAAACAACATCCCCACTGCCCCAGCATCACCCCAGGCACTCTGTTCCACAGCACTGCCAACTAATCCTTCACATGTTCATCGGTCATCCAACCTTCCATTTGCCCCGTCAATAATTCCTGAAAGCAGTCCCACAAGCACTGTTTTGCAATTCAGGATCATGTATGGAGGTACTTGTTACCATCTTCTAACATCACCAACATGATGCTGACTTTCATCTCTTTATTACATGCCTTGACCACCGCAGTGTTTGTCTTGATGTCTATGGCAGCATAACTGACAGAATATCAAAAAGCACACAAACTTTCCTGTTTGGCTCAGGAAGTAATCATTCATTTTGTAAAGTCCAATCACACACCAGTTAAAGCAACAAACCTCTTTAAGTCTGCTTACAATTTATGGACAAGAGAAGTTCTCCAACACAAAGAGAACCCATCCTCCGCCATCATACACACACACACACACACACATGAACCCATGCTGACCTCAAACTGGCACTGTGTGACATGTGACCAGGCAAATTCCCATGTTTTTTTAATCATCTCACATGACATCAGCACTCCAATTTTTTTTGTAATCACATAAACTCAATTTTTTGTTTAATCCCTGGAAATGATCATGCTTGGGCCCATTACAAGATACATGGGCAGAGTTCACGTTTATTGGTATCCACTTCTGTCACCCCCGACTTCGGATGTTTCCTCCCAAAAGCCTGAACTGTCTTGCAGCACTGCTGTTATTTTTTTTGCTGTCATTAATCAGCATAAGTTTAACACTCGCATCGTAACTTTGTTTGATCCCATTTTAATACAGCTCACTCTCTTCTCTATATGGCTCACTAATGCATTGACATAACTATGACACTACAGGATGGCAAGTTCTCTCTTTTTGGCAATGCAAATCTTGGTTTAGCTTGACACACACTCCTGTTCAGCACTTTACACATAACCTCCAAGAAACCCAACATATTTAAGCCCAAAATTTAAGGAAAAACCTTGCCCTGTATTCAGGTAAATATCGTGTGAGTATCATACTCTATATTGCTGTTGTCACTGAACAAAGACACAGAGCAAACAGAATAATATTATGAAGTTGATATTTATAATTAAAGTAATATAGACACTTACGACAGCATATGTCTTCTTTGCCCTTAATGCTATTACAATAAGATTTCTTCAGTTTGCACTGATTGTTTGAGAGGACGAGATATGAGAAACGTGAAAATGCATATGTAATGGTAAAGTGAGGCACAAACTCAAAGCAGTACTTCAGTGCTTGCCCAGTGGACTTGTAGTATACACTGAATAGTGTAAGGTCAATCACCAGGGACATTATAAAACCTGTAAAAAATGACACGGAAAGTTACAAATAATGTACATACTCATCAACGTAAGAGTTTTCAAACATGATGTGTCATATTTAAATTTACAATGTCATCACACATACAGGTCAGAAAAAACCATGATATGTACTGTACCCAATGCATTT
>Ga0268261_10003324_pt1 | contig 11810 bp, 12 predicted proteins | sample TergutNc150P1_FD_190353 | JGI IMG/M metagenome (GOLD analysis project Ga0268261, IMG submission 190353) | Nasutitermes corniger P1 segment gut microbial community from laboratory colony in Florida, USA - Nc150 P1 (SPAdes) (version 2) | ecosystem: Host-associated > Arthropoda: Insects >... | reverse complement strand
CGTTTTATTTGCTGCTCTTTTTATATGTCTGTCATTTTCCTTTTTTTTTGCTTCTTTTAGTACAATTCTATATATGGTTTGATATTTCTTTATATATGAAAGTGACTCCCTGGAAAGGTTAACCCTTTTCTTTAGTGAATTTAAAAAATGCAGCCTTTTACCAGAGTTTTTTAGGCCTTTAGTGATCCAGTTATTATCTTGTGTATTTTCATGTTTATGTAACTTGTAAGGAAATGCTGTATTAAAATAATAATCAAAATTATCTCTAAATATCTGTAAAGCAGAGTCTACATCGGATGTTAGATATACCTCCTGCCATGTTTCCTTACTCAACATATACTTAAATTCGTCTACATTTTTATCAGAGTATTTTCGTGAAGCAATAATATTCCATCTGTGTAGCATTCTTTTTATAGGTAACTTTAGCACTTGAGCCATATCGAACCATCATCAGGCGAACCAAAACATGTCGCCGAATTTTTAATATTGATTACTAATGTATGTTGTGTTATTGACTAAATAAATTACTGTATTATTGAGAACACAACGGGATGGCTCCTATCAAAATTTCACAGTTGTGTTTATTATGTCAATGTTGTTTTCCTGTTTCTTCAGAAACACTTGTCTTCATCATATGAAATTCTTTATCTCACTATACAATATTATATCACATTTTAACTTGTAAATTTGTACATATTGTAACTTTAAATACTCCCAGTGTAATGCATATGAAAGAGTATAAAATTATTATTTAATCATGGTTGGTCCTGATGACACACAGGTGGAAGGTATGTAATTTCCTGTTATTAGAATGAATATGATTCATAATAACTTACATTATGTATTATTGGTTCTCCTGCAAAAGAAAGCAAAATCATGAGCGATATTTGATGGACGGCTGCAATTGCTTATCAATGTTTGATTCATTATTACATCTATTTAATAAATATGGTTATACAATTATAACAAATTGTGTGCGTGTAGGTTTGTATGCATGCATGCATATGTGAACATGTGACAGAGACAGAAAATGAAATTACATATGTTACTAATTCTAAACTGAGGATTGGTCAGAAAAGGAATTTACAATGCATGCTTTCTGGGTTATTTTCAGCTGTAGTAACAACAGTTCACATTTAATTGTAATGATATCCCACTACTTCTGCACACAGTTCCTGCCATAAGTGAGGCACTTATCATGTTATGGGACCAACTTTTCTGTTCCCTTTTGATATCAATCTGTGTCGTGTGTTACCAGCCATCATGTGACAAACGGTTACACCTTGCCATTACACTATCTTTAAATCTGTGATGTGATGACTTTCCTTCACTGCTGGAAACAGGTAATAATCACTCAGAAGTGAATTCTTCTTATATACTGCAGGCAATGGATTTTCTCCGTACATAGAAAATGGTGTAGGTTCTTTAGTAACAAATTTATAAGCCACGTAAACTTGTTTTCTGACCAACTGCTATACTAACTAGTGTTGAATTTCAAGGCTTCAGAAATAAGGAATGGGGATACAACTGAACAAGTCATTTCTTAAAGTAAACTGTGCATTTCAGTAAATTCCTTATGCTTCTGACAGTGGTATATCACATTAGTTTTTGGACTCTGGCCACTGTTCAGTGTTTTGAATAAAAAAATTACACACTTCAGAAGCCAGATCCACTTTTAGGAGGTAAAAAGTCGATGAGGGGCAGCACCTTCTTTTATTGGCCTGCCTAATTTGGCTGACATAGGTTGATCACAGCACCAACAAAGAGCCTGGGATGTTGATGAGAAAGCAGTTGAGACATACAGGAGGAAGGGTGGGACAAAATAAAACAAAAATATAACAAACTACATGGCTGATATCAATGTGAACAATTTGCTGTAACTTAAGCTATGAAATTACCAGTTTTCACACATCCTGCCAAGCACAAAAAGTGGAATATTTTGTTTTTAAGTGTGAGCTTACATAAAAGAATTGAGCAACTCCACACGAAAGCCAAAAACAGAGATCCACAGCTTGTGTGTACAATGAATTATGTTGGGATATTGAAATTATCCACATTCCAGAAATCTTGGTTGCCACGTCATCTAAATGTTACGGTGATAAATTGTTGGCCATTTGCTGGATTGGTTATCTGACAGTGGTACATGAAATGAAAAGTTTAGTGTCAAGTGAGACGACATGACAATATGCAATATGAACGCAAGCATCATTGACAGCCTTGCTCATGCTGCTATACTAGTATTCAGCTGCAAGGACTGAGCAAATGTCTCTATCTTGCCTGCTAATCAATATATATATTTATCAGTAAAGTATACAAACCTGTTAATGATGATATGAATTGATCCACTATTGTCCCAATGGGTGTGCTTGTGTAGATGAGACCTGCCAAAATTCCAGCCAAATGACCCATGAAGGAAGCATTTGGCACAAGCAAATGGATTAATATCAATTCAGCCCAAGCAGCATAGCGCGTTGGAACCCACATAAAATGCATCCACTCCATGCCTGGTGGAGTTTCACTACTGGTTAAGACCTTCAGTGCAAATATCACTCCTGCAGAAAATATGTACACAAGGGTATGTCAGAGACATCAAGCACACCATATACAACATTTGCAAAAAAACATATTGCACCCCATGCTGAAACACTCAAAATACTTCAGTGGTTCCAACAATGATATCCTAATATACTATGAATTTTGTAGAAGATAACTAATTGGAGGACAGAAGTGAAGTGTGATAAGTATGGTAATCTTTCTGAGTGTAAACATCATCATCATCATGTTCAGGAAGGATTAGGTTTGATTCCTGTTCCTTGTATCCTCAAAATGAAACTGGTCCCTCCATTTCTTCCTCGGTCGTTCTATGTGTCTTCGTCCTTTGGTTTATACTGTAGTGCTTGTTTAGGTATCCTGTTTGTGTCCATCCTCTGTATGTGTTGTAGCCACTTTTCCTGGTACTGTTTTATTTCCTTTACTATAGTTTCCCAGTTCTTTGTCCACCTAACCTAACTTTGTTGTCATATTGAGTGTCGGTCTGCTTCTTCCTTTTGAGGGTATTCTGAGTGTTTTGATGTCCCCTGGATAGGTTACCGGCCCGTCACAGGGTAAGTCTAGTGGTGGGGCTGCCACCTTGATGTCTCTAGACCTGCATGCTTTTCTGTAGGGGTGTGCTCCCTTAGCTGAATGGGCCCAGTTTTAAGGCACTGGACTTTCGCCTGCACCCTCTCCCGTCTGCTGCAGTTTCTGCTGCATTGTCCAGGGGTCACGCGGCCTTAGCCTTTGTGGACGTGGGAGTAGGATTTGCTGACAGAGCCGCCGTTGTTGTTGCAGTTGGTATTTCTCAGGATTTACTGGTTTTACATATCAGCATCTGTATAACTCCTGAGACCTTATCAACCTTTGACCCCTCTGAGTGTAAACATAATGTAAAAATGTAAAATTAGTGATATGAGGCTTGCACAGAAATTCTGTAGTAATGACGCTATTTACGGGTGATGGTGCCATGTGGAAGTGGGCTGTGTTGCCAAAGTTTCGGAGAAACACGCAGCCTCATCTTCATGGTTGAAGTGACTTGGGTGAGGATTCAGCAAGATTTTATAAACAAAGTGACATGATGGTTGTCAGTCATAACAACTGGAAGGGACAGAGCAGCCCTGTCTTGGCCAATAGGAACAATGAGCATGGAATACAGAGAAAATAACCTCTTCAAGGGCTACCGTAAAGAAAGGAATATAGCCTTTTTAAGGGCCCCTGCAAAGAGTAAATTAAACCTTCTTCTAACTTTGCTCTCGGCAGTGGACCTAAACGTGACTGTTTTATCGCTGTGACAAGTTAGCATTCCTAATGACTCAGACAGGGCTCTGCCAACTCTTTGCCCTTCCACTGCTCTCAGTGGTGCCCTCTGTAGTGTCACTCTGCCTCTATATCCTGGCCATATTCTTAACCCAAACATTTCTGCCCTAATGACAGATGCAATATGATCCAACCCACCTTCACATGGTGCCATCAACCAAAAACAGGATCAATATGGCCAATGTAAAATTAGTTTACAGTATGTATAATGAATGGCAGTGCAGTCTTCTTTACAGGAACTACAATAAGCATTTTGTTTTTTTAACAACTGGCAAACATCCAGATTCTCTGTTTACGTTAAAATCTTAGTGTATTTCTAAAACTAATTTTATTTAGTTACCTAAACAGCAAAACTCTCTCAGGTTCTGAAATCTGTTCACATTCTGAAAAGTAGTATCAATATATCAATATTAAAATAATGGAGAGCCCTAATGTGTGTATGGCCTCACTGCAAAATCATATTATTAAGTAATATAATAATCAGCTAAAAGATTAACCTTTTAAAGCCTAGTGTTTACGTGATGAACCAACAGTTTAACATTCAACAACTGTACGCTCTGCCCACAATGCATTTATGTGTTTTGTATTTATCTGAGAACAAACAGCGACTTGTGCCACTTACAGCATAAACTGATTGGTTTTTATAACCGAGATGAAAAGTGTTTACAGCGCGGTACGGACTGGGTCTTTAAATAAAGCAGTCTGCGCTTTGTCTTTAAAGGGTTAATTGCTGTAATTAACAAATGCAATAACTTCCAAATATGCAGCAAAGTTAAGATGACTTTATTTTTTTTATTTCATGGAAGGTAAAATTGCTTAATAAGCACCACATCATTAAGACTAGAGGTAAAGCTCTATGCACTCTTAACCCAGCTTTTGGGGGAGGTGAATGGTCAGCTTCATGCCCCACCTGTTTTACTCCCAGGAAAATTGGCCCCATTTGCTATTGGATAGGAGGCTGGGTGGGCCAAAGAGCCAATCTGGATGCTGTCAAGCAGAAAAGGATCTGTACTACTGCTGGGAATTGAACCACAATCCCTCACCAGCCAGCAGCTTGGTCATTAGAGACTAGGGACTTTATAAATACCATTCTTGGGATTTAAATAAAAACTTAATTTCTATTAGTATTATGTACTGAGTTTTCTGTGAGCATACATCTCAGCAGAAGAGTTGGCTGCTCCCTCTCATCAAATTAGGTTGACCAATTCACATGAATGTTTGCCTCCTAAAGGCATGATCAACAAAACACAACTGTGCCCATCATACTGAAAATGAAAGTACAACTGTACTATGTAAACAGTTGTGCTATAACAATTTTTGAAACCATCTGCAGTTATTTGTGATTTGTCTACTATACTCTGTCACATTGCTAAAACCAAACAAACAAATGTCTGGCTAAAGAATATTGGCAAAGGCAGTATTACTGTCTGTCGTACAGCCACTGTAGTAAATTTCATAAATTCTTCTTTTTCTTCTGCACTACAACTCTGGTTGAGTCTTGGCTTTCTCAACAGTAACTCTCCATTTGAGGTGATCTTGGACTTGTTCTGTCCATTTTATGAGTTTCATCTTTTTCAAATCATTCCTAACATCATCTTCCCATCCGGACTTGGGCCTTCCTACTGGTCTACTTGTAAATGGTTTCCATTTGTATATTTTCTTTACAATACTGCTTTCAGGCATTCTATTTATGTGTCCAAACCAACTCAATCTTTGACCTTTAACATAATTTATTATGTTCCGGTGCTTTATTAACTCATCCAATTCCTTGTTTGTTTTAATCCTCCAAGTACCGTTATCCTCTTTAGTTGGCCCAAAAATTTTCCTTAATATTTTCCTCTCAAACACTCCGAGTCTCTGTATAATGCTTTCTTTAAGGACCCATGTTTCGCAGCCATAAACTGTGATTGGTCTAATTACTGACCAATATAACTTTAGTTTGGATTTCCTGGACACCAAATTGCTTTTAAAAAGAGTTTTATTTGCATAGAATGCTTTATTCCCCTTGGCAATTCTTTCTCTAATCTCTTCTTCCAGTGTATTATTTCCATTCACAATTGCATCTGGCAAATGAATAATCTGACCTCATCAATTTGCATGTTTTCGACATTTAATCTATCTAATTGAATTTCTTTCCTTGTACAGTTCATATATTTTGTTTTATTCTTATTTAGCATTAGACCAAATTGTGATGAAATGTTTTTCAGTTTTTCAAAGGTATCCATCAATGTTTCTTTAGTTCGAGCAGTAATTAGTATATCATCAGCATATGCTGAGCATTGTTTCAGACGTGTTATGTTACCGCTCAGTTCCAGCTGCTTTAAAATATCATCAATGACTATAATAAACAGAGTTGCTGACAATGGGTCGCCTTGTTTTACTCCTGTAATGTTTCAAACTTTTCTGTATAGTTTTGGTTTCCTTTAACTCTGACTTTTGTATCTTGTAATGTTTTTACTATCAGTTTAATTAATTTGTTTGGTATTTCATAGTTGTTTAAACATTTTATTATTTTATCTCTATACACTGAGTCAAATGCTTGTGTGTAATCAATGAAAATATTGTGCAATTCTATAAATTTTATAAATTAAGTTATTACATTTTTTAATCCCTTTCCAAACTACTTTCCTTCATTATAAGAAACAAAGTAGGCTTATCAGATCATCACCATGTGTGTTAGTGTGTGTGTGTGTGTGTGTGTGTGTGTGTTGTGTGTGTGTGTGTGTGTGTGTGTGTCTGTTCCAACATTGAACAAGTTGACCATTTTATACAAAATTCAATGTGAATGTTATGACAAAGGAGCACATCCCAGTGCATTATTTTCAGTTCCCTACAACAACTGATAACAGTGTAATAAGCTTTGAGGTTCTCATAGTGATGTTATTGAGGACCTAAGTCTTGTGGGGCATAACACTGTGGCTGGGTGAGTAGTTCCTGCCATGTGGTTTTACATTATAAAAAACTGTCTTACAAAATGTAATAATCCTACATCATGTGGCACTAGTGTCACTCTCAACCACAAGTTTGTAAACAATGTCACTATTACCCCATAATAGATTACCCAGGGTAATGAAACGCTATTCCCCAACTGGCAGAAGGAATCATGGCAGACCAATGAAGAGACTTCTGGATATGTGAGACCGGAAGGGGTCAACAAGTGGCCCAACTTCATGATAGATTACATGATGATGATGATGTCACTATTACTAATGGTAAACAAGCACATAGCTGAGATGGCTTCTAGTTCCACACTGTTCAAATCAAGTTTTATTGAAATGCATCCCTTACTTAAAATAGTTATGGAATGATGGACACAGACATGATGTACCATACAAGTACAAGTATCTTTCTTTAACAAATAAGAATGGCAAGCCAGAAATAGGCCAGACAATTTGAAGTTAATTTTACTGTAACTATGATTTGATTTAGCTCAAAAAGAAATTCTCAAGCTCTCAGTGAAATAATGTTTACCTGAAAATCCAATTGCACATGACTTCATGTAATGTGTATCATGAAGAGCTTCAGTGCAAATCTGACCAAGGATCACATACAGCATATTAGTCAAAACTGTGATCACAAAAAGAAGAAAGGCAAAATTTGTACTTCCGTAGCGGCGTTCCAGTGATCGGCCTTTCACCAAAAAAGAAATCATATTGTAGTAGAGATGCATATCATCTGCATGTTCAAAAGTGGAGAAGAAGAACCGTCTGTAGTCACGGTGTTTTAAAATAGACTCAGTACTGATGCAGATTTCCCGCTTTTCCCACGGGACATTTATAATACCCAAATACAACAGAGCCTAGAAATGAAAAAGAAAGTTGCATGTGTATTAAATCCATACACGTATTAAGAAAAAAAAAAATCCATTTAGTCATATTCACAAATATTTATCGTTCGGGAGAAATGGAATATTTTTACAGACAGTTGTGTCTATTTGTGACCAGTTGTATATTTTAAACATACTTATTTTGAACTCTTAAAAAATGAGAAGTAATGAATATATTTCTTGGCTCCAATTTTTGTACTGTTTAACCTAAAATTTACAATCTACCCTGACACTGTGACTGAATTTATTTACTACTACTAACGGTACAACAAATCATCCTGATGCAACTAGTCTCTCCGATTCCGCACAAATTTCGATCTTAATAACAGTCCAGCTTACCTGTCCAGCTATTGTGCACAATGTAACTGGTGGAATTTTATCAAAGCCAACTTTTATTATTTCTCCAAGCAGTAGAACTACCCCTAGTTCAAGTCCTCGATTTCTTTGTCGTGGCATATTTGTAACTATTCACAACAATTTTCTTGATAGTCACCGCCAAGTGATACTAATTTGATACCTCAATGTCGAAATACCTACATGGGTGCTAAGAACAAACACTTCCAGAACACACGATTTGATTTTGGCACATACGGGCCACCAATCGTTACCTTATTGGCTGGAACCAAATCTAGACCATGACCACGGATTCTGCGAGCCTGATCAAATTGCCCCATGGCTGGTCACTCACTGATATAATCAGTGCTCACTGCTTTCTTGTTTCGTGGTTGCGCGAAACGCGACAGCAAATACGAACGGGCAAGAGGAACAAGCATTCACGATTCTTTCGTGCATTGTTTCATGCGTTATGTAATCGGTGCTTTGTGCGTGTTGTGTGTTTGAGCTGTCAAAGATTGTGTTGTATATTGACATATTGTGTTGAACCTTGTTGCTGGTAATGGATGTCAGTGCATTGATGATGTCATGGATACTAAAACTTCCTCGTCAGAACAATGTAATGATGCTAAGAATGAAATTTACCAAAGGATCAAGTTTGCGTCCTCTCTGCGGTCCGGGGGACTCGTTGAAAGATACGGTGGTGTAGGTTAGGTTTAATTCTGCGACTGGAATAAACTTGCACCTTTAATGACAGTATAGACTGATAGGGTACACAAGAAGTTTCAGTTAAAATGGTTAAAAGAAAGTCTGTTGTGCCCCAACGCCTATGTGAAGAACGTAGGTCCGAATTAACTTGGGACTTAGCCGGTAATCAGCCATTGCTAGGTCAGGTTGATATCAGTCACGGTACTGCATCCGTACTTTACGTGGATGACCATGCAGTAAAAGATAAATTTAACAGGAAGCGACTTCGTAGAAAATCACAGCAGCAAGATGAAGTGAGTGATGCATACTTGAAAGAACTCCTAGCAGATTGTGCATTTTATATAACACTTAGAAAGGAACTGGATTTGAACAAGAATGAGCACGCATTTAAGCTGGGAAAGTTATCATTACCGTTACAAACAAACTGTGCTACATTCCCAAAGAATGGTGAATGCTGGCTGTATGTGAGCGAATACCCAGATCGTAGTCTTTTGTACAACGAGTGCCCTAATGGTGTCACTTATTTTCTTATTGATGGAACCTTGGATTTTCAGTTTTACTCAGGTAATTGAACGTTGTTGACATCCACGTAGTCATCTGTAGTGTGAGGTATTGAGTAATAATTCTTGATCATGCTTGTCATTTACCTAATGATGGCTTGATATGTAAAACCAGTCATTTCAAACTCTCTGCACTTTTTTCTCTCTCAGAGAGCATCTGTACAAATTAAATATTCGAAAATAAGATGGCAGATCACCTGGCATAGCATGCCCATTTTTGCTTTGACAATTTTTTGAAACTAAGAGACCATAGTAGTTGTCAATGAATATTTAAAACGTATTGTCAGTTGTTAAGGTATTTAGGAATTGACAAATATTATTGTCAGTTTTGAATTTAGATTTGTATACACTGCATACGAAGCTAAGATGATCTGTGTGATCTTGTATAGGTAAAGCAATCCCTTTGCAGGCCTGGACAGGCCCCGAGGGTTCCAGGAAGTTGAGGCTCCCAGATTTCAAGACAGTCGGCACATGAAGGTGTTAAAAGTTGTGAGCCCTACGCAACGGTTGCCTTTACCCCCCAGGAAATATTCCTGGTATTCATTTCTGTTACAAGCTGAGTCAACCCCGGGGCCGTAATGCGGGTGGAAGGATTATGTCAATAAAAAATTGTAGTGACATCATTGGGAATTGAACCCGCGACCTTCCGGCTTGTAGCACAGTGCCTCAACCAACTGTACCACCACCTGCCCCTATGTGATCTTGTACAGAGAATAATTTAGAGGAGTAGGAGAAGGAAGTCTGTGCCATAACTCAGGTTATTTGATGCTGGCTTCTTGTTTGAACGTCTTGGTTTCAATCCCAGGTGAATTCATGTGAGATTCATGGTGGATTAAGTGGCTCTGCAGCTGATTTTCCTTCAAGGTTCTTTGCTTTTTCCTGCTAATCATCATTCCATCATTGTTGCATTCTCCTGTATCATTGCATCTTGAGGTATTCACCAGTCCTAACTGGGCAGCATAGTTTCACATCTTTGGTCTTCGTGACCTGGGTTGTGGCTGGTCACTGAGTAAGGATGTTCATTGTGGCTTTCTTGATAATTGTTTAATCTAACCACCAGATATCTAGTCTGAGGCCGGGCAGTGGCACAATGTATGTTAGGAGGACTCCACTTGCTCCTTCACATATTTTGAACACATAGTGCTTTCTGACAGACCCATAAATGCTGCCTCTGTGAGTAATGACCAGTTGAGATGTCGGTCACAGGCCTACATTTTTGCTTGTCTAGAGCCAGTAGCTCCCTTGGAATTGACTGTCTTGCAGCCCAGTGCTGAAGAATGCTTCCTCAGTGGTCATGCTAATTCTGGGCTTCTCAACATATGATGAGATTGAAATTGCTGGTTTAAGACTGTACTATGAGTACTCTATCTTTCTTTAGCTAAGGCTTCTGCATTTTTCATTGTCCTGAATCCCACAAATACCCAGAGTAGCAGCACCTTGTTCTTTCTGGACAGAACACAATGTATACTGACATTCCCAAACAAGTTTGAGTGTCATTTTTGATGCCTGAATGGCCAGCTGATTGTAAATGGATGTGCATGTTTACACAGGACCCTCCTGTACAGTGCACAGCACAGAAGAATGACATTACAAAATTTAGCATGTGAAATAGTAGTTTAAACACCAAGTTATAAACGTTACCTTTTCCATGGCCTTGTTCCATGCACATCTGCTTCAGACCAATTTGCTCTCCTGGGCCAGTCTGCCAACCTTTGAGACTGATGGTTTGTAGAACAGGTATGTGTCCAGTGATCATGGAGTGGGATCTCCATTAGAACAAGATTCCAGCAGTAGTCTTTTGTATAATTTTGTCATGACACATGTAAAAGACAAGTTTCAGCTTCACACCCAAATTCCCACCAGTTTGCAAACACATACACATAAACCAAAACCCTTGCTACATTTTCAGCCACCAAATCAAGGGATGAGAGCTCAAACAGAACCTTGAGGACTGTTGCAGGGATCATGCCCAGTAATGGTTTCATTTTCCCTGATGAAACAGATCTTTGTGTGATTTGTGCCTTAATGACATCTGACCACAGCAGTTCTCATTTTTTACTCTCCTATTCGTCCAGAACCTCTGCTTTTCTCTCTATTGTTAGGTCCGTCATCAGCACATACATCACCATTTCCAGACATAATTAAATTGTGAGAGCTATAATTAGTTCTAAAAATTGTGAGTGCACAGTACATTCCTTAGCATGGGATAGCTAGGTAGCTACCGAGTGAGACAGATGAGCACATCTGGCCGCTTATACAGGGTGTCCCAGGAGGAATGTGCCAGACTTTGGGAGGGCGTTCCTTATGTTAAAGTATACCGATATAACCCAAAACACCTATGTCCAAAGTTGAACGGTTACGGAGATAATGGCCAGAGAAGTTTGAAACTTTGACAGCTGTTAAACACTTGTTGATTACCAAATACATATTAAAACTGGCAGGAATATGTGGTTTCTGTAATGTTAATATCTGTACTTAACATCAAACTAACTTGTGAGTGACATAAAGCCATTAAATTGAACTACAAAAAA
>Ga0268261_10003323_pt1 | contig 11811 bp, 12 predicted proteins | sample TergutNc150P1_FD_190353 | JGI IMG/M metagenome (GOLD analysis project Ga0268261, IMG submission 190353) | Nasutitermes corniger P1 segment gut microbial community from laboratory colony in Florida, USA - Nc150 P1 (SPAdes) (version 2) | ecosystem: Host-associated > Arthropoda: Insects >... | reverse complement strand
CGTCCAGAGGAGTCCTACCGACTGTGCTGCGTCGTTGTGTGTGATCTAGAAACATCAAGAATGGGTGCTCCATATATATATGACATTAGTAGCCTAAAGGTTAATAATTTAACCCTTATCCTGCTAACGTGGAGAAAATGGTGAGCTCTTATAATGCCAGCAAATAGCAGATGGGATTTAATTCAGGCTTTTAAGGGTTAATTAAGTGGGAGCCAATGCAGATAACGTCTTCACAATTTCAATATTTGAACCTATTAGGGAGTGGTGAAATTTAACAGTCAGCCAACTGGGAACAGTAAGAAAATTAAGGGGGAATGAATTTGAAACTGTGAGAGTTTGTAAACCAAACGCAAGCGGGAGTCTGCTTTGTACCCAGGATGAGAAAAGTTGTGTTTAAGTTCCACCAAAACAAGGAAGTGTATAAAGTTTCAACGTCACATCCATACACACAAACATCTGTAAACTTTATAAAAAGTTGGTGAAATAATACAAAGAAAAATATTTTATAATGACCAATTATTGATGAAATTACACTTTTGCTACTTAGAAACACTTCGAATCCCCGAGATTAAGATGTGCAAAATGACTGATGAGCCGAGGTGGGTTATACACCTCAAAGAAAAAGAAGACCCAAATTTTGAAATGCTGTGGTACCATATGCCCAAGATGGACCATATCCAAAACCCCCAATACAGCCTATCATATCATGTTTTTCTACTGAAAATGATTGTGTTTTTGGAAACTTGAGGTTGGCATGGTGCTGATTACAAAGACTGCTATCTTCTGGGATGTGATGTCATGTAGTATAATAGAAGTGTGCATTTGTTTAAGTAGGAACTGCTACCTCCATCAGTATGGTGTTATAAAATACATTATAAAACAGTGCACAGAATATATTATATAATAGTGTCTCACACAGTGCACAAGTTCTTAGAATTATATCAACAGTTATTTAGCAACAAGTTCAATCACATGTAACCTTACTGTCTGAAAGAGAAATGTACCCTTACATATACCAAAAGGTCAAAGGTGTTCTCCTGCATTTGCATGAATACGCCGATGCTGCTTAAGAGTATCACGCCTAGGAAAAGTTTCCTTACATATATCACACGAGTATGGACGTTCTCCAGTATGCACACGTACGTGTTGCTTGAGATGATTACGGTGATTGAAAACATTCTTACATATATCACATGAGTATGGACGTTCTCCAGTATGCACACGCTGATGCTGTTTGAGATTACCATGCACACTGAAAGTTTTCTTACATATATCACAGGAGTATGGACGTTCTCCAGTATGCACAAGCTGGTGTTTCTTCAGTTGACCTCGCTGACCAAAGGATTTTTTACATATATCGCATGAGTACGGGCGTTCTCCAGTATGCACACGTTGATGTTGCTTCAGATTATAAAGTGTACTGAAAGCTTTTGTACATATATCACATAAATATGGAAGCTCTCCACTATGAACACGAAGATGTTGCTTGAGATTACTTTGCACACTAAAGGCCTTCTTACATATATGACACGAAAATGGGCGTTGACCTGTATGCACAAGGAGATGGCACTTCAAACCACTATGCTGACTAAACGCTTTCTTACACACATTACACTGATACGGACGTTCCCCAGTATGTACCCGTTGATGCTGCTTCAGATTACCTCGTTCACTAAAGACTTTTTCACACACATCACATGAGTAAGTATGTTTGTGAGTATTTATAGTGTCATGTTCACTAAATGAATTTTCATCAATTTCAGAACACTCACTGCGGCTCTCACATTCTTGCAGGTCAACATAATTCCTGTGTGGTTCACTAGTATGAACACGTCGCAAATCAGTATTAACTTCCAGTGCTTCACTTGTCTTCACAGTCTGAAAAAAGGAGAAGATAAATTATGTGCAACAAAACTATTGACTGACATATTGGAATTTACATCTACACAATATGACAGTAACACACAACAACACAGTTATTTAATACTGATGAAAATTCACCTATCTGTCATCAGATAATGAGTAGGTCAAGTCCCATCCAGGGATGTAGAATGGACGAAGAAAAAGCCTTCCAATAATAAATAAATAAATAAAAATATATATACACACACACACACACACACACACACATACAGCATATATATATATAGTTTCTGTGCAAGTCATGAAGGCATAAGGGGGAGTGGAGGTACACCTCTACTCATTCTTAATCTTTACACTAGATTAGATTGCATCTCCATGTCCCAAATGCTTTATCGCAGAGAGAGAGAGCCACTCACTGAATATGCAGCTGGGTGACAGCACCAGAACCATTCTGGACACTTTAGAGCAAAAATTTCTCCTGCTGCTGTCACAAATTTAACTACACTCCCTCTGTCAACCAGCCTGTACCTTAGTTACTACACGGACAGCACTATTCCAATTCCTATGTGGAATGCAGTCTCAAACATTTTTATCGTCATAAGTGAAAATAAAAAACTTAAAAAAAAAACTCCACATGATCTGTTAAATGTGCAGAACAAGTTACTGCTGGATGAAAGTTTAAGAAGAATAAATGTATAATACAAATGGACAGATTGGCTGAAAAAGCTGAAAATTTTTACATGCCAAAGCTGTCAACATGCATCACAGAAACTTAAAGACATGGTAAAGAAAATGTGAGCTGTGTGTGCTTAAATGCCAGCATCCAAGAGATAAGAAACATATATCAGTTACATTGAAATGAAGTCAAACTTCACTGCAATTGAGACAAAGAATTATTCTGGATCACAAAACTTTAAGAACCCTGAATGTATATGTACGTATATTTACTGTATACACACACACACACACACCTACACACATGAACAAACAGTTCAACATGCTAGAGATATTATGCCCTCGTGCATAACAATATAAAATGTGCTTCACAGTATATAACGGGACACAGTATCATCTACCTCATTATCAGCCTTCTGAACTGGAAATGTTAACACAGACTCTTCCTCCTCTTTTACACTGATCTGCTCATGGTCACTGTCACAAGATGTGAGACATGCCTCACTATCAGAACTAATTTCTGCTTTAATGAAATCCATAACAACCTGCAAAATAAAGATAAAGACAACACTGTCTAAAATAACTGCCTCACAAAAGTGTATCAATATGTGGCTTACCTCAGTTTTGTCTCATTTAAAGGGAACAATTTAGACACAGGCAGACCACTGATCATCTACATCAATGGCACATATGTCATTCAGTTACAAGCACTGTATGGCAGTGGCGGAAGTAGGACGCATTCATAGGTAAACAGATATAAATGGAAGAAGGGGTCATGAACAGGTAGATAGATGCACCTAGAGAGAGAGTAAACAGCCTAACAGACAAAATGTAGGTAAGTCAGTTTGTGGGTGGGTAAACATACAAACATAGAGAGGGACCAGTAAGTGGATATATCGTTAAGCAGAATGACAGACTGTGTTCGTCACAGTAAGCAGAATGTGCAACAAATCAAAATGTAATACACAAAATTCAAATGTAAATGTATCTTGCTCTTCTGGACACTGACATTCTGCTATTGAAGATACTTGAAAAGTTGTCCCTGTGCTTAAATAATCACAATGTCATAAGGCATATGGAGGCATGGTGGTACAGATCAGTGAATTCTTAACCTTGGCACTAGGTGGTCAGCCTCACATCCTGGCCAGTACACACCTGGGAGAAGAGCCTCTCATACTTATTCAATATAATGGTGGAGAGACTTCAGACCTGGTGTGCATGCTTTAGACAAGATAAAAATATTCTGCCAATGCAAGCAATCAAACACCAATTCCTTTTTTTGTCCAGCCCACAGCCTAGTCACTATACCAAATGAGTCAACCCCAGCTCTTGATATTGTGCTGTAAACATTGTACTTCATTTTTCACTACCAGCTAGATGCCCATTCTTGCCATGGCTAAGTTCAAATAACTTTCTGTGTACAGCCACAACAGGTAACAATACGACAGTTGTTAAAAAAATTAACAAGACAGGCAATGTACATACATCGTACTGAGACGTGTTCATGCAACTACTGTTGCAGTGAAGAAGCAATAAATATTACATAATCTGAGTGCGTGTTTGTAGCCCTAGGTATCCACCATGCAATGCGCAGGTGCCATACTGTCATCTGTGACCTATCTGGCTCTACAGTGTTTTTCCACATTATCTCATATAAACGGCATGATTTTCGAAAAAGAGCTACTGAACACAAAATACCATATGTGTTTTATTTTCTCTATAACTTCTGTCTGAAACATTTTTCATTCTAAGAAGAACTAAGATATAATCATAAACGTGCAATGGTCTTCATGTAAAGTACCCATTATTCTTTTCAGATTTTAATGAAACTTGAAAGTTCTTGACAGATTTTCAAAAAAATACTCAAATATCAAATTTCATGGAAATCCTTCCAGTGGGATCTGAGATGTTCCATGTGGATGGAAAGACAGACAAACATGATGAAGCTAATAGTTTTATTTTTTGCAATTTTGCAAACACGCCAAAAAATTGAGTTCCTTTCACTATTTGTTATTCATTCATTCCATTGGCATGTGCAGAATGTGATGATTCCTTGCTGTTCTCAGGAGCTTCTTCTATTTGTTATTACTGAACTCACAATAAAATTTTCACAATGCTTCCTTATTTTTACCCCCCATTTTCAGCTGAAATGAACATTTCTTTCACCTCCTACTCTCAAAAAGCCAACAAACAGCTGTCCTAGGGCAAGACACGGACTTCACTTATCAGGACAAAATTTTCACTATTTACCCTTGAAATTTACTGATACTCAGTGCAAGACTCACAGGAATTGAATTCTTTTAAAAAATGAACTTAAGTAAATCTGTCCCTGTGCACACCATGAACAGGACTGGAGGTATAGCTCCAGTCATTCCTGATCTCAGCACTAGATGGAGGTCAGTTGACTGCTTCATGCCCTGGCCACTTTATGCACAGAAAAAGACTGCCAGTATCCAGTGAACAGAAGACAGAGTGGGATCCAGAGACAGTATGGGTGCTTTGCAAAAGAGATAAATCCCATGCCTCTGGCAGGAATGGAACCAAGAATTTCCAGATGTCCAGCCCATAGCCCAGTCCTTATACTGTCTATGCTATCCCAGCTCTCCTTTCAGGATTAAAAGATGAACTTGATACAACAGTATAAAACATAATGGAGCACAATGGTAACTCACTTGGCCTTTGGTGTTAAATAAAATAGTTTGGTATTTCCAGGGTTAAAAATAATATAAACAATCTGTACAAATATAGAACACTCCACTCTAAAGGGCACACAATTACAACAGAAACAACTCTTAAATATTAGGGACTTAAAAAAAAAATTTACCAAACAAATGGACAGATCATTTCTTGTCGCCTGTGCTTAGCGTTGAACAATGGACTCACCTCATTTTCAGCCTTCACTAGTGGATATCTTACTAAGAGAGGATCCTCATCCTCCTTTATGCCCATCATATGATTTTCATTTACACAAGATGTTGGATACAATTCTCCATCTGGATCAAATTCTGCTTTTATGAACTCCATGTTGTCTGTTAAACCACAATATTCATATGAATCATCACAGTACAATTTTACTTCCCTGCAATGTGATACATTCTGACTGCAAAATATTTGCAGTGATGTCTTTGACATACAGTGTATCTTTCTCTGTATTACAGCAAAATTCCATAAATCTGACTCGCATGGGACCACATAAGTGCCAAGTTATTGAATACTTCAGATCATCAAATGATATGTATAGTGATGTTTTACAAACACTCTTGGAGACCTTTTTGAACACGACCCTGAAATCCGCCTGTTTCACTGACAAAACTTTTTTTGGTGGGGAGGGGGGGGGAGGGGAGGGGGCAAAAAGCTTCACCTTGAAACTACTCTCCTCAAGTGCCAGATTACCAGGATTTCTGACTTACCAAACACGATTAAAGGAAATTTTCTGTACTAGGTCAGACCTAAATAAACAGTAGTGGCAAACTGCATTGTTCAGACAGCAACCGTGGGCCCCAGACACAACTACTGTACTTGGAAATTCTTTACCTTGATAACATTAAAGTCTATGTTCTGTATCCAGAGCAGTTAATAGATATGTAACACATTTCAGAATCTAAAAGTAAGCTTCTGATGGGGCAAGTGAATGAAAGTCTGTTAATCCATTTCCAACTTTTAAAGTCAGTATATTAACAAACAGTAGAGCATTTAAGCCAGCATAAACCAAATTATGCTTACAAGATTTGAGGTTCTCACAATAAAGCTAAAAAGCAGTCCAAGAAGAGAATTATTTACAAACTGGAATGACATAACATTTCAAACAGCATGAATTTTCCAAATGATGCTCATACCTAGTAGTACACATGAAGATCAAACTAGCAAGAGGGCCAAGGCATGGCTCAGGCAGTTAGCTGCCAGCCCCTCATCATCAAGAACCAGGCCCAGTCCCATGGCAGTCTATGTGGGATTTGTGGTGAACAGAGTGGCAGGTTTTTCTCTGAGTACTTTACTTTTCCAATCAGCATCTTTCCATCAGTGCTCCAAAATTCTTCATTAATCTATCACAAACACTGCATAATCTTAGCAACTGACGGTGTTGTTCATTAACACACTTAAACATACACACAAACCTGGCAGGTATGGAAAGATTGGGTTGCCACTCATGTAGAGTCTCACGAGACATGCAACTTCCAAGTACACCTTGGAAATACCAGTAAAGTGTAACAAGTGGAGACTGACCTGATATGACACAGATTCAGGAACTGGGATCACTCGTATAGAGCAGTCAGTGTACTATTTGGCAATAACTAATGTGCAAGCAGCTTTTCAATAACCAAAAGAAGGAAAAAATTCATCAGTACCTGCACACATAGAATAGATGACTGTTGTATCCTACATCTGTAAATCTAAAACATGTGTCATCTTGCGATAACTACACTATCAAAATTCCTACACTACAACAAAACAAAATGTGAAGTGCAACTTGTTAACCAAGTAATGTGCTAGTACACCTGCATTAGAACCCATTCTGTCCTTTCATGACTACTGTAGATACAGGTACACAATGAATGGTAGTTCAATAGTAAGGTCACTAACAAAATTGTGCAAGATACAAAAGACGTCAAACCATCCATGTAACTGCAGATATATAAAGAACAAATATAGAAATTGCCTCCCAATAAGAAACCTTTGCACAGGTGATAATTTGTGTGCTTCATTGTTTTTTTTATTCTGGAAAGTAAGACTCTCTACTAAACCCAGAAAATATTATAAGATAAGCAACTTGAAAGATGAAGTTTGCTAATACGTAATCGTACGAGAAAGTGTGAAATTGTGATTTTCAGTACAACTTTTTTGGTGATGTACTGCTTAAAACAGGACGGCAGTGTTTCATTATAATTAAAGTGAATAAATTTCAACTGTACTGCTAGAATAAAGAAGGGGTACAAAACTGATCCCATGTGTACCCTATTGGTTGCAATTTATATCACCTTTTAGTGCATTAAATTTGGCTGACATACTGATATCTAAAAATTACTTCTCAAAAGAAACAGTAATAGCTTAATACACATATCCAAATCCCACTTAAGAACACAAATGCTTTCAAGTGCGAAAATATTGTATGGAACACTAAATTCTGTGATGGACACTAATGTATGTTTAACTGGAGTAAATGTTTCCAGTATAATAAATAATTTTTTCAAAAATAAATTTAGTACCAACAAACTGCACAACAAAATTCACTTATCCACATATGGGAGAGAACTCCAACATGTTTTGGCCATTCCTTATAGCTACCCCCAAGCAGTACTGACATACAAGGGACATATATTCATTCATTCCTTCACTCATTCTGCTGTCTGTCTTACGACAGATCCATAGCCTCTTCCAAAGTGAGTTCTCCATACAGCGCAATCTAGTACTTCCTCTTTCATTTCCCAGTATCTTCTGGTTTCCTTAAGGTCATCCAGTAGCTGCTTATGTCTTCTTCCTCGTCTTCCTGTCATGCCCATCCCTTCCTCTATCTTTCCTTCAATAAAGTGATTTAGAAGGCAGTTCCTACAGAAGATGTGATCAATCCAATTAGACTTCCTTCTCCTCTTTGTAACACTTCGTTTCTCGTGTGATTGGTCCAAATGATCTTCTCCATTCCTCTCCAGCACCACATTTCAAAACTTTCCACGTGTTTCTGATCTACTTTCCATAGTGTTGAAGTTTCAGCACCATACAAAGCTATACTCCAAATGTAGCATTTTACTAGTTTCTTCCTTAAATTTAAGCCCAATCTGCTGTGAAAACAGCCTTTTTCTTGTTGAATGCTGCTTTTGCCATGGCAATCCTGGATTTAATTTCACATGTACATCTTGCATCATTTGTTATCATGCTACACAAATAGCTGAAATATTATACTTTCTCTGATTGTTTTGACCTATCATAATCTGTATTGGAGATGGCTGCCTTGAGATTCTCACCACCTTTGATTTTTCCACATTTATTTCCATTCCACAACATCTTCCAATTTAAATTAGTCTTTCAAAGAAGCCCTGCAGCACTGCTTCTTCCTCAGTCAGTCGCACAAGGTCATCTGCATGTTTCACAGTGCAAATTACTTGTACTCCTATTTTGAAGTCTCCAAACCCTTCAAGAGCTTCTTTAGTATGATATTCACTCCACAAGTTAAACAGAATCAGTATCCTTGTCTAATGCCTCTTCCAGTCTTCACACCTCGTCTCTCCCTGGTCCATTTTACCGTAACATTCTACTCTTTGTACATCTTGCTGATTCATCTTCTTTTGTCCCAATCAATACCAATTCCTTTTAAGATCTGCCTTAGTTTGGTCCAGTTTACATGGCAAAATGCCTTCTGCCAGTCTCTGAAGCATGCACACAACTCCTCATCCATGTCCAAAGTTTTTTCTGATATTATTCTCAGCATCCCAAACACATCACTAGTTCCCACCCTCTTCTAAATCCCAAATGACCTTCAAATGCATCCTCAATTTGTCTTTCAATCCTTCTTCTAAGTATCCTCACTACTATCTTTGCTGTATGTTCCATACTTGCTGCATTTTGTAGTGCTTGGCTTCTTTTTTAAGGCAGTCACCGTAACTTCAGTGAAATCCTTGGGCCAATCTCCAGATTCATGTATGCTGATGATCAGTTGTGTCATTATTCTGAGACCATCTTCTCCCACCAGTTTGAGCATATTCTCAGGTAAATCATCATCTCCTTTAGCCTTCTTATCCCTCACCTCCTTGATATGTTAATTCCAATTCACTTTGCCAACCCTAAGGGCCTATCTCATATGGATCTCCTTCCTCTTCAGGTTCGACTTCTAGGTTTGATTCTAGTTGATTAGGTCTATCTTATATCTCTGTACTATAATTCTTCAAAATTTTCAGTACTTGTACCTTATCTACTATTATATTCCTGTTACAATCTTCAATGCCAGTGTTTTGAATCCCATGGTTTTCTTTCCAACCCAATCCTTCATTTACATTAAACCATAATGTCCTGTTCTTTGAAATTCCATGATCTCGTGACACACGCTCTCCAGATACTCTTCTTGGCCAAGTATGTGGTTCCTTTCGATTCATTCCTCTGTCTTCTGTAGTTCTTCCTTCCTTTTTTTGTTGTTTACATTCTTCCATCCCCTTTGTTCATCCATTTTGTTGATCATTTCCTGTGAAATCCATGGCTTTCTTGCTCTCCTGTCTACTTTACCAATGAAAAAACTGGCACACATTTCTTGATATTGTTCCAATGCATTTCCACTTTCACATTCTGCTGCACCAAGTTGTTTTTCTAGGGTATATATATATGTATATATATTTCCCTTGTACATCAGTACTCCCTGATTTCCTTTGTGTAAATATGTTTATATATATATATATATGTATGTTGGTACGTGTATATCAGTATCCCCTGTGGACTGCTACAAAAAATAGTCAAAACACATCAGAATAGTCTCCCATATATGAATAAGTAAATTTTGTTGCCCCATTGTTGGTAAGAAATACATTATGTATACCTATTGCATGGAAGAAGTACATCAACATTTATTTACTTTAACTCACAGCATTTTTATCAGGACCATGGAATGACCCAGTGATCAGAAGTTTCAAGGTTATCTGAATAAAGCAGCATAAAAAGACGTTTACGGTGCTAACTAAACACCCAGCTGCAGAGATAAAGAAAACCACATGAAACCCATCTCATTAATAGACTTCTGTCAAAGATCTGAGTGAACAACTTTCTGAGAATCATCACTGTATGGTCACATAACACCGCCTCTTGACTCACTACAAAAATACACGTAAACTGCATGTTAAAATGGGAAGGTTCTGTTACCTACTGTTTCTGAGTATGTGACAACATTCTTGCCTGTCTGAACTTGAGTATTGTACAATGATGATCTCCCATAGCTTAGTGGCTACATAAGAAAGAGGAACAAAAAATATGTACTTATATTTGGGTGCACCTGCAGTATAAATATACACTGCATTTTACGTACACACTCTTCCTGGGTCCCGTTTTTCAAACCTGGTGCATTGTTTTCAGTCCCGAAATTTGGTCACTCCACAACCATGTGCATATGAGGCACCATCAGCTGCAGTTCTAGTTTGTAAGTTTACCGCAAAAATCAATGCACTCACCACATTTTCAAGCTGAAAAGACTGTAACCACTGTCATCAAATACAATGCTTTCGATAAGGATTAATAACACGTGCAGTAGATCCGTGGCTCGTACTGAATGCAGATTTGTAAAATTTTGTCTGAGACGAATCACAACAGGCACTCAACTCTGTGCTGGAATTCAGTGTTTCCACTGTACGTATATATACACACACACACACATTACAGAAGTAACTAGCAACAAAGAGGCAATAAATCGACCATCACGTGGAATTCATCACAATTCCCCCTTGCCATTTCCACCGCCGCGAAATCCTTAGATCACAGATTAATAACTTTGATTGTCTACCGTCACAGAACATTGCCTGAGAAGATCTTCCAAAGGCAAAGACTTTAGTTCCCCGTTTGCTTGACAGTGACGTCTGCCTTTCTGATTATGACTATTACCTCTACTTACTGAGTTTTGCGTCCTGTATCATACGTAGTCACAAGTATCATTTATTCTCTAGCAGTCACTGAAATAAACTGGTTAGCATAACATTCGACACAAAATATGTGGTAATATGCAACCATTTTTATCTAGTGGCTCTGCTGTATGTATTTCTGCCTAACATCATTAACCCTTTCACGCCGAACGACTTCTAAAGACGTCGCGCAGTGAGCCCTTTAAAAAGCCAAACGACCTATAAAGACGTCGCAAACAGTGTGTCGAAGTTTGGAGGAATTTTGTTCACTCCTATTCGGTTAACTGCCGTGGCTTGCTATGCTTCAGGACCCGTGAAAGTCAGGCTTTCATTCAGGAGCCAGAATGTACCCCCTCCACCTCCTAAAACCCTTCACAAACACCGATATATAAGTAGACACTTAGTAACTGCACATTTTCCCCAGCTGGCTAAAGGGTTGCGTCACTGCGTGCTCTGACTATCGCTTGCTCTGAGGTGCACTGTGGGTTGAAATATCAACACTGGCCTATGAAGTGAAAACGCTTTCTTGACCAGCAAGGTTGTCAGTGGCGTACTGTACCCATATAATTCAGACAAAAGTAATGCTCAAAAATCGGAGATATCCATAAATATCGACGTTTACGGCTACAGGAGGGCCCACAGACCTGCCACTTGTAATGTTGGGGTAATCTTTAGGGGTTGTGGGGTA
>Ga0268261_10003322_pt1 | contig 11812 bp, 3 predicted proteins | sample TergutNc150P1_FD_190353 | JGI IMG/M metagenome (GOLD analysis project Ga0268261, IMG submission 190353) | Nasutitermes corniger P1 segment gut microbial community from laboratory colony in Florida, USA - Nc150 P1 (SPAdes) (version 2) | ecosystem: Host-associated > Arthropoda: Insects > Digestive... | reverse complement strand
TTGTTGTTGTTGTTGTTGTTGTTGTTGTTGTTGTTGTTGTTGTTGTTGTTGTTGTTGTTGTTGTTGTTGTTGTTGTTGTTGTTGTTGTTGTTGAAACCTAGCATTTCAGTTTTGGCTGCAAAGAAAGGCAAGCCTGACGTCTAAATCTCAGCCCCTGTCGAATGGAAGCAGGGCAACAATTATGAAAGAAAGACTAGCCTGACGTCTAACCTATGCCGCTCAAGTGCGGGAACACAGTGGTGGGGTTATAACAGGAAAGGTCCATTATTATTGTTATTATTATTATGACTATTACCACTGGCATCATCATAATCAGCATCAGCAGTAACATTTTTTTTCTTGTGACATACGTATTTTACGACGTCATTTCAAATCTAAGGGGCTGTACCGGCGGGATACGACTCGCAGACAAAATCTTCTTTTTTGGACTTTGTTCATCATACAATTTTGTAATGAAACTCTACGATTAGGTAGCTGGCTCTGCTTCTTCTCCAGGCAAGAAAAGCGCCTAAATCTGTTGGACTCCTTAGACAGAGATACAATCAGTCACTAGGCCACTGATTGAGAGTAGCTTTATCTAAGGAGTTCACCCGATTAGGTGCTTTCCTTGCCTGAAGACAGAAGCACAGCAGACTATCGAATCGTCGTGCTCCATTAAAAAATTAGACGATGGACGAAGTCCAAAAGCGATTATTCTGTCAGTGACACTGTCAGTGTTTTGGAATGTATAACCTGGTCGGATGGTTGGCGAAAGATAAATTGGAAAGGATTTGAAAGGAAGCGGTTGTGGCCTAATCGAAATACTGTCCCTGCTCTTGCCTGGAGGGACGGACAAGAATCACGAAAAACACTCGATGGTCGGTCCCTCGGTCGAGATTGGAACCGAACACTTCCCACATAGAGGTCTAGAGCTTTAATACACCAGCTTGCTTGTTACTGTTTTTGTTTTTGTCATCCAGTATCTGGTTATTTGTGGCCATCAGTCTTTTGTGGAGTTGTGAATTTCTGGGACTGATTGTACGTATAGTGACAGGAAGAAAATCGAAAACCCTCTGTATCTTTACATATTACATAAAATTAAATTTTATATCTGCTTTTCAGATAGTTGACATGCGCTTGTCATATTCATATCGTGGTTTGTGCGATATTTGAGTTTGTGTCTGCAATGTACTTTTTTCTTGTGTTTTAAAGAGGGTACAGCTGGTCGAATAACGTCTCTAGATATAATAGTTTACAGCAGCGCTATTTTTCTTACGACACAGAAGCTTATGAATGTTTGATTGGTATTACTTTAAAAGGCAAAATAAGTGAAGTATAAACACATAATTTTTGCGCTTTTCACGTTTATGTATACACAACCCAGCATTATAAGTCTTTTTTCTTTCTTGATATGTGTTTTGATGACATAAGCTCCAAACTTTTAGTTCTTGCGCTGCGAGTGTTTATGGGAGGCCATGTTAACTGTTCGGTCATTATGATAAATGGATTTCTGGCACGAAGTTAGTACCGGCTTCTACTGGTTGCAGCGAAGGGTGGTTTACGGAAAAGGCAGCAGGGGAGCGGGGTGGGCACAACACCCATTCTCTTCTGTGTACATTCGCACTCGCCGTCTCACTCACTGTTTTCTACACTACCCGCAGTACGCTTTCAGTTTTAAGAGCAATTTACAAATGGTTAGTGGTCTGAGCAAAAGGAAACTCTTCGCTTCCATCCAGCCATTTCGTTGCGATCGCTGAAATAGCAATCAAGGATCGGGATATGTGAACCCGAACTATACTGATAATGTAATTCAAGTAGTTGTAGCAGCATATGGAATAAAACGTCGACGATGAATTACGTGTCCTGCAGAATGAAGCACCAGGACCTCGGGTAGAAACCTTCCGCTCAAAGAATGCATATCCAGGAAACACAAATTGCGAGTCCTGAGGTGAATATGTGGACTTAAGCCGGAGAACGTAAGCGGGGTTAGGGAAAACTGCATAATGAGGAGTTTCATAATTTGAATCACTGAATAAATTATGGTTAGAAAGGAAGAATGTACGAGTTTGGCGTGCCATATGTACATGATGAAAATAAATTTGTACAAGAGTTCTCCATGGTGTAACTTCTTCGGCAAGAAAATCCCAAAATGTTACACATTTTTTTATTTCGCTTTTCGACCCGATTCCGTGTAATGGCCTCCCCTTAACCCAATTTCCAGCAGAGTTATGAAGTGTTGTTAAGTGTGCTGAGGACACACAGGGCACAGCAGAGTCTAGTTGTGATCGAATGATTTTGGAATATACACACAAGACGAATACTGCGATATATACGGAAATTCGCACTTCGTTAACCTGGTCAACGTTATCCATACGCTAATGATCTTTGATGATTGTAGCAGCGTCACGGTACGACAAGAAAGGCAACACCAAGGGCAATTAGGAAAGCAGCTTTCTCACGGGCTGTGCTTTCACCAGCCAATAAATATGACAGAGTTGCAGCTGTGGGAAGAGAGCAGTGGGAAAGGTTACGCCGTATTGTATGAGAATCAGGACTCTTCCAGCTGATATTCGTCGAAGTTCTTCAGTCGGAATCGTACCCTTCCTCCCGTGAGGGTCATCTGTTGCCGGACTGTCGTCTTGTACGTATGCTTTGCATGTAACTGCGCGGTCTTGAGTCATTTGACAGAGACGTCAACTGAACATATCGGGACATAATTTGTAAAGTATTTTGGCTTTATTTTCTAAAAAGAAATCACGTTATGGAGATACTGCACGAGAATTTATTTTCCATTTTCCTAAATATAGGCGTTGATAAAGAAGTAGTATTAAGATGGGTTATGAGAAATACGATGTGAGATGCAGAGACGACTCAACTGGCTAATAATAGGGTTCAGCAGCGAGTTGTTGCGACGGCGGGACAGGAACCTTGGTGTTTTACAAAATACGTTATATTTCTTGACCAGCAGCGCACCTGTGAACATTTTCAGAATGAATTTACTCCATGGAATTATTTTATGTTAGAGTTTATGACTTTTACAGGAGCTGATTTTTTTATTTCTTTTCTTTTCCTTTTTCCAATTTGAATGTACAGCTTGTGACATTTTACTATTTTAATGTCATTACGAATTGAGTTATTTTTCTTGTTATAATTGTAGTTGTATAAGCATATTAATTGCTCTTTATCATTTAAATGTTTATTGTCCTTTAGCACTTTAGTGTGTGGATAAAGATTTTGTTTTCATTGCTGTAGCATTATCAAACTTAGTGTCTTGTTTCACACGTTAGTCTACTTATATCAATCATATGTAATATCATTATTGTTGAGAGATAAATCGGAGCAAATAATGACAACATATCATTTTTTAAATGCCTCATTATCCACTTATTTACGTCTCCTCGATAGTAATTTGTTGTAGATTTAACATTTACCTAGAGCAGTGTTAAATTAACTTTCAGTATTTAATGAACCGCGTATGTGTTTAAGGCTTAGTGTCTTCATTATTAGTGACATTCATCTGTGGGAAGAGACATGGAGTACGAGAAATGAAGGCTAAAGGGAACGGATATTTTGTCGAGCAGCACGCATTTTGGTGGGATGATTTGACTTCGTAAAATGGACAACTGAAGTTCTTGTCGTTCCATGGGGATCCGACTGCTCACTGAATACAATACAATATGAAGGGAATTCCTGCATGCAATACTGCTGTAAGGACGAGGCGTTCGACAAGCTGTGACTGACTACGTGGCTCACTGAATTCCTGACTGACGGAATTCCTGACTGACGCACTGATTACGTGCAGTGGAGTGATTTTTGAGGAGGTAATAGTTCCTCGTCAGCTCAAATTTTCCTCATTTTCTAGAACTCGACGTTTAACGTATGACCGTCTTCGCAAGAGTCCACCACTTCTCCCTATCCCGAGGCAGATTAATTCACTCCATACTCCTCCATCCTATCCATTTAAGATAAGTATTAATATTTTCCTCCCATCTACCATTAGGTTCTCTAAGCTGTGTCTTTCCTTCAGGTTTTTCAAATAAAACGTCGTATGTATATATATATATATATATATATATATATATATATATATATATATATATATATATATATATCGTATCCCCCCATACATGCCATATGCGACATGCCACATGCCACTCTCCACGTGCCCCGTCCACCTCATCATCCTTGATGTGATCACTCCAATATTTGGAAAGACTAAATGAAGGAAACATAATATCGAAGATGATGCTGAGGTGTGGAAGTGAGGTGTGGGCCTTGTATGAGAGAGAGAGAGACAGCCTGCACTTGGACGCAGCACACATGAAATTCATGAGATCACAGCTGTGATATAAAATTGACCCGCCTAACACATAGAAGTAGCCCTGCAAGGGAAATATTTGAGGCTTAGAATATTATGGAAGACAAAGGCTACATGATTATTAAGGAAACTCGAAAAGACGAGCATTTGTGAATGAAGAGGAATAGGTTTTCTTTTCAGATTCCACATTGCATTATAAAGCCATTGGCAAAAGTAATAGAGGTCCCCTGGAAAAGAGTTGAAAAGATACTTGGATGGAACTGAAAGCACATGATTTATTGTCCTAAGCATCCAAATAGTATAATAATAATAATAATAATAATAATAAACATTATTATTATGTTTTTGCTTTCTAGGTGATGATTTAGAATAAGTGACCCATTAAAAAGTCAGCATTATAAGACATAAATATAAATAAGTCAGTCTGTGGAGGAGCAAGCTTCGAGCTACCGTTTTACGTCTTTGTTGCATACATTCACTAGCGAAGCAATATATTACACTGAGCATTATTCTTATTATTAATTATAGACAATACGCGTGTATTTACATGTATATTTAAGTACTGTTGGTGTTAAATTATAAATATTAGTAATTACGAAGTAACTAATCAGTAGATGTAGAACGAACCCTATTAATTGGATCCATTAACAGCGTTAATGCAGAAAAAACATCTGTTATCATACTTGAACAAAATAAAAGGACAGACTTAAATATTTCAATATAAACTTACAGTTACGTTGTGAGTATCGTATCTTGCCTTTCTGACGGAGGTGATCTATGCCACGATAATTAGAATAAGCTTATATATTACCACAAACAGGAGTTCTGTTGGGGTACTTAAACTTAAAAATCCGCACGCGTCACAACTGGCTATATAGATCATAGCCATAGAATCGTTATCCTATTAGGCATTCGTATTGTATCACTGTGGCTTATAATTTTTAATAGTTTGGCAAGTCCCATTGTTGTCGTTCTTTCGACAACTGTGGAACTTTTGGCGTTATCAATACATTAACAAAACAATTCATCTGATAAAACACAACTCACCATAAATAACAAAATGCTACATGTTTTGGCATCGAGGTTCCATCCTCAGGGAGTGTTCTAGAACAAGGGAATGCAAGTCCAACACCCTGGACTGGGTATGGAAGGCTCCCTGAGGATGGCATCGGTGTGCCACCTCGTGGAGTCATCCAATACGTCCCATGAATTTAATTTATTGAGTGCATTTGTTGGTTGATGTACTGATTGTAGTAATATGCTCGGTATAATTAACATAAAATTTGGCTTTATGTGAACAAAAATGTGCAATACGTTTCCGGTTTCTAGTTCTTTTGCAGTGCTTCCCTGTACAATTAATTTAACAAAATTAAGGAGGGAGAAATATGCAGGTCAAGCAGTAAGCATGATAACATGGGAAACAAGGATCGGAATTTTAACTTTGAAGAAGAGTAGTGAGGAATCCACCAGTTTTCTCATGACACAATTGAAACAGACTTGAAAGAGGAAGGATATAAGATTGTATGTTGGATTTAACTGGCCTAGGATACGTTCCAGTGGCCAACTGAACAACTGTTAGCTTTTCAAGGCTCCTGGTACACGGAATTAACAAAAAACCGAACTTAAACTTATCATCAGACGAAATTAGAGGAACCGCATTTTATGGGATCGATTGAAAAATGGCGAATAGCGACTATTAGCTTTGTCATTTCTGCCTGTTTGTCCTTCCTTCTCTCCGCATGGGACAACTTGGCTCCCACTCGATGGATTTTCATAAAATCTGATATGTACGTATTTTTCGAAGATATATCGAGAAAATTCAGGTTTCATTAAAATCTGACAAGAATAGCGGGTAATCTACATGAAGACCAATATAAATATTTGATAATACCTCACTCAGTTTTTCGTAGAATGAGAAATGTGTCAGACAAAAGTTGTAGAGAAAACCAAAACACATTTTATGTTCATTAGCTCTTTTTCTAAAATCGTTCCGTTTGTGAGATTATGTTGTAAAATACGATACAGGCGGACAGGACACAGAATACAATACAGCGCATGCGCATTGCATGCTGGATACCTAAGGATACATACACACAAACACTTGGACTATGTAATACTTATTGCATTTCCACTGGAACAATGATTACACGAACGCGCCTCAATGTTACGTTATTCTTTCATTGCCTGTCTTTTTCTTGCATGCATTTGATGTGACGTACAAAATGTTTTGAAATGGGTTTGGTTTGGAATATCAGAAACAGGAAACACTGCAGTCCTGAAGTGAGATGCTCGGTCTGGTATGAAGCGTATAACGTTACTGAAATTGTATAACAGTACTCCGCCACTGGTCAAAGTTCAGTTAGAATTTCTCGACTTTTAGCTGCAATTCTGCCACCAAAATTTGTGCTTATTGAACTTGTGTTTCAACTCGCCCATCACAGTGAATCCGCAGTCTGAAGCGCTTACGACCTTTGACCTCTCGATCACTGGAGTCATGAGTTTTAAGCTCCCCTTCATACATTGCAGCATGTCAACGTGTTTATTTTGTCGTTCTGGGTAGATACATTTATTGCCATATGGCGATCCACTATTCAAGAAACTACATCTTGTATCTATAGTTCATTGTCTCAGATTGAATTCTGAGGCGAAACAGGCCGAAGACTAAAATTTTTAAGACATAAACAGGAATAGATTTTGACCATTTCTCAGTGATTAAAAAATACACCTCGCGTCAGGAGTCATAGCATGTGTCTGCGTGCAATAGAAGTAGAGGATATAAGCAGGAGCATGGAGGAGGCAACTCTCAAAGAGGAGGCAATGTGAGTCATGTACTTGAAGTGCACTACAGTCCTTCGAAGAAGTGGATCCAGTGATCTACTTGACTGAAACCTAAGCATGGTATGTCATTTGTGAGTATATGCCGGGATTTTGACGCGAGGACTTCTTACTGTTAACCGAGCGTCTCTTGTGTCCATTTACTGTAGTATCACATTACCTGGGGTTGGTGTATCGTGATATTACGAAATAATAGCATACCAAAGGGCGGGGCGCACATTCATCAGTAGTTAGTGTGGTGTGGGTGTGATTCAGTCTCGCAGTGTGATTCATCGTTTTTGATGTGCTCATGTGAGGAGAGTAAATAATTTTATGGGATTTGCTGGAGGTATCGAGAGACAAACGCGTGTTTCTCAGTGTTAGAGTGTCATATATGTCAACACAGAAAGAGATGTTAATAGAGAACTGGAAAACCTATTGGAAAAGGGAAATATTATGAATAATTTCACGGTAGTCACCTGAATCTTTGTAAAGGAGAATTTACTCTGCGAAATACGAGCATAGAAAGTTTTCTCTTTTCCGAAAGAAAATTAATCTTATAAGAAACGCATGTCTAATATGATCATGTATGATCCGTAGTAAATTTAGAATCACATAGAAATCTCTCATGCCCCACTTTGTTGTGGTCTTTCTGACACCTGACCTCTTTAGGAGGTGTTTCCTTTACCAAGTTTTATGTGTTTTCTTGAATGTATGATTTCGCCTTGTATTGAAAGTACAGATATCACTGCTACCGATAATAAAGGACCGATGTTGGTAAGGGCTACAAAGACGAATACTGTCATCTCGAACATAAGCAAACTCATATCGGGAAGCTCGTGTTTGTGTGATCTTCTCCGTGTTTGAACTTCACAAACGTTTGAGAATTTTTTATTAAGTTTGGAAAATGTCTGCTACAATCCAGTCCGGAATCTTTTGTCTTCCAATTTAATATCTAAAACAATAAATGTCGAAGCACAAGGAACTATAATTTTGTTTTGTTTTGTATGGAGGTGAAAATTTGTCTCTCAAATTAAGAGATTAATTTTATGTTATATGTAGAGTGTATATTCTTATAATTATAAGAATATGCATATTAATTATAATTAATACATCAACCAAAAATGCACGTAAATCAATACAATTTATGATAAATGTTAATCTCCTACATGTTTCGGCACCTCGGCGTCCATACGTTTAGGAGATTAATATTGTGATAATTTTTGTTTTGATCAATGCATTTGTTTTTTAATGTATTAATTATTAACACATAAGGGACGAAAGTTTGGTGAGGATTTTAGAGAGTAGAATGCTGAAGAAAACATTTGGGCCGAGGAGGGAGGAAGTAAGAGGATAATGGAGAAAGTTGCATAAAGGGAGCTTCATGGTCTGTACTCCTCATCTGGCATCATTAAGGTGATGAAGTTTAAAGGGGATGAGATGGACAAGGCATGTGGCACGTATAGGAGAGAGGTACATACAAAGTTTTGGTGGGGAAACTGAAGGGAAGTGACTAAGTGAAAAAACTAAGCTTGGTTGGAACAGAAAGAATTAATTTGGTAGTGCGTGGAATGAATTATTTTACCTCAGGATACATATAAATGGCGGTTGCTCTTAGACGCGGAAGTGAATATTCGGGCTCCAAAAATAGAGATATTTTCTGACTGAAAAACCATTAGCTTATTAAGAACCAATCTGTTAGTTGAAGTTAACTGATTTGTTGTAGATGACAACCTAGACGTGTTCTTTCATCAGATTTTATTTTGAAAAGTAGGAGCACTCAAAAAATCATGTCGTCAAAACTACAGTTGAAACTGTATGTATTTGTGCCCGTACCGCAGTCCCACCGTATTTCGGCACGTATCGTAGGCTCACTGTTTTTGGCACGAATCGTAGTATCACTGTATTTCTGCCCGTACCACATCTTACTGTATTTCGGCACTTACCGCAGTCTCACTGTACTTCAACATGCACCGCAGTCTGATTGTATTTCTGCCAGTACCGCAGTCTGAGTGTATTTTGTCAACACTTAACTCCAGACAAAATTATTGACGTGCTACAACCACGTAATCACCTGAGAATACTTTATTTTTTGCTAAAATAAATTTATATGTTTCAGTGTACTAAACGTTCCTCGCATACTCTCTGAATTATAGTAATTACTAGCATTTACAATCTATGCGAGAAGGAATTATGCACAAACTATAGTTTGTGCATGCTTCTGTGGTATAAAGAAGGCGCTCGTCTCGGAGCTGAATTTGAATTCTAAATTATTTTTGAAACGTAGCTGTCATTTCTTCGCATATTTAAAATAATTCCATAAGTATGCTGTTACATGAGATCATATATTCATATTAAATATTGTTGTGTTAGTATTAAAAGTAAAACACAGTTGTAGCCTCTTTGTTGAAAAGTCATACACATCATGGGTTTGCATGTTGGTCATTGTAGGTTATCCTGACTTACGTTATTTTCTTTGTTGGAAACTTTTATGAAGTCTTGACTAGAACTTCCATCGCATTTTATGTGCATCCATGGACTATTTTCTGCGCGTGTTGCGAGTGTGTGACACACGGCTGCAGCATTTTTCTTCGATGTGCGTCTACGCGTCGGTTGCGATGTGTGTCAAGTTGTTTTGCGGCTTTTCGGTTAGTCTCACAAGAACGTCCAGTAAGCGTGTTTTCGCTCATTAAGCTGCTGTAAATTAGGGCATTAAGTTTCCTGACGCTGTGTTTGAAATTGTAATTTAATAACAAACTTTTAATTACATATTAATAACAGTTTCATTAACACAATTTTAAGCACATTAGCTTCGTCATGTCTCTCCATACGCATGGAACATCTGAGATCCCACTGGATGGATTTTCATGAAAATCGATACTTAATATTTTTCGAAAATTTGTCGTGATAATTCAAGTTTTTATTAGAATCGGACAACATATTTCATGGATTTCGGTTTCTTTTATACAAGACTACTTTTGTCAAGTGCGTATTTCATAAGATACGCCCAAGAATTTATTTAGGCGTGTAGGGGACGTGTGATTGACAGGCAGTTTTTCATCTAAGTGATGACCGTCGGCAGTTCTTCACTCTGACGTTTATGTACATACAGAAGAACGTCTCCCCGGTTAACGTTTTCCCGGTAAAACACAGAAGAACGTCTCCCCGGTTAACGTTTTCCCGGTAAAACGCCTACTGGTTTTTAATATCCCAACTTCACAAAACGTATGTACCTTTCAATACAACGTTTTTCGTCCTACGTTTATATAGGGCAAATTTATATTATTCTCCAACAGCGCAATACACTTTTCAACAAAACAATGCGCATGCCAAATGTGCATGATACTGCACACAAACTGTAAATGTTACTGCATACAAACTGTACATGTTACTGAATTCAAACTGTACATGTTACTACATTCAAACTGTACATGTTACTGCATACAAACTGTAAATGTTACTGCATACAAACTGTACATGTTACTGATTTCAAACTGTACATGTTACTACATTCAAACTGTACATGTTACTACATTCAAACTGTACATGTTACTCCATACACTGTGTCATGTTACTGCGTACAAACTGTACATGTTACTGTGTAAAAACTGTGTCATGTTACTGCACACAAACAGTACATATTACTGCATACAAACTGTACATATTACTGTATACACTGTGTCTTGTTACAGCCTACAAGCTGTACATGTTACTGCATACAAACTGTACATGTTACTGAATTCAAACTATACGTGTTACTGCATACAATCTGTACATGTTACTGCATACACTGTGTCATGTTACTGCGTACATCATATACATGTTACTGCATAAAAACTGTGTCATGTTACTGCACACAAACTGTACATGTTACTGCATACAAAGGAACTGTTTTTAATCAACCGTGTTAATTGTTTGATGATGAGAAAGCACGTTTTAAGCATGTTACATCCCAACATGGCAGTTTCTTACTTACATACAGGCGTTTTACCTTGACATAGTTAAGTCGTAGTAAAATGGTTGGGGCATTTGGGTTGACGTTTTAACGAGGTATAATTTTTGCCATTTAAAATAATGGGACATAGCCTTTCGATGAGTTTTTTTTGCTCAGAACATGGGGTTTCAGGAGCGGATTACTGACATTAAGCGGAGATGGCTGTAGTAATTTTCGGCGTGCTGAAAATTAATTTGTTGTACGGTTTTCAGACACGTGCAGATTGTCTTCTTTCCAAAGGACCTGTCCAAGTAAAGGCTCTTTAGCACATTTTGTAAGATGGTAAGTTTTTACGGTGAGCTTTTATTTTGCCCCTCGCCCGATATCCAAGCTGGACTGACACACTTTTCGGCAGCCCTCGACTGCGTATTCGGGTACCCTTAGTTTCTCTCCATACCTGGAGGCCATTTCCCCCACCGCGACCTGGAAAAACGCCACCCCGTGCCGACAAGGCATGTGGTACCAAAGACGAGTAAGAGCGATGCATTTGGAATTTTGGTGGGAAAACCAGAGACAAAGAGAGGAGTTGATAGATCTACTTCAGGTTTTTCATACCGTGCATCCTTCAAGTATTATATTAAGGATAACCAACAGATGTCACTTTTTTTGTAATATTTCTTTATTATATGTCTCTACCCTACATGTTTCGGGCCTCTATCAGCCCATCATCAGGGGTATTCACAGCTGTTGCTATTTGTTGCCACTTG
>Ga0268261_10003321_pt1 | contig 11815 bp, 9 predicted proteins | sample TergutNc150P1_FD_190353 | JGI IMG/M metagenome (GOLD analysis project Ga0268261, IMG submission 190353) | Nasutitermes corniger P1 segment gut microbial community from laboratory colony in Florida, USA - Nc150 P1 (SPAdes) (version 2) | ecosystem: Host-associated > Arthropoda: Insects > Digestive... | reverse complement strand
AGGTACAGGCGGGCACATTTCTCCGTTTAATGTTGAACAGATTGTGGGAAAGAGAAAGGTCAAGAACAATTCATCGTCTCGGGTGCGTAATTAAGGTACCTTGAAAACAGAGGTTGTATTTTCCTCTAAACAGTAAGTGCCAACTGACAAACAGTAAGTGCCAACTGACAAAGAGTAAGTGCCAACTGACAAACAGTAAGTGCCAACTGACAAAAAGTAAGTTACAACGGACAAACAGTAAGTGCCAACTGACAAACAGTAAGTGCCAACTGACAAACAGTGAGTGCAAACTGACAAACAGTAAGTGCCAACTCACAAACAATTAGGGTGTGAAAATCCCAGAATTTCCTATCACTAATGTTATATAATTTAATCAAATACTGTAAGTAACAAAATTGATTTGAAAGCCCTGCGTGATTTTATTAATAATAATAATAATAATAATAATAATAATAATAATAAAATCCATGGATGTGGGTTCCTGTCACCACGGCATGGCGCGTCCTCAGGTTGCGGATGGAGGAACGGCCTGCAATATGGAGGGTAGCTGTGAATAAATTGAATAAGCAGCCGCGGACAGCCGACTAGGGGTGGTCCTCCAGCTTGGAGATTGGGCGAGGTGCTAACAACCCCTCTCCGTAAAAAACACATGTTAAGAATTACCCATAAGTTGAGATGCTTCCTCTGGAAACAAAACAATCCGGAGGTAAACCACTCCCCACTCGAATCTCCTGGGCGGAGTGTTTCTAGAGAAAGTATCACGCAGCAGTAAACGGAATAGAACAGGTAGCGGGCACTTGTGGGTATGGAGAGGGACTTTCGTGTTCCATAAATGCGGGGAATTTCATGACTAGCTGCAAAGTTTACTGGTTAGCTTATCAAGAAGGACTCTGCTCCATGGAGTAAGTAAGTAAGTAAGTAAATATATTTAACTGCCACTGTTCTATCGCCCGGTGGCAATGGTTGAAATGCATGTGCATAAAAATGAAAGGAGGCTATATAAATATAAAATAAGACAAATAAATATAAAATAACATAACAAATATGAATTAAGGATAACGTAAACAGGAAACATTTATCACAACTTTCAATTTCTCCTTACCGTAGCTTAACTAAGCGTGAAACTGTGTTCTGGTATCCGGTAAGACCTTTTCTTTTGTATCAGAGCAAACGAAGAAAAACTGAAAAATAACTTCAGGAAAAGCGACATGTATAAAACAGTTAAGGAAAACTGGATGCTTTGTTCAGAGATGAGACAAGAAAAGCAGAGAAGACAGGATGTTAGTGGAAGACGGAGATATTTGCTAGCAAGTAACGGTATTATATCAGAGCTAGTGCTGATGTAGGTACAGTGATGCTAACTGCAAGGGAAGTAACGGTACTGCATCAGAGCAAGTGCTGTTGTAGGTACAGTGATGCTAACTGTAAAGGAAGTAACGGTACTGCATCAGAGCTAGTGCTGTTGTAGGTAGAGTAATGCTAACTGTAAGGGAAGTAACGGTACTGCGTCAGAGCTAGTGCTGTTGTAGGTACAGTGATGCCTACTGCAAGGGAAGTAAAGATACTGCATCAGAGCTAGTGCTGTTGTAGGTACAGTGATGCTAACTGTAAAGGAAGTAACGGTACTGCATCAGAGCTAGTGCTGTTGTAGGTACAGTAATGCTAACTGTAAGGGAAGTAAAGGTACTGCATCAGAGCAAGTGCTGTTGTAGGTACAGTGATGCTAACTACAAGGGATATAACGGTACTGCATCAGAGCTAGTGCTGTTGTAGGTACAGTGATGTTAACTGTAAGGGAAGTAACGGTACTGCATCAGAGCAAGTGCTGTTGTAGGTACAGTGATGCTAACTGTAAGGGAAGTAACGGTACTGCATCAGAGCTAGTGCTGTTGTAGGTACAGTGATGCTAACTGCAAGGTAAGTAATAATACTGCATCAGAGCTAGTGCTGTTGTAGGTACAGTGATGCTAACTGTAAGGGAAGTAACGGTACTGCATCAGAGGTAGTGCTGTTGTAGGTACAGTGGTGCTAACTGCAAGGGAAGTAACGGTACTGCATCAGAGCTAGTGCTGTTGTAGGTACAGTGGTGCTAACTGCAAGGGAAATAACGGTACTGCATCAGAGCTAGTGCTGTTGCAGGTAAAGTGATGCCAACTGTAAGGGAAGTAAAGGTACTGCATCAGAGCTAGTGCTGTTGTCGGCACAATGATGCCAACTGCAAGGGAAGTAACGGTACTGCATCAGAGCTAGTGCTGTTGTAGGTACAGTGATGCTAACTGTAAGCGAAGTAACCGTACTGCATCAGAGCTAGTTCTGTTGTAGGTACAGTGATGCCAACTGTAAGGGAAATAACGATACTGCATCAGAGCTAGTTCTGTTGTAGGTACAGTGATGCCAACTGCAAGGGAAGTAATGGTACTGCATCAGAGCTAGTGTTGTTGTAGGTACAGTGATGCCAACTGCAAAGACCGCATAGGAATTATTCTTGAAGAAAGCAGCTATTATTTCGTTGAACTCGTCGAGTGAAGAACGTTTTTATGCAGACACATTATTTTGGGTGAAATAGGAAATAGACTTCAGAAATCATTCATATATATTCTGGACTTTATATCGTTAACCAGAATTTATTTAAGGGTTGCGGCTGCACAATACGTAAACGCAATCTGCACTGCCTACTTGTGCGGGCAGTTTATTTTCATACGCAAAACTTTCCCTATTATAATACTTTAATTAAAGAGTTTTTAACCATATTTTGTCTCTTTTTTATCCACCTTTACACTGCCTTCGCCCTCCTCTTCCCCTCTCCTTCAGCTCACTTCAGCAGTAGATCCAGTCAGCATCATATGATCCAGTCAGCACCACATGATCCAGTCAGCACCATATGATCCAGTCAGCACCACATGATCAAGTCAGCACCACATGATCCATTCAGCACCACATGATACATTCAGCACCACATGATCCAGTCAGCACCACATGATCAATTCAGCACCACATGATCCATTCAGCACCACATGATCCAGTCAGCACCACATGATCCAGTCAGCACCACATTATCCATTCAGCACCACATGATACATTCAGCACCACATGATCCAGTCAGCACCACATGATCCATTCAGCACCACATGATCCATTCAGCACCACATGATCCATTCAGCACTACATGATCCAGTCAGCACCACATGATCCATTCAGCAACAAATGATCCATTCAGCACCACATGATCCAGTCAGCACCACATGATCCAGTCAGCGCCACATGATCCAGTCAGCACCACATTCTTGTTGATCGCCCATTCACATAAAACTTCTCTGGAAACTGCCTTAACAAAAATTTAAATTTTTCGATTTTCTTCTAATCACCAGTAAATATTTCCCACACATTGTGTATTTTCTTGGCACCTAGTTTCTTCGCAATATAAAATTAACTTCCTTCATGAAGAAGATGTTTATATATTGTAATTGTCACGTGATACAGATAGTCACGTGTGTAATCGTAATGACGATTATCGTGACAACACAACGTTGCCGTTGTTCCCCTGAGGAATGGGACGCAATGTTGCAATTCATATGAAATAACAACTCAGTAACACAAAATATAAATTTGCTGTTTCCCGTAATTCTTTAAATAAATAAATAAATATATGTAAAACATTAGGGAAAAGCAGTTTAAAACCATCTGGTAGCACTAAACACATTTCATGAGACACAATGTTATAAAGCTCGGCCCTGAACATCCACGCAAGAGGCAACATTCAACAGCCAATTGAACACCAGTACATGGCCAAACTGGAATTGGAATTGAAGTCTAATTGCCTTAGTGGGCGACTCGATTCAACAACAGTCACACTACCTACCAATGTCCATTCTCGGCTGTTATGACGAAAGGCGTCCAAATATGTTTTTTTAATTTATTTCCACATTAGCGCCACTTTTCATCAAATCACGGATAACATCAAAGCCGCCATTTTAGCTGTTAATTTTAAGAATTTCGAAGATGATAAATTGTCTTCTGTGTATTTCCCCGGCGTCTGAGTATTAAAAGCCGACGTTTCGGAACACTGTGTCGGTTCCTTCTTGAACAGGTGGTGAAGAGTGAGTGAGGACTGGCCAAGCCAAGCCAAGCCAAAGTGTTAACTGGGGGGCGGAGACTTGCGCGAAGCGCAAGACAACGTCCCCCTGCCTGTTAGCCATTCCTGCGTTTGACCGCATCGCTATGATCTACAACAGACACCTTAACTCTAACAGCGGAATATGCTAACGCTAACGATTTTGAAGTCAGGCTGAGGGCCTTGACTAGTTTTGCCAAGGACTGGTGCCTATGTGGCGTAAACTAATTAAGGGGGGATAAACTTTGGTTGGTTGGCTGTCTGGGTTCCGAGCCCAGACTGGTTCCGCCGCAAAAATGAATTTGTCAGGCGCTTAGTAGAAGCCGCCGCGCCTGGGGAGGGGAGTGCGGGCCGTGCCCCGACTTAACATCGTGTACCCTGACATTTGCCTTACAACTGAGAAAAATCACGTAAAACCTCAGTCCGGGTAGGCGAAAGGTGCTCGGCTAATCAGTGCTGAACGCGATTCGTTTGGTCGACTTTGTCAACGCGGGCGATGGCCTCGACTGGCCTGCTGGCTCCTGCCGCCCTTGGCGTACGCCTAAGGCGACGGGTTCAGCCCTCGGTCAGCTTAGGTATCTGCCGAGTTGCCGTACAAGGGGGTTCTCCACGTCAGCTAACTTTGAGTCGAAGCTCGCAGTCAGGGCTCTGATGTGGTCGGCAAACAGCGGAACACCCAGTTCCTCGTGTATCTGCCTGTTACTTACGTACCAGGGGACACCAGTAGCAAGGCGGAGACACTTGGATTGCAACACCTGTAACCTCCGGACATGGGAGCGGGCAGCGGACCTCCAAGTGGGGCACGCATAATCCATCATGGGGCGGATGAGCTGCTTATATAGCAGGACTCCGTTCCTGACGGAGAGATCACTCTTCCTATTCAGGAGGGGACCCAGCATACCCATCCTTTGCGCAGACCTCTTCCTCATCAGATCGATGTGAGGCGACCAGGTGAGTCGTGTATCTAGGGTTACCCCCAGATAACGAGTTCTGTCGACCCATTTCATTGGTTCACCGAACAGTGTTACTGGTCGGGGTTGAATGAAGCGCCGCCCAGCACGCGCGAAGATGATCGCGGTGCTCTTGGAAACATTAATGGCGATTCTCCATTCACTCAACCACCGTTGAAGGTCGTTGATGTATGACTCCAGGTAGCTGACGATCAGCGTCGGCTTGCGGGACGTGGCTATGATGGCCGTGTCATCCGCGTAGAGCTAACTCGACGTGGTGCGAAGGTGAGGGCATGTCGTTGACATACAGACTGAAGTGGACAGGGGAGATCAATCCCCCCTGAGCCACCCCAGCCTTCATGCCACGACGGGATGACGTGGCCGTCTGGAACGACGCTTCGCACGTCCGGTCCCGGAAGTATGATGAGATAATGTGGACTATGTAGAACGGGAAGTTGAGGAGTGTTAGCTTGCAAAGCAGCCCATCGTTCCAGACGGTATCGAAGGCTTTGGCCACGTCGAGGAAAACTGAGCCTGTTAGCCTCTTTTCACCGAAGTTCCTGGTTATTCTTTCAACGAGGCGGGCCAGCTGCAAGGACGTGCTGGGTCTGAACCCAAACTGCTCGTCTCGCATTAGACCGCGCTCGCTTACCTCATGTAAGATCCTAGCTAGTAGGATCTTTTCAAATAGCTTACCAATCGAGTCCAACAGACTAATGGGTCGATAGGATGATGGTAGTGCCGGATCCTTCTCTGGTTTAAGGATAGAGGTCACCCGAGCGTGCTTCCACAAGGAAGGGTAGTGATGGGTGAGGAGAATTTCATTGAAGATCCGGACCAGGAGGGATACCGCTCGCTGGGGAAGATGCTTCAAGTCTCTATTCGGTATACCGCTGGGGCCAGGAGCCTTACCGACCTTGAGACCCCTAATGGCTTCGTGAACCTCGTCAAGGTTGGATAACTTGGGTTCGCTGGCAGGCGTCTGAAAGTACGACCTCAGCGCCACGTCAACCATCTCAATAACTGCCGGGACCGAAGGGTCGGCCACCGGCTGAAACTGAGTCTCCAGAGTGTCAGCAAGGGCCTCGGCTTTCTCAGAGTCTAAGAGAGCGACTCCCCCTAGGGTGACCAGGAGGGGAGACGGAGTAGGAACTCTCATCATCCGCTTGGCCATTCTCCACAGCGACTGGTCTTCGGGATCGAGGGATTCGAGTGTGGCACTCCACTGGTCGTTCCTCCACTCGTTAAGCCGGCGTGTTACTGACCTCTGCAGGCGGTTGACTTCGGCTCTCAGAGTGGGGTCCCTGGTGACCTGCCACTGTCTCCGCAGCCGGTTCTTCAGGCGTATTTCGCCCTGAATGCCAACCGGTATCGGAGGCCGTGGGTCGGCACGCCGGCGACGTTTGGGAGTAGATGCCGCCAGAGCCTTCAGGACGGCGCCGGAAAAGTTCTCAATCCACGTGTCAATTGCCATCCCGTCGTGTAATTTAGGATCGAACGGAATTTGATCTTCCAAGGGGGTTTGGAAGTTGGCCCAGTCAGTGCGCCTGAAATCACGGCGATCCGGTGGGTGCTGGAAGGATGAGTGACACGTAGTGTCAATGAGTACCGGGAGGTGGTCTGAGCTTAGCGCAGAGCACAAAGTCAGATACACCAGGGATGTAAGGTTCTTGGTTATCACGATGTCCAAGACATCGGGAGTAGCCAAGGGGTTGTATGGGTTAGTGGTTGGGGCATCCGGTCCAAAGATCAGACAGGAGTTCCCGTCGGCATAATCACGTAGGAGTTTCCCCCGTCTTGTGCTCAGCCGCGAGTTCCAATCCACGCGTTTGGCGTTGAGGTCGCCGGCCTTCAAGACCGGAATTCCCCCGCCGAAACAGGCTGACAGGTCCGCTCCGATCAGTGGGCGGGAAGGGAAGAGGTAAGCCGCAAGGAGTTTTACCGGGTTGCCGGCCATTGTGACCTGGATGGCAGTAACCTCCAAGTGGGTCAGGCCCAGAATGGGCACTGAGTGGTGGGCTATACCACGACGGACCAGGATGGCTGTACCGCCCCTACTGTCGGCCTGTCTGTGCGGTGGCAGACATAATTGGCAAACCGGAAGGCTTGACCATGGTTGAGGAATGTCTCAATTAAGAGACAAATGTCGACACCGTGCTGGTTAAGAAAATGCTCCAGTTCAAGCTTCCTGCCGCGCACTCCGGCCGCGTTCCAGCAGGCGAGGCGCAGGGGTTTAGCTCGCTCCGTCCTCCTAGGGCGTTCTGCCATATTCGGCCACAAAGAGAATGACGGTCTTCAGGACAACCCGAGGGCGGGCTGCCCCAGTGGGAAGGGCGGAGATGGATGTGAGAAGCCGACGAGTCAGCTCCACACATCCATGTAGGGGAAGGTGATCGAGGAGATCAGAAATTTCCTCGAGTGGGGAAGTGGAACTTCAGTTTGGGACCACCACGTTGGGGGTAGTGGCTTTGGCGGCCGTGGTTTTGACACTCGCGGCTGTTTTTTCTTAGACTTAGCTTAGGGGCTGCTGTGGTTTTGGGCTCAGACTACAGAGGCCTGGCCGTCTTCCTGGTGGCGGTCACTTTAGGCATCTCGGAAGCTTCCTTTGGGATTCGAACCCAAGATCTCAGCAGGTGAGCGGCCTGCGGCCGCTCGCCTGCTGAGATATTGGGTTCGAATCCCACCGGGGGCATGGATATTTGTCTGTTGTGAGTGTCGTGTGTTGTCAGGTAGAGGTCTCTGCGACGAGCTGATCACTCGTCCAGAAGAATCCTACCGACTGTGGTGCGTCGTTGTGTGTGATCTAGAAACATCAAGAATGGGTGCTCCATATATATATATGTATGTATGTCGTTAGTAGCCTAAGGGTTAATGATTTAACACTTATCCTGCTAACGTGGAGAAAATGGTGAGCTCCTAATAATGCCAGCAAACAACAGATGGGATTTAATTCAGCGTTTAAAGGGTTAAAAGTATGGCTTTGAACACGTCAATTTACTGTGTGTAGATGGAAGCATAACACTGAGTTAAAGGAAGTGGAGTGTGAGGATTTTGACCCGATTTAGCTGGCACAGAATCGGAACCAGTGATAGGAATTTTTGAATACGGTAACAAATTTCCAGATACTTTTTGGTCATATGAGTAGCAAAGGCCACACAGCTTCAAGAAAAGTAGTCATTGGTGCATTGTAGAGCAGGACTGTTACATAAAATACACGAAGCCTATGTCTAAATAATATGTTGCTGATTTAGCCGTGTGTGATTATAAGTTAGTACTGCCAGATTATATTCTTCTACGCTAACACCGACTCTTTTGGAATGTGCTGATTCCACTGTCAGGATGGCGTCTTCTACACAGACGCTGAAGATACAGGCGGACACATTTCTCCGTTTAATGTTGAACAGATTGTGGGAAAGAGAAAGGTCAAGAAGAATTCATTGTCTCGGGTGCGTAATTAAGGTACCTTGAAAACAGAGGTTGCATTTTCCTCTAAACAGTAAGTGCCAACTGACAAACAGTAAGTGCCAACTGACAAACAGTAAGTGCCAACTCACAAATAATTAGGTTGTAAAAATCCCAGAATTTCTTGTCACTAATGTTATATTATTTCGTCAAATATTGTAAGTAGCAAAATTGTTTTGAAAGTCCTGCATGAATTTAATAATAATAATAATAATAATAATAATAATAATAATAATATAATTAACTCTATGAATGTGGGTCCCTGTCACCAGGGCATGGCGCGTCCTCAGGTTGCGGATAGAGGAACGGCCTCCAATAAGGAGGGTAGCTGTGAATAAATTGAATAAGCAGCCGCGGACAGCCGACTAGGGATGGTCTTCCAGCTTGGAGATTGGGCTAGGTGATAACAACCCCTCTCCGTAAAAAACACATGTTAAGAATTACCCATAAGTTGAGATGCTTCCTCTGTGGCGGGCACTTGTGGGTACGGTGAGGAACTTTCGTGTTCCATAAATGCGGGGAATTTCTTGACTAGCTGCAAAGTTTACTGGTTAGCTTATCAAGAAGGACTCTGCTCCATGGAGTAAGTAAGTAAGTAAGTAAGTAAGTAAATATATTTAACTGCCACTGTTTTATCGCCCGGTGACAGTGGTTACAATGCATGTGAATAAAAATGAAAGGAGGCTATATAAATATAAAAGAAGTCAAATAAATATAAAATAACATAAATATGAATTAAGGATAACGTAAACAAGAAAAAATTTAACACCTCTTTCAGTTTCTCCTTACGGTAGCTTAACTAAGCATGAATCTGTGTTCTGGTATCCGGTAAGACCTTTTCTTTTGTATTAGAGCAAACGAAGAAAAATTGAAATATAGCTTCAGGAAAAGCGGCATGTATAAAACAGTTAAGGAAACCTGGATGTTTTGTTCAGAGATGAGACAAGAAAAGCAGAGAAGACAGGATGTTAGTGGAAGACGGAGATATCTGCTAGCAAGTAACGGTACTGCAAAAGAGCTAGTGTTGTTGTGGGTAGAGTGAAGCTAACTGTAAGGGAAGTAACGGTACTGCATCAGAGCTAGTGCTTTTGTTGGTACAGTGATGCCAACTGCAAGGGAAGTAACGGTACTGCATCAGAGCTAGTGCTGTTGTAGGTACAGTGATGCCAACTGCAAGGGAAGTAACGGTACTGCAACAGAGCTAGTGCTGTTGTGGGTAAAGTGATGCTAACTGTAAAGGAAGTAACGGTACTGCATCAGAGCTTGTGCTGTTGTGGGTACAGTGATGCCAACTGTAAGGGATGTAACGGTACTGCATCAGAGCTAGTGCCGTTGTGGGTACAGTGGTGTTACTGTAAGGGAAGTAACGGTGCTGCATCAGAGCTAGTGCTGTGGTGGGTACAGTGGTGCTAAATGTAAGGGAAGTAACTTTACTGCATCAGAGCTTGTGCTGTTGTGGCTACAGTGGTGCTAACTGTAAGGGATGCAACGGTACTGAATCAGAGCTAGTTCCGTTGTGGGTACATTGCTGTTACTGTAAGGGAAGTAATGATACTGCATCACAGCTAGTTCTGTTGTGGGTACAGTGGTGCTAAATGTAAGGGTATTAACGGCACTGCATCAGAGCTAGTGCTGTTGTGGTTACAGTGGTGCTAACTGTAAGGGAAGTAACGGTACTGCATCAGAGCTAGTGCTGTTGTGGGTACAGTGGTGCTAACTGTAAGGGAAGTAACGGTACTGCATCAGAGCTAGTGCTTTTGTGGGTACAGTGGTGCTAACTGTAAGGGAAGTAACGGTACTGCATCAGAGCTAGTGCTGTTGTGGGTACAGTGGTGGTAACTGTAAGGGAAATATCAGTACTGCATCAGAGCTAGTGCTGTTGTGGGTACAGTGGTGCTACCTGTAAGAGAAGTAAAGGTACTGTATCAGAGCTAGTGCTGTTGTGGGTACAGTGATGCCAACTGCAAGGGAAGTAACGGTACTGCATCAGAGCTAGTGCTGTTTTGGGCACAGTGATGCTAACTGTAGGGGAAGTAACGGTACTGCATCGGACCTAGTGCTGTTGTGGGTACAGTGGTCCTAACTCTAAGCGAAGTAACGGTACTGCATCAGAGCTAGTGCTGTTGTGGGTACAGTGGTGCTAACTGTAATGGAAGTAACGGTACTGCATCACAGTTAGTGCTGTTGTGGGCACAGTGATGCTAACTGCAAGTGAAGTAACGATACTGCATCTGAGCTAGTGCTGTTGTAGGTACAATGATGCCAACTGTAAGGGAAGTAACGGTACTGCATCACAGTTAGTGCTGTTGTGGTCACATTGATGCTAACTGCAAGTGAAGTAACGATACTGCATCTGAGCTAGTGCTGTTGTAGGTACAATGATGCTAACTGCAAGGGAATTAACGGTACTGCGTCAGAGCTAGTGCACTTGTAGGTACAGTGATGCCAACTGCAAAGACCGCATAGGATTTATTCTTGAAGAAAACAGCTACTATTTTGTTGAATCCGTCGAGTGATGAATGTTTTTATGCAGACACATTATGTTGGGTTTAAGAGGATATATATTTTAGAAATCATTCATTTTTATTCTGGACTTTATGTCGTTATCGGAACTTATTTAAGGGTTGCGGCTGCAGAATACGTAAACGCAATCTGCTCTGCCTACTTGTGCGGGCAATTTATTTTCATACGCAAAATTTCCCTTTTATAATATTTTAATTAAAATTTTTTAACAATATTTTGTCTCTTTTATGTCCACCTTTACACTGCCTTCGCCCTCCTCTTCCCCTCTCCTTCAGCTCACTTCAGCAGTAGATCCAGTCAGCACCATATGATCCAGTCAGCACCACATGATCCATTCAGTACCACATGATCCAGTCAGCACCACATGATCCAGTCAGCACCACATGATCCAGTCAGGACCACATGATCCATTCAGCACCACATGATCCAGTCAGCACCACATGATCCAGTCAGCGCCACATGATCCAGTCAGCACCACATTCTTGTTGATCGCCCATTTACTTAAAACGTCTCTGGAAACTGCCTTTACAAAAATTTAAATCATTCTCTTTTCTTCTATTCACCAGTACATATTTCCCACACAGTGTGTATTTTCTTGGCACCTTGCATCTTCACAATATAAAATTAACTTCCTTAATGAAGAAGATGTTTATATATTGTAATTCTGCCCAATTCTTATTACCTTTCCAAACAATTTCTGGTCGCCCTTTCTACTTCCAATTTATTCCGTAATGACCTAGCATGTACCTTTTTACAGTCGGACCAGTCC
>Ga0268261_10003320_pt1 | contig 11816 bp, 13 predicted proteins | sample TergutNc150P1_FD_190353 | JGI IMG/M metagenome (GOLD analysis project Ga0268261, IMG submission 190353) | Nasutitermes corniger P1 segment gut microbial community from laboratory colony in Florida, USA - Nc150 P1 (SPAdes) (version 2) | ecosystem: Host-associated > Arthropoda: Insects >... | reverse complement strand
AATTGTGGCTAGTTGTTGGCCGTATATCTCTTTACCATTATGATTTAAGTGCATTCCGTGCTTAGTAAAATAATTCCTGTCTAGGTTGGCTTCTAGAAGATGAACATTTGGATGGAGCTGCACTATATTTTCCATTTGCCTGTTAAATTTAAGCACCTCTTTTTTCACGCACGACTCGGGGATCAGATTATGTCTATGTGGTGCCTTTATCAGCACTATATTCGTCTCTTTGTTTCTTTTCACAAATTCGTTCACATTTTTCAAGGCGTCCTTGTCCAGTCAAACACCAATATATCATTCTCCAATCTACCGCACTGTCGACATGTCACTGTCTGTATAAACTGTGATAATGCTTTCCAGGAATCCAAGAGATGGTTGGTAAAGTGATATCAGTGCATGGCTGTTCACTGACAGCCTAATGACAGTACGTATTCAAAAATTAAAGTGGTCCCCTCGGACAGTTACGCAATCTTTGATATTGTAATCTTGCAAATAAAGCCACCTTGGTGAACAGTTTTTCCTAATATGTTTATTTCTTTCCTTTACATTGTTTAGAGCGACTATGTGCCCATCATCAGGAGAAACAACTGTATCTATGAGACACTTGGTATTTGTCAGTCTGTGTGGACGAGTGCCTGGTATGACCCTGCATACCAGAAAGTCATCCACACAGACTGACATACCAAGTGTCGCATACAGTAGATGTAGAGGAAAGAAATAAACATACTAAGAAAAATTGTGCACCAGTTGGGTTTATTTGGAAGATTACAAGATCTAAGATTGCGTAACTGTCCGAGGGGACCACTTTAATTTTTGAATACGATACTGTCATTAGGCTGTCAGTGAACAGCCATGCACTGATATCACTTTACCAACAATCTCTTGGATTCCTGGAAAGCATTATTACAGTTTATACAGACAGTGGCATTTTGACAGTGCGGCAGACTGGAGATTCAGTTTTCCTGTCAAATGTTCGAAAAACATTCAAGTACCAACATTCATGAAATTCCGTCCATGCGTACAATGACGGACGGACAGACAGACATGAAGAAGCTAATAGTCGCTTTTCGCAATTTGACACAACTAATAAGGAGCCATTTTATGTCCATTTTCAGCCTAACAGGAAATGTAAATAACACAAGTATGAAATTTCGTGGAAACTCGCCCGTTAAAAGTCGCTCTAAACCAGTCAGACAGCAAGCAAAGGAATAAAATCTTCTCAATTCGTTTCGAATCTACAATAATGAAAAAAGAATTAAAGAGAGAAAAGTGGTTTAAAAGAGAAAGACAACCCTATATTGCAATTGTGCAGTTCTTAAAGCCCTATAATAATAATAATAATAATAATAATAATAATAATAATAATAATAATAATAATAATAATAATAATAATAATAATAATAATAATAATAATAATAATAATAATATAAAAATAATAATAATAATAATATATTTGTTTCACACTTATGCTCGGTATTTAAAATTATATACCTGAAAAAAATAATGTTTATACTGTACACAGTGTTGCAGCTGTTCTGTATTTCCAATCTGTACTACATGTAATGTTATTTCCCCCGTACAATATGTTCTGTACCTTTGCATCAGCAATTCCCGCAGTTTGTGTGCAGTGCACAATATGGCTGGTTTCTGTAATTCCTCGATTTCGCGCTTTCTCAGTATGCTGCTCAGAGACTGTCTGAGTGATTTGGAGACGGTTCTGGTCGTCCTGTTATTGCCGGTATCACATTTGCTTTCACATTCCACATATGCTGAACTTTTATTTTAAAGTCCTTGTGATTTACAATTTTCTCAGCTTTTTTCTTGATTACATTTCTGTCTGCAGAAACCTCAACATATATTGACATGCATGTTACTTGTTTATTATCACGAATTTTGATGTCCAGTTTATTGCTAGAAATAATTTTGTTGGCTTGCACCCTTCTTTCCGTAATAGAGTAAACTTGCCTTACTAATTTCAGTACATGCTCATACTGGTTTATGTTGTATAATTTTCCCCATTTCCTTATATATGTTACACTACAGTTCAACACATACTGTATCATGATACAGTAAAATAGAGCACACACTGTACCATGCTAAAGTACATTTCAGCACACACTGTATCATGTTACAATACAATTAAACACACACTGTATCATGTGACAATACAGTTCAACACACACTGTATTATGTTACAGTACAGTTCAGCACAAATCGTATTACGTTACAGTACAGTTTAACACACTGTATCATGTTAAAGTACAATTCAACACAAACTGTATTATGTTACTGTACAGTACATCAAATATCATATCATGTTACAGTACAGATCAGTACAAAATGCATCATGATAGAGTACAGCTCAACACAAACTGTATCATGTTACAGTACAGTGCAAAACACACTGTATCATGTTACAGTACAGTTCAGCACACACTGTATCATGTTACAGTACAGTTCAGCACAAACTGTATCATGTTACAGTACAGTTCAACACACACTGTATCATGATACAGTACAGTTCGGCACAGACCCTATCATGTTAGAGTACAGTTCCGCACACACTGTATCATGTTACAGCACAGTTCAACACACACTGTATCATGTTAAAGTACAGAACAACACACACTGTATCATGTTACAGTACAGTTCAACACAAACTGTATCATGTTACAGTACAGTTCAACACATACTGTAACATGTTAGAGTACAGTTCAACACAAACTGAATCATATTACAGTACAGTTCAATACACACTGTATAATGTTAGAGTACAGATCAACAGAAACTGTATCATGTTACAGTACAGTTCAACACACACTGTAACATGTTAGAGTACAGTTCAACACAAACTGTATCATGTTACAGTACAGATCAACACAAACTGAATCATATTACAGTACAGTTCAATACAAACTGTATAATCTTAGAGTACAGATCAACAGAAACTGTATCATGTTACAGTACTGTTCAGCAAAACACAGTATCATGTTACAGTACAATTCAACACACAATCATGTTAGAGTACAATTCAACACAAAATGTATCATGTTACAGTATAGTTCAGCAGAAACTGTATCATGTTACAGTACAGTTCAACACACACTGTATCATATTAAAGTACAGTTCAACACAAAATATATTATGTTACAGTACATTAGAACACTAAATGTATCATGTTACAGTACAGTTCAGCACAGACTGTATCATCTCCCTGTATGTACTGTTCCCTTCCCAACACTGTACAGTACAATTCAACACACAAAGTATCATGTTACAATACAGTTCACCAGACACTGTATCATCTCTTTGTATGTACTGTTCCTTTCCCAACACTGTACAGTACAGTTCAACACACATTGTAACATATCACAGTACAGTTCAACACAAACTGTATTATGTTACAGTACAGTAGAACACTAACTGTATCATGTTACAGTACAGTTCAGCACACACTGTCATCTCTCTGTACGTACTTTTCCTTTCCCAACACTGTACAGTACAAGTCAATACACAATTTATCATGGCTCTGTTCGTACTGTTTCTTTCCCAACACTGTACAGTACAGTATACCACACATTTTATCATGGCTCTGTACGTACTGTTCATTTCCCAACTCTGCAAATTATAGTTCAACATACACTGTATCATGTGTCGGTATGTACTGTTCCTTTCCCAACACTGTAAAGTGCAGTTCAACACACACAGTATCTTGTCTCTGTACGTACTGTTCCTTTCCCAAGGCTGTACAGTGCAGTTCAACACACACAGTATCTTGTCTCTGTACGTACTGTTCCTTTCCCAACACTATACAGTACAGTTCAACACACACGTTATCATATCTCCGTACGTATTATTCCCTTTCCCAACACTGCAGATTTCAACACAAACTGTATCATATTTCTGTACGTACTGTTCCTTTCCCAACACTGTACAGTACTGTTCAACATACACTGTATCATGTCTCTGTACGTATTTTTCCTTTCCCAACACTGTACAGCATAGTTCAACAAACACTTTATTGTGTCTCTGTATATACTGCTTCTTTACCAACACTACTGTACAGTTGAACACAAATTGTATCATGTCTCTGTACGTAATGTTCCTTTCCCAACACAGTACAGAATATTTCAACACACACTCTATCATTTCTCTGTAGGTAATGTTTCTTTCCCATCATTGTACAGTACAATTCAACATACACTGTATCATGTTTGTGTTTTGTTCTGTTCCTTAACCAAAAATGTACGGTACATTTCAACACACACTCTATCATGTCTGTGTACGTACTGTCCCTTTCCGAACACTGTAAAGTGCAGTTCTAAACACAGTGTATAATGTTACAGTACAGATCAACACACACTGTATCATGTTACAGTACAGTTCAACACAAACTCTATTACGTCTCTGTACGTACGGTTCCTTTCCCAACACTGTACAGAAGAGTTCATCACACACTGTATTATGTTACAGTACAGTTCATCAAACCCTATATCATGTTACAGTACAGTTCAACACACACAGTATCATGATAAAGTACAGTTTAACAGACATTGTATCATGTCTCTGTACGTACTGTTCCTTTCCCAACACTGTAGAGTACAGTTCAACACACACTGTATCATGAAAAATACAGTTCAATACACAATGTATCATGTCTGTCTATGTACTGTTCCTTTCCCAACACTGTACAGTACGGTTCAACACACACTGAAACATGTTACAGTACAGTTCAACAAAGACTGTATCATATTACAGTTCAGTTCAACAAACAATGAATGATGTTACTGTACAGTTCAACAAACACTGTATCACGTCTCTTTAAGTTCTGTTCCTTTCCCAACACTGACAGTACAGTTCAACACACATTGTATCATGTTACAGTACAGTTCAATACACATTGTATCGTGTTAGAGTACAGTTCAATACACACTCTACCATATCTCTGTATGTACTGTTCCTTTCCCAAAAATGTACAGTACAATTAAACCCACAGTGTATCATGTTAAAGTACAGTACAACACAAAATGTCTCATGTTAAAGTACAGTTCAACACATACTGTATCATCTCTTTGTATGTACTGTTCCTGTCCCAACACCCTAAACTACAGTTCAACAAAGAGTGTATCATATTACAGTACAGTTCAACAAACAATGAATCATGTTACAGTACAGTTCAACACACAATGTATCATGTCTCTGTACGTTCTGTTCCTTTCCCAACACTGTACAGTACAGTTCAGCACACACTCTATCATGTTAGAGTACAGTTCAACAGAAATTGTACCATCTCTCTGTATGTACTGTACTGTACTGTATGTACTGTACTGTACTGTATGTACTCTACTGTATGTATGTACTGTACAGTAAAGTTCAACACACAATGTATCATGTTACAATACAGTTCAACAACACTGTATCACGTTACAGTTCAGTTAAACACACACCGTATCATATTACAGTATAGTTCAACAAAAACTGTATCATGATAGAGTACAGTTCAACACAAAATGTAACATCTCTTTATGTACGGTTCCTTTCCCAACACTGTATAGTACAGTTCAACACAAACTGTATCATATTACAGTACAGTTCAACACACACACTGTATCATGTTACAATACAGTACAACACATCATGTCTCTGTACGTACAGTTCCATTCCCAACACTGTACAGTACAGTTCAACAAGCATTGTATCACATTACAGTACAGTTAAACACACATTTTATAATGTCTCTGTACGTTCTGTTCCTTTCCCAACACTGTACAGTACAGTTAAACACACACTGTATCATGTTACAGTACAGTTCAACACAAAGTGTACCATTTCTCTGTATGTACTGTTACTTTCCCAACACTGTAAATTTCGGTTCAACAGACACTGTATAATGTTACAGTACAGAGCAACACACACTGTATCATGTTACAGCACAGTTCAACACACACAGTATCATGTTACAATACAGTTAAACAAAAACCGTATCATGTTACGGTACAGTTCTACACACAATGTATCATCTCTCAGAATGTATTGTTCCTTCCCCAACACTGTACAATACAGTTAAACACACATTGTATCATGTTAGATTACAGTTAACACACACTGAATCATGTCACAGTACAGTTCAACACACATACTATTATGTCCCTGTACGTAATTTTCCTTTCCCAAAACTGCAGAGTACAGGTCAACACAAACTGTATAATGTTACAATACAGTTTAACACACACTGTAGCATGTTACAGTACAGTTAAACAAATTTTTTCATGTCTCTATATGTAACGTTCTTCCCTTCACTGTATAGTACAGATCAACACACACTGTGACATGTTACAGTACAGCTCAACAACCACTCTATCATGTTATAGTACAGTTCAGCACAAATTCTATCATGTTAGAGTACAGTTCAATATACACTGTATCATCTCTCTGTATGTACTGTTCATTTCCCAACACTGTAGATTACAGTTCAACACACACTGTATCATGTTAATTACAGTTCAACACATACTGTATCATGTTACATTACAGTTCAACACACACTGTATCATGTTACAGTACAGTTCAACTCACACAGTATAATTTTACAGTACAATTCAATAAAAATTGAATCATGTTATTGTACAGTTCAAAACAAAATGTATCATCTCTCTGAATGTACTGTTCCTTTACCAACACTGTACAGTACAGTTCAACACACACTGTATCATGTTAAATTACAGATCAGCACAAACTGTATCATGTTACAGTACAGTTCAACACACACTGTATCATGCTAAATTACAGATCAGCACAAACTGTATCATGTTACAGTACATTTCAACACACACAACTTATCATTTTACAGTACATTTAAACAAAAAATTTATCATGTTACTGTACAGTTCAACAAATAATGTATCATCTCCCTGTATGTACTATTCCTTTCCCAACACAGTACAGTACATTTCAACACACACTGTGTCATCTCTTTTTATGTACTGTTCCTTTTCCAACACTATTCAATAAACTTCAACACACACTGTGTCATGTTATATTTCAGTTCCACACAAACCGTGTCATTTTAAAACACAGTTCAACAAAACTTTATCATGTTACTGTACAGTTCCACGCACAATGTATCATCTCTATGTATGTACTGCTTTTCCCCAACACTGTACATTAGTGTTCAACACACACTGTATCATCTCTTTGTACGTACTGTTCCTTTCCCAACAGTGTACAGTGCAGTTCAACGCACACTGTATCATCTCTTTTTATTTACTTTTCCTTTTCCAACTCTGTATAGTACAGTTCAACAAACACTGTGTCATGTTACAGTACAGTTCAACACAAACTGTATCATGTTACAATACAGTTCAATACACACTGTATAATATTAAATTACAGTTTAACACACACTGTATCATGTTACAGTACAGTTCAACACAAACTGTATCATGTTACAATACAGTTCATCACAAACCTTATCTTGTTACAGTACAGTTCATTACAAACCTTATCATGTTACAGTACAGTTCAACACACACTGTATCATCTCTCTGTATGTACTGTTCCTTTCCCAACACTGTACAGTACAGTTCAACACACACTGTATCATGTTGCAGTACAGATCAACTTACACTGCACCATGTAACAGTAGAGCTCAATACACAATGTATCATATATAAGTACAGTTTAAAACGCACTGTATCATTTTACAGTACAGTTCAACACACACTAAATCATGTTACTGTACAGTTCAACACATAATGTGTCATCTCTCTGTATGGACTGTTCCTTTCCCAATACTGTACAGTACAGTACAACAGAAACTGTAACATTTTACTGTACAGTTCATCACACAATGTATCATCTCTTTGTATGTACTGTTCCTTTCCCAACACTGTACAATACAGTTCAACACAAACTGTATCGTGTTACAGTACAGTTCAAAACAAACTGTATCATCTCTGTGTATGTACTGTTCCTTTCCCAAAACTGTACAGTACAGTTCAACACATACTGTATCATGTTAAAGTACCGTTCAACACTCACTGTATCATCTATCTGTATGTACTATTACTTACCCAACACTGTACAGTACAGTTCAACACAAACTGTATCATGTTACAGTACAGTTCAACACACAATCTATCATGTTACAATACAGTGCAACACAAATTTAGCATCTTTTTGTATGTACTGTTCCTTTCCTAACACTGTACCGTATAGTTTAACACACACTGTATCACCTCTCTGTATATATTGTGTCTTTCCCAACACTGTACAGTAGAGTTCAACACACACTGTATCATCTCTCTGTATGTACTGTTCCTTCCCCAACACTGTACAGTACAGTTCAACACACACTGTATCATCTCTCTGTATGTACTGTTTCTTCCCAACACTGTACAGTACAGTTCAACATATATTGCATTATCTCTTGGTATGTACAGTTTCTTCCCAACACTCTACAGTACATTTCAACACACACTGTATCGTCTCTCTGTATGTACTGTTCATTTCCCAACATGTACAATACAGTTCAACACACACTGTATCATGTTACAGTACAGTTCAACACAAATTTTATCATCTCTTTGTATGTACTGTTCCTTTCCCAACACTTTACAATACAGTTCAACACACACTGTATCATCTCTCTGTATTTACTCTTCCTTTCCCAACACTGTACAGGACAGTTCAACACACACTGTATCATCTCTTTTTATGTACTGTTCTTTTTCGAACACTGTACAATACAGTTCAACACACAATGTATAATCTCTTTTTATATACTGTTCCATTCCCAATAGTGTACATTACTCGTCATCACACACAGTATCATTCTACAGTACAGTTTAATACACACTGTATCGTATTAGAGTACAGTTTAACACAGACTGTATCATGTTACAGTACTGTCAATACATAATGTATCATGTTACAATACAATTAAACACACACTGTATCATGTTACAGTACAGTTCATCATACACTGTATCATGTTACAGTGCAGTTCAACACAAACTGTTTCATGTTACAGTTCCGTTCAACACACACTGTATCATCTCTTTGTATGTACTGTTCCTTTTCCAACACTGTACAGTACAGTTCAACACACACTGTGTCATGGTACAATACAGTTTAACACACACTGTATCATGTTACAGTAGAGTTTAACACACACTGTATCATGTTACATTACAGTTCAACACAAACTGTATCATTTTGCAGTACTGTTGAAAACACACTGTATCATGTTACAGTACAGTTCAGCACACGTTGGGGTCATGTTACAGTACAGTTCAACACAAAATGTATCATGCTACAGTACAGTTCAACACACACTGTATCATGTTACAGTACAATTTAACACAAACTGTATCATCTATTTGTATCTACTGTTCCTTTCCAACACTGTACAAAACAGTTCAACACACACTGTATCATGTTACAGTACAGTTCAACACACAATATATCATTTTTTTTATCTACTGTTCCTTCCCAACAATGTACATTTCAGTTCAACACACACTGGGTCATGTTACGGTACACTTCAACACACACCGTATCATGTTACAGTACAGTTCAACACACACTGTATCATGTTACAGTACAATTTAACACAAACTGTATCATCTATTTGTATGTACTGTTCCTTTTCCAACATTGTACAATACAGTTCAACACAAATTGTATCGTGTTACAATACAGTTCAACACACACTGTATCATCTTTTTTATGTACTGTTCCTTTTCCAACACTGCACAAAACAGTTCAACACAAATTGTATCATGTTACAGTACAGTTCAACACACACTGTATCGTCTCTCTGTATGAACTGTTCCTTTTTCAACACTGTAGAGTACAGTTCAACACACACTGTATCATGTTACAGTACAGTTCATTTCAAACTCTCTCATATTAAAGTACAGTCTATCGCAAACTGTATCATGTTACAGTACATTTCAACACACACTGTATCATCTCTCTGTAAGTACTGTTACTTTCCCAACACTGTACAGTACAGTTCAACACACACTCTATCATGTTACATTACATTTCAACACACACTCTAACATCTCTGTGTATGTACTGTTCCTTTCCTAACATTCTACAGTACAGCTCAACCTACACTAGTTTAGCAAACACTGCATCATCTTTCTGTACGTACGGTTCCTTTCCCAACACTGTACCCTACAGTTCAACACACACTGTATAATCTTTCTGTACGTACTGCTCCTTTGCCAACACTGTAAAATACAGTATAACACACACTGTGTCATGTTACACTACAGTTCAGCACACATGTTATCATGTTTCTGTACGTACTGCTCCTTTGCCAACACTGTTAAATACAGTTCAACACACACTGTATCATGTTACAGTACAGTTCAGCACACACTGTGTCATCTTTCTGTACGTACTGTTCCTTTCCCGACACTGTAAAATACAGTTCAACACACACTGTATCTTGTTACAGTACAGTTCAACACACAATGTATCATCTTTCTTTACGTACTGTTCCTTTCCCAACACTGTAAAATACAGTTCAACACACACTGAATCAATTTACAATGCAGTTCATCACACACTGTATCATGTTAAGTACAGTTCAACACACACTGTAGCATGTTACAGTACAGTTCAACACACACTGTATCATGTTACAGTACAGTTTAACACACTGTTTCATGTTACAGTACAATTTAACACACTGTATCAATTTACATTGCAGTTCAACACGCACTCTATCATGTTACAGGACAGTTCAACACACACTCTATCATGTTACAGTACGGTTCAACAACACTGTATCGTGTTACAGTACAGTTCAACACGCAATTATCATGTTACATCACAGTTCAGCACACACTGTATCATGTTACAGTATAGTTCAGCACACACTTTATCATGTTACAGAACAGTTCAACACACACTGTATCATGTTACAGTACAGTTCAGCACACACTGTATCATGTTACAGTACAGTTCAACACACACTGTATCATCTGTCTGTATGTACTGTTCCTTTCCCAACACTGTACATACCGATATGCTCTGTTCCGCTGTACCATCAAACTGTTTACAGTCTACATTTTCTCTGTGTTTCTATTTTTACTATTTTTGTACCATGATATTTTGTTTGCAATGCCTGATCTTTTGCTGCTATCATCTCTCTTAAAGTCTCTCCTTTCATATCTCCCCTCACCACCCACAACAACATGTCTTCTCCACCAATAAGCTGTCTATCCACACTTCCAATGTACTGGCTATGCAGTAATTTGCCTTCCCTTGTTTTCTTTACAGTCGGTCCTAATTTTGCTTTTACCTGTTGAAGGCTTCCTTTAAAAATCTCTTATCAGTTGATTTGTTTAATTCTACCGCAAACTTTGCTGCCACTTTAATCGTTCATTTCATATTTGGTTGACTGTTTTTGTAACTTTAACAATATTTACAATCCAGTCTTCTGTTTGTTTTACGTTTATATATTCTGCAGTTTTTAATTATCTCTGCTCTATATGTCACTTCGGTATTTAACAGGCCACTTGCTTCTTCTTTCCCTTTTTTACATACATGCTTTATAAACCATCGTTTGAATAATGTTATATATATACACACACACAAATATATATATATACATATATATTGTTGTCTCCTGTCATAGACCCTCTCTCCCCGCTACCTCTCTCCCCTATCCGCGATACCTCTCACCCCTCTGACCGCTACCACACTCACCTCTCCCCGCTACCTCTCTCCCCTATCCGCGATACCTCTCACCCCTCTCCCCGCTACCACACTCACCTCTCCCCGCTACCACTCTCCCC
>Ga0268261_10003319_pt1 | contig 11816 bp, 2 predicted proteins | sample TergutNc150P1_FD_190353 | JGI IMG/M metagenome (GOLD analysis project Ga0268261, IMG submission 190353) | Nasutitermes corniger P1 segment gut microbial community from laboratory colony in Florida, USA - Nc150 P1 (SPAdes) (version 2) | ecosystem: Host-associated > Arthropoda: Insects > Digestive... | reverse complement strand
TATATATATATATATATATATATATATATATATATATATATATATATATATATATATATATATATATATATAAGCATAAAATGCGTATTTGTTAGGACCACAATATTGAATCTTGAATTATGTACAGAATGCGCTCTGTAACACTGCACAAAACATCTTGCATATTCATATCTTTTGAAAATGAATTGTGTCCAACCACTGCAGTTCAACAGAGGCAACTCATAGATGCAGTAAGCTGTCATATGTTTTTATAGTAGGCTGATTAGCATGTTTGTCTTTGATGTTATGCAAATTGCTAGTAGGTGCATCTAGATTTGAAGTGGGTACACCCCTGTGTCTGGCTATGGGCCTGAGCTATACCTCCACCACTCCATACTACTTCACGGTATGGCTCTTTATTAAGGACAGGGAGATATTTAGCTTTACCTGATTAAACAGCTATTAAACATATAGGCACTTTACTTGACCAGAGGTAACTTCATGCAAAGGTCCAGTAACTATGCAAAAGCACAATTCATAGTCTATTCCAGGTTTTGAATTTGTGCTATGACTCTGACCAAATTTGTACAGTTACTCCCACCCTGGAGGGGCCATTCTGCAAATGTTATTGCAGTATTACATTTGTAAATAATGAAGGTAAACAGAACCATACCTTTGTGTGCTACAGAATTTCCTAACTAATACCTTCTTTCTATACGCTTACATAGGGCAATATTATAATGGTTGTATTATAAGAATTCAGCTGTAAAACAACCCCTCTACACCCCTCAAATGTCGTCATATCACCGTAGCTGCCTACAAACTGACTATAATGAACAAATTCACTCACGGAGATTTTGTTACTTCGTTCATTCTCAATACAATAAATATTATTATTCTACTCAATTATTCCTGGTTTTTTGAACGTGTAAATATGAAGGAGTAAAGTTCAGACATTTGGTAATAAACTAACAATTGTCTTTTTTAATTTACAGCTGGAAGGAGACCTCTATAATGAATCCACAGAACCTGTTTTCCTATTAGAATGTGAGTTACAGTTTGAACAGTTTGATAGTTCATTGCTTTTTTCAGGGAAAGTGGCATTCTGATGAGTTGGGCTGTGATCATCTACACTGACTTGACTGAGCTAGCGGCCTAGAGGTAAAGGAATGGTGAAGGCAGGCATCTAGCTCATAGAGTTTGGTGCATTATTTAGTTTCTGGCACAAACAACACTCCTACAATATCAATGCAATCATTGGAGAATGGAATGGATAGCTTACAAGTTTCTGTACAAAGAAATGGACCCTTTTGAGGATATGAAGACAGTATGCATTGAAAAAAACAAGAAGGCATGTATGTCTGGAGTCTTTCATGGTGATGACCGATTCGAATTAAATCATCTCTGGGCGACAGGTCTCTGACAGGAGAAATCTGATGATAGGGTAAGAGACTGTCTCTGAAAGAGTTTTATGGAACAGCCTGATGTGGCTCTTGTCCTGAGATTTTATGGAACAGCCTGATGTGGCTCTTGTCCTGAGATTTTATGGAACAGCCTGATGTGGCTCTTGTCCTGAGATTTTATTGAAGAAGTTGTGATAACAAATTGTGCCACAGCTTATCTTCAAATTTGTTATCTAAGTGGTGAGGCCATGTGATGATGATGATGTTAACACAAAAGGAACTGAAAAACTAAGCAAGTACAAAGACCTGGAGATTGAGGTCAGCAGGATGTGGAAAGTGAGGACAAAAATTGTGCCAGTTATAACTGGGGCATTAGGAACAATTAAGAAGGAATTAAATCAGAACCTTCATTTGCTCCCAGGTCACCGGTCAGCCATAGAGATACAGAAAATCGCACTAATGAGCACTACAAATATTATTCTTAAAGTCCTTGGGTAAATTGCTTGTTGAGATCTGGACTTGCCAGATGACCACCATCTGATAACGAAAAGGCGAGAATAAATTTATAATAATAATAATAATAGAATTTAACAATCATTTTGTGTGCATAATTAATAATACTAAACGGTTTCTGGCTTCCTTAAATTTATCAGATATAACCTCAAATATTGTACCTCTACAACGTTCATAATACTTGACATGTACAAATAATTACCGCAATTATTGGGCATGCATGTGATCTATCTATATGTCAAATTCACATGCCTCCGTCTGATGTTTTATTAGTTACTGCCTCCATAGTTTCTGCCATCCTTTTGTAATAATGTATATTGCCATGAGATCTGAAATCAGTGTATATAACCTCCATGTTAGAGATTACATACCAATAACATTCGAGGGAGATTTTCAGACTTCAGAAATCAGTGGTGGAAATGTTTTACATTTGGACGATAATTGAAATCCAAAGATAGTTTTGAATTTTGAGGCAAAAGATAATTCTGACGATCAGAAAACAGTTTAACGGAGATGAAACAGGCTTTATGACTATCTCTGCATCATAAAATCAAATCAATTGTTATGTGTCTTTGGTTGTTTATTTGACTGATGAGTTTCCTTCTTAGGTTAGGTCTTTCTTTGAGGTTAGTCATCCCCGTTGTGTAGATCAACTGTCTAATCAGAAGAATATATTAAATATATGGTCAGAACACAACTAAGTATTATTATCCTATAGATAGTACATACAACTACATGTTTCGGCCTTGTATACTGGCCATCATCAGGTTGTACTACAAACTTAATAAGTGGCTATACAACAATGCGTGGCTACTCTGGGGGGATGAGATCTCGTCTTAATGCAGTGGGTGGCATGTTTATGAACTAAGGTAATTACATGTAAATAGTCTTACTTTCCTAATATTAAAAAATGTTCTTAAATTACAAAGACATAGTAGTATAAGTTTTACAGTTTTCTGGCATGGCTATAAATACAAAATATGATAAAATGCATAAATAAGATTTTGTGTTTTTAAACACATCACAGAATAAACAAAATTAAAGTATATAACACATAATGTAAGGACAGAGATTTGTTATAAGCTGGAACATGTTTTAAGTGAGGGGGTAGTAGGAGGCTTATGACTTCCAGGACGCGACGCTGTAGGGTGTGCCATTTCACTCTCTTGGTGGGGTTTGTTTTGTAGCAGTAATTTATGTTTGTAGAAATCAACTCACGTGGAACTTCTATCTCCCTGTTTTATTCTACTGTTTTTCAGGGGGGTCTGTGGTAGTTACAGTGGAGTAGTTCGTCTACATAATGATGTGTCTTGTAAAACTGATACTACTACATCTTTGTAATTTAAGAACATTTTTGAATATTAGGAAAGTAGACTATTTGCATGTAACCACCTTAGCTCATAAACATGCCACCCACTGCAGTAAGACAAGATCTCGTCCCCCCAGAATACCCACGCATTGTTGTATAGCCACTTATTAAGTTTGTAGTACAACCTGACGATGGCTATTATGCAAGGCCGAAACATGTAGTTGTATGTACTATCTATAGGATAATAGTACTTAGTTGTGTTCTGACCATATATTTAATATATTCTTCTGATTAGATAGTTAGGTCTTTCTGCAGAGAGGGAAACAAGAGAAGTTGAATATTGCTTTACAACATTTTATTATAGACTATATTTTACAAATTCCATTCATATCATCATGGAAATAATTACAAACGTCTTACCTAGGCAGACATACATCATATACACTAGATATGGTTTATTTTTAATTCTAACTATTGTGTTTATAGTTCCATGTACAAATATAAAAATTGACTATTTCTGTCAATATAAATAAGTTACATATAAATTATTTTCTTTATGCCACACTGCACTATTATGATGTAAAAAATATATTTATTCTTGTGCATTTAAACACAGCTTTTACAACTTCATTATTTTTCTGTTTCACTGTTGAAAATGATCATTCAGAACTTACTTATAATGAATAAGTAACAAGTAAGGTTTAAACATTGCAAGTATAATGTAAATCTATATTTGCAAAGACTTAGCAGTCTAAATTTCTACCATTACCGGTATTCACAGCTGGGAAATCTGCACTACAAGTGTGCACATTTGAAACATATGAAATGCCTTCTTGTTTTCCAAAAAATTGTTTTAAGCAAAAATATGCCACAAACGTCCCTTTAATTTACATATTGTCACCTTGTACACGTAAATGTGACCAATAGCTAAAATTTGTAAAACTAAGAAGGAACTGTCTAAATCCTGTACTGAAATAAAAAAACAGGAACAAAATTAGGATTGTTGGAACAGTATTATATGTTGTCTTTCACTGAGATGTTTGCCCCAGCATAAGATCTGAACAATAATGTTCACAGCTACAGAAAATTAGCACATTTGCCCTACTTTTTAAAGTACAAAGTCACCTAGTGTTGAGTGTTGATAAAATTCAGCACTTTATTAGGCCATTTTTAAGCTTCAAGTACTATAGTAATTTGTAAAATTAATGGACATTCAACTGGAAAATTCCGAACTATTTTTAGAAAATTTATGTACAGTAATTTTCTTTCACTTTGTGACACCAGTATAATCACTGTACCTATTTTAAATATCACATAATGTACTTCAAACATAATAAAACTACATTCCTATTAGTAAAAGAATATGGTGTACATTGTAGGTGTGAGTGATGGTTACATTTTGGTGAACCTGAATGTTTGTAGTTGTTGAAATAACTAAACAGTGGATTCCATTTACCTGGAATTGCTGTTTCAACTATAATGTCTTGAGAGCGCAACATAGATTTGTGCAGAAGATAAGAACATAATTGTAATGAATATGACTGCAGCCTTCAAGGTTTATACTTGTCGATTTCAAAGCATAATGTTTGAACACATTTATAATTATGAGAATCTAAACTGTTAAAGAAAGGAAAGTAAAATTCCAAAGTCTCATTTCATCCTTAAATATACGGAGTTTGGGTGATAAAAATACACGTCAGATTTTTCCAGTAAACCACTGTTTCAGACACCAACACCCTCTCCATCGTCTAGTTTCTGACATGACTCTACACTCAGCCTTTTGAAATTGTATGTACATATACAAACTTTTAGGCTGTTTGTTGAGTCATGTTACAATTCTGATGATGGAGATTGTGTCAGTCTCAGGAACATTATTTAACTGAACTGCCTGATGTGGCTGTTAGCCTAAAATGACTTCATTGAATTTAGTTGCCATGAAAGCTTCAAGACATACAAAGTTTGTATGTTTATTTTTACTTACGTTCATTTGAAGTGGTCGGTGAGGACTTAAATTTTTACACTCAGAGTAATGGAGGAAGCAGATCATATTGGTCTCCTCATAGACAGCTGTTCTGGGAAAAAAAATCCTAGAACAAATCACAATTTGTTGAAGGTACTTGATTTTTGTGTATGTAGTTTAAAATCTGACATGTCTTTGTCATTCAACCTTTTGTTTCCATGGGAGGCTTCTACACAAGCAGAGTATTGTCTGTGCATGCTGGGCCCTTGGATGGCCAGTTGCATGCTCCTAGACTGGAGTCATAAGCCAGATGAACTGGACAGTTGAACACATGAAGTGTGTAACGCCCCTTCCATTCATCCCAGTGGCAGGCATAAAACTTATTACAGTATTTCGGATGTCGGAAGAGACCTGCTCTCTGACAGTCTACAGACCCTTGCAAGGTCTCGTCCAGTCCTCGCCAACCTCCCGGTCCGTATCTGTCAAATGACCTTCCAGCTCCTCTTGCTATTTCTCCTGCCACTCCATGTGCTCGGCCATCTGTGTTAACATCTAAGCCTCTTGCAGATCCTGCCACTTCTACACTAGAATCAGGGCATCCTGTTTTAGGATGACCACCAGAAGCTGATGCAACCCGTCTGAGGCCTGGGACTCCAGCCACGGGTATTGGGATGGCAGTGGTGGAGGCTAAGAGTGGTTCCTTAGCTCTTGAGCGGGATGTGACACTTACAGTGGTAGGAATGCTGGGGCTGACTTCAAGAAGGGGTGCAAGAGGGGTGGACACTGCATCAAGCCCAACACTTGATCTTGCATCTGTACTGGAAGGACCAGGTGCAGCAATCTTGACAGGCTTGGCTGTTGTGTGAGTGACTTCTGACCATTTGCTATGTGGCCTGAATGTTGTTACCAACACTGCAGGTGTTGGAGTGAATCCAGTTTCATCCAGTCCATTTGCCTTGAGGAATTTATTGGCTTTAGGAATTGAAAAAGAAACTGGTTCAAAGTTAACAAATGTTGATGGGGATATTTCATCGTTCAGTCCAAGAATATTATCTGGAGAAGTTCCTGTTACAATATTTGACCCTGGAAGAGGAGCTGCAGGTACATGTTCGGGAACTTTGTATATTTCACTTCTTGCAGTTATATCATCTTGAAGAGTAGGGCTAGAAATGGCCAACAATTTACTGCCTGAATTCCCACCCCTTGAGTAACCATCTGGTCTCTTCAGAGTGACAATATTTGATTTACATATACATTGAGCCCCTAGTTTAGCTACCAGCAGTGGGTTGACGTCACTGAGACGTGTTATAACTACAACAGGTGCCTCTTTAGATCGTGATTTTGTGTCTTCCCGTTCAACTGTGATTGCTTCATATCCGATCCCTCCATCTGCATCAGTGTCTACATTTGAACCATATCTGATCTTTCCTCTTGATCCCCCTCTACTTGTTGATGCAGTTGTGCTAATGTAAGTTCCATCTGCAGTATATTGCAAATTGCTGGAGACAGTACTAGTAGCAGGTGTAGTCGAGGAGCCAGTTCTGGTTCCAAACACAATGTTAGAGTCTTCGTCTTTATAACCTGCTATTGCTGCATATCTGCCATTCACATCTGACAAGCCCACACTCTTGGCATGTCCCCTTTGTAAAGTATCTCCTATGCCACCTTGTGACGCCCTGCTCCTACCACGTTCAGCCAGGTCATCAGTTATCACTTCAGTAATAAAACCTTCCTTATTATTGTCCAGAAGACCGCCAAACTTTCCTGAATATTTATCAAGAAGGGCTTCAACATTCTCATTATCATAACTGGTAGGCGTTGTGGATGTTGGTTTTCTACGTGATGCAAACTGACCAACACGTAAACCATATTCTTCTAAATTCTTGTACTCTGATAATGTTGACTGTAAGACTGGAGCAGAGGTTACACTTGCTACTGGCAGGGCAGAGGATATGTATGTAGTCTTTACAGTTGGTGACACTGTGGCATAGGATTTAGGTGGCACTGCAGGTGTGTATGTAACAGGCCTTGTGCTAGATGAAATAAAAATGGCACTGGGTCCAGGTGCTGCAGTTACTGGCACTGGAGTACTTGAAACATGACCAGAATAAGGCTTTTCTTGTCTTCGTGCTTGGTCAGCATCATAAGTGAAGGCAGAACCAGCTGTGTGCACCATGGCCAGAGGAGCCCCGTACGTGACGTTGTTTTGTAGTATGAATTTTTCCCTCCCTACAGCACCAGGGTAGGAGGCTGCAGACTTGCTATGCTCATAATGTGTGCGTGCTCCAAAATGTCCATCAAAAAATGACTCTGAATGAATTGGTTCTACAGTGGATAAAAGAATAGCCTTCTGATTTGCTGTATGACTCATGGGTATGAATGTGTCTGGGGATACTGTAGCAGATGAAGGTACATCTGCGTTTTCATGTGAATTGACAGTTTCTATGTCAGAAGTAGGGGTAGAAATAAATGTACTAGCACCATCACCATTAGTATAAGGTTTTCTACTAATAACTTCTGATGCTGTAGTCCTTCTTCCTGCTGCAGAAGATGGAATTTCCAAACCTGAGACTAACCCTGTGGATCGATCGAGTACTGCTGACCCAAGTCCATTGTCTAGAGGGAAACCTCTGAAAGTTGCAGCTATACCAGTGATAAAAGGAGTAGATGGTTTTGGATATGAATACCCATCTGCTGGTGTCACTCTTGTATTTGTAATTGGAATAGTGTCACCAGTAATTGTACCAGAACTTTGAAATGAGTATGATTCATCATTTGGTCTAAGAAGTGGGTCTGCATTAAGTGAGACAGCACCATTAGTAACAACAGTAGGTGCAGATGAGGAATAGGAATATCTGACGAATGGCACAGCCGGTACACGGTAACTACCTGAAGATACACGCGATTGTAAAATTGGAACTGGAGTAACAGAAGGAGGTGTTTCCATAAAAATAGCAGGTGCTGGACCAAAATATGTATAAGGTCTGGAGGCAGTTTGTGATTTTACCACAGGGCCTATTGGAATGGAACTGCCAATATGGATAGAAGGAACTGTTGTTGAAGAAATGTGTCCACTAGAAGAATTACTTGAAGTCAAGAACAAAGGGACCAAGCTACTGGTGAAAATGCTGGTAGCTGGAGTTGTGCTAAGAAATATGTCATTCTTTATCACAGGAGCTGGAGTTACTTGAGCTGCATTGTCATTGACCACAACACCAAAGCTGTCAACATTTGATCTTAAAAGTGGTATTGAAATACCAGCAGCTCCATCAGTAGCAACAGATATAGAAGGTCTTCCGTGAAAATAATGTCTTTCATTTCCATCTCCAGTATGCAAACTGGGACCACCAGTCTCTGCCAAGTCACTTGGAATTGGAGCTACAGTAGGAATTGGTGTGCTCAAATATGTATTTACAACGGGAACAATAGGTTTGGCAACAGGTACATTTGGTGCCTTATATGACACTGGTTGCAATCTTGTTCTTGTCAAAACAGCTGGAGCAGTTGGTGTTTCTGCTAAGTAAGTTGTAACTGGGGCTGTATCAACTGTTGATGTCTGTGACACTGTAGGCCTCCTTACATGGGGTGTCACAGATACAGCTTGCTGAATAGGAGAAACAGCAGCATAAATTGGAACAGCTGCTGTTACTGGAGTTTTAACAACTGTCTGTTGATATGTCCGCACAGGGACTGCAGCGGATTCTATCTTTGCTACAGCAGGCCCTGTGAAGGTTGTGACAGGGACAACAGGAGCCTGAGGAGTTTCAACAACTGTCTGTTGATATGTCCCTACAGGGACTACAGCAGATTCTACCTTTGCTACAGCAGGTCTTCTGAAGGTTGTGACAGGGAGAACTGGAGCCAAAGGAGTTTCAACAACTGTCTGTTGATATGTCCCCACAGGGACTGCAGTGGATTCTACCTTTGCTACAGCAGGCCCTGTGAAGGTTGTGACAGGGAGAACTGGAGCCTGAGGAGTTTCAACAACTGTCTGTTGATATGTCCCTACAGGGACTGCAGTAGATTCTACCTTTGCTACAGCAGGTCTTGTGAAGGTTGTGACAGGAAGAACTGGAGCCTGAGGAGTTTCAACAACTGTCTGTTGATATGTCTCCACAGGGACTGCAGCAGATTCTACCTTTGCTACAGCAGGTCTTGTGAAGGTGAAATCTGGAGCCTGAGGAGTTTCAACAACTGTCTGTTGATATGTCCCCACAGGGACTGCAGCAGATTCTACCTTTGCTACAGCAGGCCTTCTGAAGGTTGTGACAGGGATAACTGGAGCCAAAGGAGTTTCAACAACTGTCTGTTGATATGTCCCCACAGGGACTGCAGCAGATTCTACTTTTGTTACAGCAGGCCTTCTGAAGTTTGTAACAGGGATAACTGGAGCCAAAGGAGTTTCAACAACTGTCTGTTGATATGTCCCCACAGGGACTGCAGCAGGTTCTACCTTTGTTACAGCAGGCCTTCTGAAGTTTGTGACAGGGATAACTGGAGCCAAAGGAGTTTCAACAACTGTCTGTTGATATGTCCCCACAGGGACTGCAGCAGATTCTACCTTCGTTACAGCAGGCCTTCTGAAGTTTGTGACAGGAAGAACTGGAGCCAAAGGAGTTTCAACAACTGTCTGTTGATATGTCCCCACAGGGACTGCAGCAGATTCTACCTTAGTTACAGCAGGCCTTCTGAAGTTTGTGACAGGAAGAACTGGAGCCAAAGGAGTTTCAATAACTGTCTGTTGATATGTCCCCACAGGGACTGCAGCAGGTTCTACCTTTGCCACAGCAGGCCTTGTGAGGGTTGTGACAGAGAAAACTGGAGCCTGAGGACTTTCTACAACTGTCTGTTGATGTGTTACAATAGGTTGTACAATGGGTATTTGGGCCACAGTTGGTTTCTTTAATGTATTAACTGGAATTACTGGGATATTTGGACTTTTGACCACAGTCTGAGTAGGTGTAGATGATGGAACACTACCCGAGAAATACTCTCCTTCATCATCGTTGGATGAGTAGGAAATTTTTGCATCACCGCTGCCTGTTCCAATATTAATACCAGCAGTCAGTGTACCAGATATGTCAGAAGAGCCTCCAGATCTCATGCCAAACCCAGTACCAATTCGGTGGATACCGAAGTGTTCTCCCAGCACATATCCGCCAGAATTTTCAATCCTGCCACCTGACACATAAGAATCAGGGAAGGATGCATATGAGGAAATATGTCTTCCTTCATTATAGGAACCAGCATTACTAAGACTATCAGTGTCCTTTACAGCAAGTAGATAAGATTTTGCTATCTGTCCACCAAACTCTCCTCCTCCAGCTGCAGATCCACTATATTTCACATTGCCTCTACTTCCTCCAGCAAAATAAGTGGATGAGGCACCTACATTGCCACCAGTATTTGCATCTGTAAGCAGTATTCCAGCCGTACCGTAACCAGCATCCAACCCTGCACCATTTTGTAGAACGGTTGGAATTGCACCAGAAGTGAGACCAACTCCGGAGCGCAAACCGAGATCACCTGTAGCAACAAACGTGGATCCAGATGCTGGTGATGCTGGGATGCCACTAGCCACGTGTCCTCCATCTGCTGAAATGTAACCCCTTCTTGTAGCATCACCAAATGCAACTGCACCAAAGTAGCTTCCAGCAAAAAAGCCGCTATTTCCACATCCATCAACAAGCCATGGCCATTGGCAGAGTAGATGTTGTTCGTCGAAAACTAATCCGAAAGGGCAGCGGAATTCATAGGCTGTCAGAGGTGTGAGGCCGTCCCGAGCATGGTCCAGACAAGCGAAGAACCAGCGGCAGTTTTCAGGGTCTGCGTAATAACCTTCTGTCCTGGGACAATTGTAGCGGGCTCTGGGCACAGGAGCGATTTCACTGGAACCCCGGCAAGCACCTTCCGGCAGGGAACCTGGCCATACGCAGACCTCCCAACGTTCATCGAAGGCCAGGCCAGCTGGACAGTCATATTCAAACACAGTGAAGTCTGCCGAATACTGGTCGAATTTGACACATCGGTAGAATCTGTAAGTGAGCGAACAGACGTGTAGAATTGGCTGTGACTGCTGCACGCCAGAAGTACTAAGCTACCAGTTTAATTCTGATTGGTCCAAGTAAATAAATTGTAGCTTATTTATCCTAGGAAGGACGTATATTAGAATACAAAAAGTATATTACTCTTTAATCCACAGATTCTGAAGGTGGGTAATCAGATGGGGGATAATATTACAATGCATTTATAGAATCTGGCGGAATGGTCTTGGCAGTATTTGTGTAGCTCAGAAACAGGGTAAAGTGGCGGGATGTTGTGAAGACGGTATTGAAAATTTTAGTTCAATAAAACATGGGAAATGCTTTGACTGGCAGAGGACCCATTAATATGTGTTGTTAATTAGTTATTCCTGCTGTTCGTGTATTATGCATGGAAACAGAGAATTATGGGAAATGCTTTGATTGGCAGAGGACCCATTAATATGTGTTGTTAATTAGTCATTCCTGCTGTTCATGTATTATGTATGGAAAGAGAGAATTATGGGAAATTGTTTGACTGGCAGAGGACCCATTAATATGTGTTGTTAATTAGTCATTCCTGCTGTTCATGTATTATGCATGGAAACAGAGAATTATGGGAAATGCTTTGA
>Ga0268261_10003318_pt1 | contig 11820 bp, 12 predicted proteins | sample TergutNc150P1_FD_190353 | JGI IMG/M metagenome (GOLD analysis project Ga0268261, IMG submission 190353) | Nasutitermes corniger P1 segment gut microbial community from laboratory colony in Florida, USA - Nc150 P1 (SPAdes) (version 2) | ecosystem: Host-associated > Arthropoda: Insects >... | reverse complement strand
TATGTATGTATGTATGTATGTATGTATGTATGTATGTATGTATGTATGTATGTATGTATGTATGTATGTATGTATGTATGTATGTATGTATGTATGTATGTATGTATGTATGTATGTATGTTTGTATATGTGTGTGCATGTATGTATGTGTATGTGTGTATGTATGTATGTATGTATTATGTATGTATGTATGTGTGTATGTATGTATGTATGTATGTATGTATGTATGTATGTGTATGTATGTATGTATTTTATCAATACAAGTTCTTTATTCCTTGGAATGTTAATAGCCCCCATAGTTTTAAACAACGGATCACACGGAACCAACATTTCTAGACTAATCATGAAAATTTCGCTGCTCATCACACTTGAGTTTAATAGAAGTATGTGCATAACCTATACGCATAACAGGGCATTTTGAAGTTTATCAGGATTTAGAGTATGTATGTATGTTTGTATGTATTTATGTATTTAATATATATTTACACTACATGCTCCATTACTATGTAGTAATACTACACGCATGGTTATTACATTTCTTTCCAGTTCTATACATTCCTATTATGGTATTATGTTATAGTTACTTATTATCTTATTCTCTTTATAATTTGGAACTCTTTTGTTGTATTTTTAGCAATTGTATACTTATTCTCCTGTCTGTGTATGTACGTACGTATGTGTGCATGTACGTATTATGTATGTATGTTTTTAAAATTTATTTATTGAGCATGCTGCATTACCCTTGGTAATACTACATGCTTTGTTCACATAGTAGACTATTTGCTTAGAGCGGAGCAGTGGTTGAGAGTCTCCACCGCTTCGTTTCAATTGGTCAGTTGCTTTGGTATCACATCTCAGTCTTGCATGGTTCAGGTGTGTTCTCATTACAATCTGTTATATGAGTTCAAAGTCAATCGATTCGATAAAAGCAAGAAATGAGTTATTGTATTTTGTTATGAGTTCCTGTTTACTGGCGGGCCAGTTCCCGTTTTTGAGTATGCATTGTTTTAGAACTTCCCTCTGTGTGTGAATCGTTGTGCGTTGGTTCAGCAGATGGTCCGTTGTTTGGTGGCCTTGTCCACAAATGCACGTTGCGTCGTCACGAAGTTTGAAGTGATTGAGGTATGCCCTCGTTCTCCCGTGCCCTGTCAGCATCGCCGCTAGATTTGGGGTCAGGTTAATTTTTATCTTCAGCCTGTCCTGTACGGTTGGAAAGTACTGTTTTGTTGTGGCTGCCTAAGTGCATGTCGTCCATTAGCCTTGCCATTTTTGTCTGGCTTCTGCTGCTTCATAATACACAGTGCTCACGGGAATTCTTTTGAAAGCGATGCTGGTGCCGTTGCTTCGAACCGCCTCCTTAGTAAGTCTATCGGCTAGTTCGTTGCCGTAGAGCCCTACGTGGGCCTTAACCCACGAGAACGTCATTCATAGCTCTCTAACATGGCTACCTCTTTCTAATCTCTTCGACAAGGTAGGCGTGGTTGTTAACATTACGAAGCGAATCAAGAGCAACCCTACTGTCAGTGAATATTCTATCCGGGCGTGGGTGGATTATTTTGTTGTGCAGCGATTCAATCGCCTCCAGAGCTATATCTATGGCCAGCTGCTCCGCCTGGTTATTAGACCATCTGTTATCCAGTTTTAGTTTTATTTGGGCGACAATTTCGTTACCTATGAAGATAGCTGCTCCTGACCTTACTCCTTGCCCATGCTTGCTTCCGTCCGTGTATGCTTGTACCGATGCTTCCTCGTTTCCTGCTACTTCTTTTATTGTAACCGCGTCTGCCGGGTGCAGTCAGTGCTTAATTTCTACAGCACTGTCCAATACCAATGTGTGACTTCCCGTTGTTTGTTGATGTAACGTTTGACCACATCCTCCAGTTTGATGTTTATGGGCGTCATTCCCGTCAGAATGCAAAGCGCTTCGCTTCATGTAGTGCGGTAAACCTTTGCCATTCTTATATTTATTAGACGCTGAACTCTGGTGTTTTTCTGTCTATTGTACTCGTATTTCATGGCGTCTATCCAGACAGGAGCTCCGTATGTTAACAAAGGTAGGATAGCACCTTTGTATATAGTTTCAATCGCTGCATGTTTAATTCCCCAGGACAATTTTCCATTTTTGATAAGGTGTAAATACGTTTTGTGCATCTTTCTGCAGCATAGGATGTGTTCTTGGAACCTAAATTTGTGATTATAATTATACATAATTATTTCTTTCGAATGACTTGCTCCAATGGTTTGTTATTTAAGTAAACTTTAATCTCCCTTTGTTCTCTCCGTTTTCTTCTTGATACCAGTATTGCTTTAGATTTCTCTTCATTAAATATTATCTTGTTCTTTGACCATAATGTTATTTTACTTCTACGTTGGGATAGTTTTCTACCGCTCTGATTATCCTCTTATAGCCAATAGTAAGTCATCCGCCAAGGGCACCACATTTGTTCGTGTCATATAATTTACATTCAACAAAGAATTATACTCAATATTAAAAGAACCTAGGCCACAGCAAGACCCCTGTGGCTACCTTTGATTATTCCTCTTTCCAATCGAACGCTGTTAGTCGCTGTGCGCTGGGTAAAATAGCTCTTTGTCAGTTCGTAGAGGTTTTTGGGGAAACCACAAGATCTCGGTTCCTTCAGTATCCCCGGCCACTACACGGCATCAAAAGCGCCTTTGATGCCTGGACTCACTAGCACTATAACCTCTCCTGCCGCCAGTCCTTCCTTAACAATTTATTTAATTTCCATGGCCGCGTCTATGGTGCCTTTTTTTGTGTGAAGCCGTACTGATTTTTGTTCATAAATCCTTGCGAAAATACAGGATTATTTATTCTATTTATCAAGACTATTTCCAGCACTTTCCCTCCTATGTTCAGCAAACTTATGGGGCAAATTTTAGACACTTCTTCACTGCTCTCCTTTCCTGGTTTAGTTATTGGTAATATTGTGGGAAACGTTCCACTCCTGAGGCAACCATTGTATATAGCTGTTATGTATGTATGTGTGTATGTATGTATGTATATGTATGTATGTATGTATGTATGTATGTATGTATGTATGTATGTATGTATGTATGTATGTATGTATGTATGTATGTATGTGTATGTGTATTTTTTATTTGTTTTTATTACGGCATTCTCCATTACATTACATAATACTACATGATGGGTTTGCACTTATAACATGTTTATGTGATTAGTTCTTGTGCTGATTTTCCGTTTTTGGTACTTTGAACTTTGGACTTACGCCCTTGCTCTCTACACTTTTTCAAATTTAATGGAGTTTGTGAACATTGTAAATTGGAATAAATATTTGTTCACTGGATCACACTTCCACAGTGGCCAGTCTTGTTCTCTGGATGTATGTGCTACTAATTTTTCTCTTTCCTTGTCGAGTGTATCGTAGTCAAATAGGAGGTTGTCCGCTTTCTGGTCGCCGTGGGTACAGACGCATTCCGGGGACTGAATTATCTTGACTCGGTGATGGTATGCTTTGGTTTTTCCGTGTGCGGTCACCATCGCCGTGAAAATGGGTATAGGCTGATTTTCATTTGTAGTCTTGCCTTAATATCGGGGAAATATTCCTTGGTTACCAGTACTTCGGTGGCGGCGTCCCATTGTTGCCATTTTGCTATGGTTTTTTTCAGATTCTTGTCGCACTGTTTCACTTTTCGGTATTTTGTTATAGCATATTTCGCTGTTTTGGGCGGCCTCCTTGCCGAGTTTATCTGCTAGTTCGTTGCCGCTCTTTCCTGCATGGGTCTTTATCCACGTAAACTGTGTACCAGTTTTCTTTTTCCAGGGCAGTATTCTTTTTCCTAGTTCCTTCTATTAAGTGTTTCCTACTTTTGGCGTTTTAAGGGAGGATAGGGTTTTCTTTCTGTCTGTGAATACTTTGACTAATCGTAGGGTGTTGTTGCTTAGTTTCATTGAATCTAATGTGTGTAGTGCTTTGAGTAATTCTGTCTGCTCAGGTTGATCATTTGAGCACCTATTGTGGTGTTTGCTTTGGTGAGTACGTTTGTTCTTTATGAATATGGCAATTTCCGAACCAACTCCACGTTCCTTCTTGTTTCCGTCTGAATACATGTGGAATGTGTGTTCCGTCAGTTCATTTTGTTCGCAGATTCTTACTGTGTCGACCGGGTGAGTCCAATCTTTCCGCTCTTTTTCGTGGTCCAGTTGTTGGTTTTGCTTATCCTTATTGATTCGGTATGTTAGCTTCTTCAGCCTTTATTTCTACCGGTGCGTTACCGGTTAGGATGCAGAGTGCGTCATTGTAGGTCGTAGATAAGCCTTGGTTATTTTGATGTTCATAAGTCGTACTCTACTGTATAGAGTTCTGTTGCAGTTCTTTTCCATAGCCCTGAGCGAAACTGGTGCGCCGTACAACATGAGGTAGGATGGCTTCTTTGTAAATGGTATGGTGTGCTTGCTTGAGTCCCTAGTTTAAATTTGCTGATTTTGCTAATTCGTGTATTATTGTAGTGCACTTCTTTGCTGTCGAAATAATATGCTCTCTAAAGTTCATTTTGCTGTCTGTTGTGATCCCTAGGTATTTAATGCTGTAGACCTGTTCTAGAGGTTTGGTGTTCAGGTATATATAAACTTTGTTTTTTCTCTTCTTTTCCTTGTAACTAACATGACTTTTGATTTTGTTAATTAAATTTGATTTTATTTTATTTTGTCCCGTTAGATATTTTGCTTATTTCTATGGTTGCAAACTTTCCAGCTTTTTGAACGTTTTCCGCCCTTACTGCTATTAATAGATCATCAGCGAATGTTATGGCTTTGGTTCGTTTCCCATATTTCAGGTTAAGTAGTGAGTTGTATTTATGTTCCAAAAGCCGGTTCCGCAGCATGAACCTTGTGGCTTTCCTTTGCTCACGTCTCTTTCGATTTGTATGTTGTTTGTATGGTTGCTGTTCTATTGCTGAAGTAGCTTCTACCTAGATTATATAGGTTTTCGGGCAGTTGAATACTTTTAGAGTGTGTAATATACTCGGCCACCATGCTGCGTCGAATGCACCCTTCACGTCGAGGCTTATAATTACATTAATGTGTCCTTGTCTAAACCCCTCTTCTATGTATTCTTTCACTGCTAGTGTGGCGTCGGTGGCAGAGAGTAAAAGTTAAAGGTCACATAACAAGCAGCAGTGACACTTTTTGCCGACCATGTACGTACAGCTGCTCTTATTGTTAGCGTCACGATACAGGGTACATAAGATAACAAGACAGGCAATGTCGTAACATTGGGGCGCGTTCGCGCAACCACTGTTGCCGTAGAAAAGCAATAAATGTTGCGTATTCTGAGTTTGTGTTTGTAGCCTTAGGTATCCAGTATGCAATGCGCATGTGCCATATTGTCATCTCTGGCCTATCCTTTTTATGGGTGAAGCCGTATTGGTTAGTGTTCAGTTGGTTGTTGCTATAGATGTAGTGCGTAATTCTTTTGATGAGTAGTTTTTCTAGGACTTTACCTCCCACGTTTATTAGACTTATTGGTCTGAATTTTGAAGCTTCTTTTACTTTTTCTTTGCCTGGTTTTGTGATTGGAATTATTTTGAGTTTTGCCACCTCTTTGGGAGACATCCTGTTCGTAGGCATTCGCCGTATAGTGTGTATGTATGTGTGAAACAGCTTGTAGACCCTATGGTATATTACTCCTGTGATTCCGTCTTCCCCGGGTGCCTTTTTGTTTTTTAGGACTTCTATGACGTTCTTGACTTCGGCTAGGGTGAAATCTCAGTCATCAGCTGTTTGGTTGGGTTCTTTTATTTGTATACGAATTCTTTTGTGATAATCTGTGTCGTCGGTTTGGTCGTCTATTGTGATTAGATGATCTAGAATGACCTGGACAGTTTCGTTAAGATTGGATGTGTATGTGACTTCGGGTTTTAGTGAGGTCATTGATAGGCTTCTCTTGTTTTTATTGTTGCAAGATTGTAGACTGTGTTCCACGGATTGGACCTTGTAATCACATTGAGTACGGGGGCATTTAAATTGTTTAAATACACGTTCCCGTGGTTTAAACAATATAATTCAAGTTTTATACTGTTTCTCTAAAATTTATAACAAATTCGCCAACTATTTTTGTGAACTGAAATTCTCAGGAAATACTCGCCAAAGACCATAGTAGTGATTGAGAGTGTGATACCTCTGGAAACATTCGCCCTTGTGGAGTAGCACTAATCAGAACTTGCATATGTACCGAGTTTCACAAACATGGCACCTCCTAGGAGGATATTTTCTTTTACCCCGTTCACTTTCAACAGGTTTTTCTAGCACATGTTTCCGCATATCACCCGAAAGTCTCCCAGGGGTTCCTCATGAGGCACACGAGGGGTTTGTGTTGATGTTCCTCGGCGTGCTGCGTCTGTGCCTGTATCTTAGCCTGTCTCCACCTTATCTGTAGCCCAGTCTTTTGCCACTAGTAGCAGAAATTCTTTGTATCTCATTTTTTATGTAGGGTTTAATTTGTTATAGATTAGAACAGAATTGAAAAGTGCACAATTTATAAGCCAAAATGCAATTTTTTGGACACTTCACTGTTTTTCTCAAGAGAGAATAAGACAAGTACTGATCTGCCCTCTTAACACCCTTCATGAACATATACTGAAAAATACGAATAGGTTTTTTCTTTACTTCATTTCTCCGTGGAACATCAAACATTGTTGAATCGTGAATTGTGGAAATCATGTTGAGAACACGAGTATCTCTCCAAGATTGAAGAAAAATTGCACCCTTTCTCCTGAATGTGGTTTCGCCACGTTTCAGAGACATGCGTTTTTCATTTCTGGAGGAAGACCCCTGTTCACTCTGATTGTTCCACATATTCTAGCTTGTTTTGAAAGGAGAGTTTCAGCAGTTGTCACATGATTGTACTAGTTGTTTTGGTAGACATGGTAATTTTGATCTAGATAAGGATCCAAAAGTGTGAAAATATTTCCCTGTAATATTTTTCCTTCACCAACGCAAATTTCTAAATTCAAATTATAGCCCGAGGTGCTTTCAGTGACCATACGAACAAGTAATCCATACTTTATAGGTTTCCCCGGGTTATAGGTTCGTATACAAAGCGTACCATTCAAGGAATCATTGCTTCATCTAAGTAAAGTTGTTGATTTGACTTATGAATAGTCTGAAATCTTTCAAGGAAAAAATCCAATAAGGGTTGAATTTTGAAAAGCCTGTTAGTTGATTGTTGCAGAAGTTAATTGTTATTGAAATGTAAACATCACCAAACTTGTTCAAATATATTACGGATCATAAGGTTCCTGGAATTAGGATTATCTAAAAATGGATCCCTAGTTCTCCTATCTTTTAGTTTATCTTTCCTGATTTGCCCCATTAGAATAATTATAGAAAAAATTTCATTTCTACTACAGTGACATTTGACCATTTCAACCTCTTAGAACAAGTAACATACTTTTCCCGGTTTTGTATGTAATATACATTCGTTTCCTCACACAACATATCAAAGAATGTGTCGCCAAGGAAGAGTCCTGTTACTTGTGATACTTTCGTCGTGTCAGAGGGAATTTTTTTCACCCCTGGGTTTCCGTTAAATGGCCCTAAATTTGGTGTTTTATCTGTTTTTACCAATGTGGAAACCGCCGAATCTAGTGTTTCATCGTCATCGTCACTTTTCTTTGCACTTTGTTCACTGTCACTTTAACTCGGTAAAGGATGCACAATTTCGTTTTGCCTGTTTCCACTAATAGAAGAGTCACTGTCATTTTCACTGTCACTGTCAGCGTCGTCAGGAACTTTGGATAATTTGTCCGGCAACAATTCCGCTGAAATTTCATATTCTGTAAGATATTTTTCCTTGAAAGTACTACCTCTTTCCGTAATGGGTGTAAAGTGGTTGAAGTCTGAACGGTGACTAAATGTAGAGCGGAGCAACAGAGGAAAATAAAGAGCTGTTTATTATCTATATTTATTGCAGATCATTAATTTGGAGTGAGGTCACGTTTCTATAAACATCCGTCATCAGGACCATTCGGAGACAGGCTCCATGTATTGCGTAATTAAGTGTTATGTGCGTGGTAACCAAGCGCGAGTTAAAAACGCACATTTGCGTCACCCGTCTTGCATAGTATTAATGTATAGACGCAAATCTGTCACCGGTCCTCAGTGTGTTAAATTACAGTATTCCTTCCACGAATTTAGTTTTTCCCTTTTTATTGCTGCTTGATACATTGATTTTTCGTCGTGGCATATCTTTCTGCGATCCTTTAATAGCTCTGTGGTGTGTGTTGTTTGGTAGCACGTTCTTACGGCGTTCAGTCTTTTTCTTTTTATTATGAGTTTCTGGGTCCACCATGTTACCGATTTGTAGTTAGTCCATTTTGGTATGTTCTCTGCGGTTTTGAATGAGTTGTTGCATGCCAGCATAATTGCTTCCTGTAATTTGTCTACTGCTTTTTCAATGTCACGGGTTTCTTTGGCATGTGTTACTAATTCGTTTTCCGGGCTTGGAAGACCTTTTACCTTGTCCTTTTGAAATTTGGTTGCAACTGATTCAAGTTTTTGTCGAATCTGTCTGGGTTCTGTTCGTTTACTACGTATCTGATCCCATACTTGTAATGTTGCCTTTCGTGCATACTGCATTGTCCGATTGAAATATTATAATGCTGTGATCAGAGCAGCTGTCCTCTTCGCATATTTTCCAGTTATTTAATGCTTTGAGTAGCTGGTCGTTCACAATGGCCAATGGTCAATGCTGCTTCCTCGACTAGTGTTGAACGTGGTCCATTCGCTCTCTTCTTTCATAATATAGATTCTTATTATGTATTCCATTGTTTTCCCTCTTTTATTAGTTAGGGTGTCATGCCAAACTGCCGATCTGGCGTTTCTGTCTACCGCTATAATGAGTCCGATTCCTTTGGTGAGCTCTAGTATTCGGTCTATCTTTTCCAGTTTTCTCTCAATTTCTTTCGTTATGTCAAGGTACATACTAGCTGCGAAGAATTTGATGTTCTTGTATTCGAGTTCTAGGAGTACACTGTCAGGTTTGGACAGCTGTGTGATGAGTACTGCGTCTATTTTTTGTTGGTAAGTACAATGGCGGCCCGGTTTTTTGTCTTCGAGGGAGGTGTAAATTCTATGCGAATTTGATATTCCGGCCATTCTGTGATTGTATAGATACGGTTCTTGTATAAATAATGTCGGATTTTTCTTGTTCGCTTAGTTTCAATAAGTTGTCTGTCGCGATACTTCAGTATTGGAGATTGATTTGCATGCACCTTATGGGTGCCTGTGATTTGGTATTTGCGCGACCCTGGGTTGTCCGCTTCCAATGGTGGTCGGTTAGGGCCATTTTAATAATTAGTGTTCTGTCTGTATTTAGCAATTATTGCCTGCAGACTAGGACAGCTCCTGTCAAGTGACGAGTGGTTAACCTGTGTTTTCCTGTCTTTGTTGTGTGCGTTGCACTTTTCGCAGTTAATGCATTTGTATTCGGGCCGCGATGCTCCGCAATCTTTTAGTTTGTTTCCCTGCGCATATTGGGCAGGCCTCATCGTTCTTGCATTCTGTGTGTCGGTGGTTGTATCCGCTGCATTTGAAACACCTGTTAACTAATACATAGTCGTCGACGTTACATACCATCCACTCTAGTTTCAGTTCCTTATGCAGCAACAGTCTGCGAGTTTGTGGGAGCACTTAATTACTAGGTTCCTTTTTTTCTTCTGGTTTTGAACGTGTACTTGATTTTGATGTCCCATTTTTGCAGGTTCAGGCCTGGGTTCTGTTCTATTATAATGCTTTCCGCGTTATCAGGAGTTAGGGCGTCGGGTACATTATATATTTTTAGCCTAGGATTCCTTCGCTTCTGTATATTTCCAGTTGGTCACCGCATTTGTCGTGGATCTGGGAGTTTAGTAGTTCTAGCTCTTTCTTGCTGTCAGCTTCGATGAAGACCTGACGTTCTTAAGGCTTTTGAATGCCCTGATTCCAATTTTCATATTGATCGAGTCGATCTTCGTTTTCAGCAGCTTCTTGATTTCTTCTTTAGACTGATTCGCTTTTGTTTTCAGTGTAAGCTTATACCGCTCTTCATGTTTGCCGCCAACAACTTCAGAAAATAGTTTCTTCGTGTCGCAGTAAGGTGGCGCGGTGAACACTTTGCCGCCGATTGTTAGTATTTTATTGCAGGTAACAGATGTCGCTACTAGTCTCGACGAGGTCGTAGATTTCTCCAGGGCGTCTTTGAATTCCTTAAACTCTACGCTCATTTTGATGTTTTCTTCCGTTTTCTCTAGTAACTCACATTTGAGAGTAACTACTAAATTTCTTAAGTGGCTTGCGGTTTCGTGGATCTCGTACTTCAGTTTTTTTAGGTTCCCACTTTTATCCGTAAAACTAACGATCGCATTCAAAGCGTTGTCGATCTGAAGACTAACGTCGCCAGCAATCTTGGATACCGTTATGTATGTATGCATGCATGTATGTATGTATGTGTGTATGTATGTATATATGTGTATGTATGTTTGCGTATGTATGTATGTATACGTATGTATGTAGTGTATGTATGTAGTGTGTATGTATATATGCATATTATTGATTTATATATGTAGTTTATTCACAGCATGCCCCATTACCTTGGGTAATACTACATGCTTTGCCTCATCATTTACGTAGTTTTCTTATTTACATATAAAATTCACATTCCAAATGTGTGGTTTAGCTGTTCGTACGTGATGTACACTATAGTCTTGTTTGTTTTCACTGTCCTGTATGCCTTAGAACGCCTGTGTTCTTGATTGTTTTTTTCTGATCTTTGAACATTAAGCAATTAATGTGTTCATAGTTTTTCGAAATCTATTTCGTTTGCCAACCGAATGAATTGTTTTATGTGTTTATGCACTAAATCGCTTTTTTTTACCGGCCAGTTATCTTGTTTCAACACGTGGCTTATAAGTTTCTCTCTCTCCCTCTGTAGTTTGTAGCAGTCGTAAAGTAGGTGGTCCACAATTTGATTCCCGCCGTCGCAAGGGCATTATGGAGATTCGGCTATTTTAAAGCGGTGTAGGTAAGCCTTAGTTTTGCCGTGAGCTGTTACGAGTGCCGTGAAATTGTATGTATGTATGTATGTATTTTTATATAAATCTTTATTTACACAGCATGCGCAATTACTATGAAGTAATACTACATGCTTATATATTACAATTATAAGTAATACTACATGCTTATATATTACAATTATAAGTAATACTACATGCTTATATATTACAATTATATTCTATAACTATACTAATTTCTTATCTGTTCCTGGTTCACTATGCTTAATTCAATAGAATGTCCGTGAATTCTTTGAAGTTTTTGTAATATTTTATACGAAGTTTGTCCTTACTCACTGGCCAGCTATCTGGTCTTTTCACCACTGCTTTTAGTTTGTCCCTATCTTGCTCATGAAATATAGAATCAAATAGAATGTGGTCAACTGACTGATCACCTTGTTTACAGGGGCACATTGGGTTCTGAATAATTTTATACTTATGCAAATATGTTTTAATATTTTCATGACCTGTTACCATTGTGGTAAAATTAGAGGTTACGTTGATTGTCAGCTTCATCTTGCCCACAATTTTCTGGAAAAATGTTATAGCGCCTTCTGTGGTTCTTGACCATTCATGATGCCACTGTCTTATACTTTGTTCTTTCAACTCACTCATAACTTCATTTTTCGGGAATCTATTGTGGCACTCGTCTATGTTCTTGTTGCTTGCAGCTTCTTTCGCCAGTTGGTCTGCTAGCTCGTTACCTCGTCCCGCATGTGCCTTGATCCATCTAAATGCCACTTTCCATTCCTG
>Ga0268261_10003317_pt1 | contig 11820 bp, 14 predicted proteins | sample TergutNc150P1_FD_190353 | JGI IMG/M metagenome (GOLD analysis project Ga0268261, IMG submission 190353) | Nasutitermes corniger P1 segment gut microbial community from laboratory colony in Florida, USA - Nc150 P1 (SPAdes) (version 2) | ecosystem: Host-associated > Arthropoda: Insects >... | reverse complement strand
CGGCTCTGCACCCTTATTAGGCTTCTGTTTCTAGGAGTTTCAGTGGCATGTGCGACCAAAACATTGCAAGATTTTCCGCGTGGTTCAACAAAGTCAAATGGAGCTCAATATTACGTCGAAGAACACAGCATCGTGTTCCAGGGTAACTTCGTTCGCCTAAGCATACACTATTTTCCGCGTGGTTCAATACAGTCAAATGGAGCTCAATATTACGTCGAAGAACACAGCATCGCGTTCCACGGTAACTTCGTTCGCTTAAGCATACACTACTTTAATCTTGCCCATAATACTTCACTATGATTTCCAATTACGCGGTTTAGTTTTGTAGAAAAGCTGAAGAGATTAACAGACATTTATGAACGACTATTACAGAATACCGTGACAAACAAAATATATAAATTCAATATAGGATGGTACGTAACAAATATAAACAATCGCGAACTAAATGTCCAGCAGAGAAACAGCAGAGTAGTTACGAACAAAACGGCGTATCCTGTCGATGTGACCACTTAAACTGTCACTAGGTTGCAAAGCACTGTAGCAGTATTCATTGTTATGAATACACGTACTTTCCTAAGGATGAACAACAAACAGTTCAACTGAACCCATTAAAATATGTTAACATTAATTAAATCAAACTCAAATAAATCTCTTAAATTTACATGATAAATTTACAAACACGTGTAACTGAGTCATATATTCGGGATGTAACACGAAACCACTAGCCTTCGACAGTCAAAATTAACACCAGTGCCCTGTTGAGAAATTAAGTACAACTTCCTTATAACAGAATAAATACAGTAAATGGTTATTTTTCTTGCCTGTTTTTGAAGAGAACTCCCATCGTCAATCCTTTCGAATCGTTCGAATTTGAAACTGTTGCTCCGATATAATTCGTTGTCTGGTTTCTTCCCACCACATAAACGCCTTGTAATTGCTCGCGGTTTGAACTCCATTATATGTAAATCTAGATAATGAAAATTAAACACACGGGAACGCCTGGATCGACGTACCACGGGGTCGTCATTGCCCAGCTGATTCCCGATATTACCCGCCGAACAGCCGCTACCGCTGTCAGCTGTCCCGACCGCGCACACGTTCCTGAAACTCAATAAATCACACCACTGCAACTGACCACTATCGAGACTTTTTCTATCATCCGCGGTACCATCTTTAACTTCGCCGTTGCTGCACGCTGCTGCCTCGCTTTCCAAAGGCTGTTGTTTTTCGGTGTCAGGCACTTTCTTGCTGCTTTGCAGTCCTACGCGTTTCAGCATTCTCTCCATCATGCTTGAAGCTGCTCTTGCTCACAGTAGTAGAGACACCTGTCTACCCTAATCACAACTAGAGAATGTATTCCGTGTGCAGTGGATCAGTTGACAGCAGCGCTACTGTCTCAAGTTTGGTACTAATAGCATAATGTTCAGTCGATGAATAAAAGGGGTGGATAGTTTCGTGCGGTATAAACTACTATAGATGTCTTCAATTATTTCCATTTTTATTGTATTGTTTTGTTTTCTTTAATGCCACATTTGAGTTAGAAGTGGTTGTACTTCCTGTTTTATATTTAGTGGCTTGGGACAGTATGGCGGTGACTGGTTCTTATGTCAGCCGATCGTGGCGCTGCTCTCTTTTCAATATCGTTCAGTGCTGCAACATTTAACCTTTAAGAACTGTGCGTCCTGTATATAGGACGGGCGTACCGTTACCCTCCAGATGTTGCATTTTATATATTTTTTTTTCAACAAATATAAGTACTGAGTATTTTAAGCATGCTGCACACTCTCCGTTTTTCTCTTCAAAATGCCGTTTATTTCGTAATGCTACCTTTTTTGCTTCCTGTGTTATTCACATTTTACATACAGAGTGTGCTAAAATTTAAATGTAAAATTTGGGTGCCAAAAGGATGACAACACGAGTGGCAATACAGTGCTTACAATTGACAGACATTGCAATCCTGTCATCACCAATAGTAATTATCTTATACGAAATAAAACTTTGCAGTGCAACTTTACTTACCTGTACTTGCATGATGATAGCTACTGCTAGTCTGCACATAACTTGATTAACACAGAGAGAGAACTACCGCTCTGTTGAGGCATCTCTTTTCAGCTGCTGTATGAAATCAGTCTGTTGTAAATGCTCCTCGTACAACATTCTTGCGTTCTCCTTTGCATACATTTGAACTTCTTGCAAAAACACTGTGTGTATAAACATTTAATTGTAATTCACATGGAAGCTCTCTATATCATACACTTTCCATATAAGGCGAACATCATTTGTGAGTGAAATTTTTGGTAGTGTTGATCACAGATCATCTACTACAGTGTATATAGAAATATATTTCGTCAACTATTAAGAACTTATTTTGAAATTAATAAACGGCGCCTGTGATTGGTTTATTGCCACATTCAAATTTAAGTCACCCACGTAGTGCAAGTTGGATATAAAACTGCCTGTGTCTAACATCTATTCTACCATGTGTGGTAGTTGACGATGTCCACGAGTAACATCACTTCTCGCCCCACGTTTCCACGGATTAACTTTGAACTGAGTATGTTGGGCAGGGATGATTACTCAAGCAAACACTGATCCGCAGGAGGAAGCATAGGTTTGCGTGTCATGTGATTTTGGTACATGTTGTAAGTTGAAGTAAAAATAATTTGAAAAGTAAGCCACCGGGTTATGATTGGGTCCTATAGAGTAGAATTGGCATCGTGTACATTGAGGATGTGAACAGTGTAAGACAGTGAACTGCGGCGTATGTACAATTCAAGATGGGCTTATAGAGGCTACAAATGTGAATAACTGTAGTGTTGTGCAAGTTTGTTATTACTCTTCATATTTGTGTAAGTGTTTGTCCTACAGTAGTAGGAGTGAACGCGTTACGTTTCGGAAGTTGTTGCGTAGTGATAATATGATGCACCCTAAAGATGGCTGTGGTGAGATGTCGGGTCATGTAGTTTGATAGTTTCAAATTAAATGGCATATGATCCCAGATGACCGTAATATTTATAGTAATGGCCATGAGAACCTAATGTCTTTAATACATTTTGTCCGTAGGTTGAATTAGACGATGGATATCGTATTAACGAAATGGATAGTGCTTGTCGCACTGTTTGGTTCGACATTTATATTCAGTATGCTTCCATTGAAGCTGGTTTCAAGCGTTCGTAGTACAGCAGATCATGTAAAACGAGCCAGGTTGGTAGTGTTAGTTTCTGTACTGTCTAATGTGTACTTCACCTTTGCAGTTTATTCCAATTCATATCTGCATATGCAATTCCATGTAATGGTTTTCATCATGTCATTAGGTTATAATTGTGTGTATTCCTCAAAAATTCATTACCCTTCTGATATCAATCTCTTATTATTGCAGTGTTTAACAGATTTAAAAGGTTCATATTATTTTCCTTGGCAGATATCGCCGTATCATAAGCCTGCTCAGTTGCTTTGCTGGTGGAGTATTTATGGGTACAGGACTGTTAGACCTGTTGCCAGAAGTCAACGAGCTGTTGAGTAAGGTATTGAAATTCATTTACATTAACTATAATGGTTTTTCTTTCCCTCCCTCCCCTTGCAAGTGGGGACCCAAGTGGAAGAGTTTGCTGTTTCTCCCATGAATTCTTACTGAATTGCAATATGTTAGAGTTTAATTCATGGAGGCACTTTGTGAAGTGAATGTGGTTTATAGTCATTTAAAGCTAATTAACATACTTTGAACCATATATTTTATGTTATCAGTGGTGGGTTCTTGTGAAAGCTTAAAAGGCGGGTAGTTTGCTGGTCCATGGGATTATTGTAATTCTGATTGAACACACAAATCATGAAACTAAAGTGTTTTTTTTTTCTTTCCTTCTTTTGTGATACAGGCAGATGTTACTTTATACATGAAGTCTTCCTTCCCTGTGGCAGAATTTACAGTTTCTTTTGGATTTTTCCTGATCTTGATTCTCGAACAGATAGTTCAAGAATGCAAAGAAGAACATACTCAATATAATATGCTACAAGCTGAAATCATGAGGTCCAGTACAGTGAATCCATTACAAGACCCAGAAGCAGAGCGACATTTTGATCAAGAAGTTGAAGCTGGTTCCAGCACAGTAAATGTTCCAGTCAATCATGAACCACATCCACGTCCGATGCTGCGCTCACTTGCACTTTTGTTTGCACTCTCCTTGCATTCCTTGTTTGAAGGTTTAGCTGTTGGACTGCAGTCAAATGTATCAGATCTCATCCAGATATTAGTAGCTGTTGTGCTTCACAAGATGGTTGTAGCATTTAGCTTGGGACTGAATCTTGTGCAGACAGAACTCTCTGTGTCATCTATTGTCAAGTCCAATTTTCTGTTCAGTATTACTTCACCATTAGGAATGTGTATTGCAGTTGCACTACAGGAGTTTGGACATAGTATAAATTCGTCCATAATGAATGGTATTCTCCAGGGATTGGCATGTGGTACATTTGTATATGTAACGTTTTTTGAAGTGCTTCCTCATGAACTGAGTCACAGTGAAAATCGGTTATTGAAGCTTTTGGCCCTTTTGCTTGGTTTTTCTGTGGTCTGTTGTGTTCTTTTCCTAGATCCAACACAACCCCGTCAATGTTCACTTCCATAGGATACATTTTTCAAGTTTAAGACAATTCTCATTATGATTAGAATTATGATATATTCTGCCAAAGAAGAACAGTGCATTCTCTTATTGTCAACTGTATATTTCAGCCTAAGAAACCACCATCAGGTTGAACAGAAGAATAATGAATATAGAGGGTGTAACTCCGTGCCTATACTTTATAAGGTGATGGAAGGGACCATAACAGATTTACTGTCAAGCAGTTGTGTGTTTGACATGTATCGCTTCACTGCCACAGACCATCAAAGTGGGTCTAGCTAAGGTTGGAAATCAAGCAAAACCACTGAAGTATTCTTTAAAAAAAGTTGTAATTGGTTACCAATTGAGACCAGATGTTCAAACATACGGGCACCGACCTCATTACACAGCAGACACCAACACAGCAGAGACTGGCGTGTGCACTCAAAAATGCCAGGCTGCTGCTTCAACGATTCTCTACGGAATCAGATGGCAATGTGTAAATCAAGTTTTTCATGTACATATGATTTTCAACAGCCAAAGCAGTCATGTCTGGCCTGAAGCAAACCCTCATGCTGCATCTCTTCTCTGGCACCAACAATGCTTTTCTGTTGTTTGGGCAGGCACTGTGCTTGACTTTCTGATTGGTCCTTACTTGTTATCCTAATGGCTCAATGCACAGATTTACTGGGTGTTTCTGGGGGGGAAGCTACCAGAAACATGGTGGCAGCGCAACGGAGCTGCAGCTCACTCTCCATGTCAGGTACAAGAACATCTCACCACTGATAATTGCTGGATTGGATGGGGCAGGCCTGCAACTTGTCCTTCCAGGTCACCAGACCTCACACCAATGGACTTCTTCTTCTGGGGCCACATTTAAGCCTTGATTTACAAGTCACCAGTTGATTCTGAAGAGGATCTTATTGCCTGTATTGTTAAGGCAGCAGCAACCTGGCATTTTTGAGTGTACGCGTCGATCTCTGTGTTGTCACCATCGGCGTCAGCTGTGTATCAAGGTCAGTGGCCTATGTTTGAACATCTGCTCTACTACAACATTTCTTCAGAATACTTCAGTTATTTTGCTTGATTTCCAACCATAGTCAAACCCACTTTGATGGTTCATGGCACTACAATGATGCATGTCCGACAAAAAGTTGTTTGACAATATACGAGGGTGAGTCAATAATTATCCACACTGTATGTTTCATATTTAGAAAAATAAGGGCAGAGATCTTACAACTACACAATTTTTCAACATGGTCCCCTTGCTTTACAATGCACTTTGGCCATCACCACACAATCTGCTTTATGACTTCAGAATAAAAAGTTTTGGGCTGAGAGACAAGCCACGCATGCACCGTTACATACAGTTGCTGGTCCGTGGTAAACCGACGGGAAGGCTTGTTTAAGTGGACCAAACAGGTGAGTCTGAAGGTGTAAGGTCAAGACCAAACGGGATGCTCCAATACCTCAAATTTAGTTTCTTAAGGTTTTCAACAGTGTGGGCATTATCTGCATCAGTAATGGATGTGGATTGGCGTCCGGTTCCTTCCCTATGCTTAATGCTTGTGCAACCATTTTTGAACCTCTCGCTCCATTAACAGACAATCCGTTGTGACATGACACTGTTCCCATACTGCACTGACATCATTCTATGCATTTCGACACCTGGTACGCCTTCAGCCCACAAAAATGGATTACTGCCCTCTGCTCTTCTTTGGTGTAAATGAAATTGGGAGTGTCCATGTTTATGGCAAAAAACTTTTGACAGAAATGGACTATCAAGGTCATGCCTGCACCACAATGGTAGGAGAGGAGTAGACCATGTGTATTTTGTCATGCCCAACCAACAGTATAGCCCACTGCAAAACATGCACCTATATTGCGGATAATTTTTGACTCGCCTACGTATCTTTGTTTTGGTCGGTCCTATTATCTCATGGAGTTTGTGTGTGTGTGTGTGTGTGTTTGTATACACATACAGACTTTATATGGAACTTTTATCTCAAAACCTCACAATTTGTATTGTGTCAGTATACATAACATGCCAAGAACAGCTTTGGGAATAAAATTTGCTTAACCATGTTTATAATTTTAAAAAGACTGGATCAAGAATATATCAATGTAAATGAAACAGTAATGTTAAAAGGTAAAATTAGTAGAAGTATAGGTAATTTTTCAGAGGACAGTCCATGTAAGTTTATAGTGGTCCCTGTATCTGGCCTTGAATGTCATCTACATATACTTTTAAAATTGATCTCATATTTTATTACATATGTTCACTATATAGTGTACGTAGTTATGGATGCTGTGAACATGAGAGAAGGTAATTTTGTATGATGTTTTGATTGTATAATTTTTCCAGTGGCTGTGACATATTTTTAAGACTGAATTCTTCATACATGTTAAATAGACACACTAATACTCGCAATAAAAATATTTTGTACGTGTTGTGTAGTTGCAGTGTAAAGAATCCTTTACCGATCATTCCGCAGAAATTTTAACTTGAACATTGGTCTTACAGAATTAGATGCCATGTAGTTTGGTAGCTACCACCATTTCAGAGGAAGCTGCAAACTCCATTGTCATATTCTCAATATAGACGCAGGATGAAGACAATAACCTTCATATTCACCACCAAGGAAGCCACAGATGTCTCAGATCCCAGTTCCTCCTTGCTTGTGATGAAGTGAAATACCACAATGAACAAACTCCGTGGAGCAGAGGCCTTCCAGAACCTACAAGGTCCTCTTGTAATCATGAAATTCCCCATATTTTAGGGAACCCGAAGGTTCATTGCCACATTCAAGAGCGTTCACCATCCGTCCCAGTCCCGAGCCAGATCAATCCAGTCCAGCCCCCCCCCCAATCCCATTTCTTGACCCATTTTAATATTAGCCTCCCACCTGTGCCTATGTCTTCCTTTAGGATTCCCCAGTACAACCCTATATGAACTTCTCCCTGATATGTGCCACATCCCTTACCCATATCATGTTTCTTGATGTGATCATCCAAATAATATTTGGTGAAGATGGGAAATCATAAAGCTCCTCACTGTGCACTTTTCCCCAGTCCCCTGTTACCTTGTCCCTTTTAGACTGAAACATCTTCCTCAGCACCCAGTTCTTGAACACCTGCAGCCTACATTTCTCCCTTAGTAAGAAAATATAATATCTACAGGTACAAATTTTATTGCCTGCCAGGAAGTTTCTTGGTTGTCAAGCCTGGTGCCTAGTGGCTATACTAAATGAGTTACCCCGTCTCAGCAGTATGCCTGAAAATGGTGTTTACAGTTCTGGATAGTGGCACCGCGCTACAAGTCAGAAGGTCGTGGGTTTGATTCCCAATGGTGTCACTGGAATTTTTCATTGACATAATCCTTCCGGCTGCACAATGGCCCTGGGGTTAACTCAGCCTCTAACAGAAATGAGTACCAGGAATATTTCCTGGGGGTAAAGGCGGCCGGTGCATAGGGCTGACAACCTTACCACCTTCATGTGCCAATTGTCTTGAAATGTGGGAGCCTCAACCTCCTGGAACCCTCAGGGCCTGTCCAGGCCTGTAATGGGATTGCTTTACCTTTGCCAGACCTCACCAAGGGTTGTAGCACCAATTGAAGAAGTAGTAGTTCTGGATAGTCGATTTGTTGGACAAGTCAAGTCCAAAGTGTGATTAATAAAAGAAGACAGACTGGTTATCTGGTTGTAGTTACTGTTGAAAATGTCAATGAAGTTTCATAATGTTAGAATATTGGCATGTACTGTTACACGACAATTTAAGCATGTCCTGCAGTTAAAATAACATTACAAGAAGCACAAATAGGTGACGGCTAACAGAGTTGGCATTAAAATCACATCTGTAACTGTTCTTCATCGTAACACTGGCCTCCTAGTCAAAACTGCCATTGGTTACTGGCAAATGTGGCAACAGAAATCAAAACAGCTTGACAATAAAAAAGATGATCCAGAGGAATATGAAGGGGTTAGAAGTAACCTACAGACTTTAGCATCTGAATAAGATTACTTCAGTTCCAATAAATTGAGGTCACCGAATTAACATGGACAAGGAAAACATACCTAAACAACTGTAATAATCAGTCCCAAAAAACACAATGGATTATTATTGACCAACAAAAATAGTCTACTGTGATACAATCAATCAACACAAGACAGTCACCAACATGAATCTGTGTTTCACATAATTATATCCAATTTCATATTTAGACATATTAAGTTAAACCATTCTCATTAAGCCTACCGGGGAGATTACAATACCTCAGTCCACTGCAAGATAATTTATAACAAAGTTCCAAAATTTATTTTATACATTTATGCTAGTAAATCAAGAAACAATTGTCATTCAGTGAATAAAGTATCCAAAACACTAAGACTCTGGGACCTACAGACATGCTTTATTAGATGTTAAAACCACAGAATAACATGCCTCCATCCCTTGTCATCGGCTACCGACATCATCATTTGTTGTGATGCAACAGCAGTGCACAGCAGAGTGCATTTTTTCCTGCTGACATCATATGGGAAATGGAATTCATTTCAGCAGTATCACTGGGAGTGGAACTGATAAACCGACTCCTTCCTTATATTCGTACATGATTTCATTTCATTTACTTGTATTAGACCATATGAAGTTTTGCTTGGTTTCAACATACAGTGAAACCTGTTTTAAGATGATCCTGATTAAGAAATTTGAGTGCCTAAGACAAAAGTAAAATTCAGTACCAGAACTTCCCAATATCATTAACATACACATTGTTTTCATTTTCATACACTTCCTACATAAAAGGATTTCTCATCTACAGAACACACAATTTAGAATGGAGCACATTTTTCACCCTTTAAATGTGTTTTGCACATCAGAATCTTAAGCAACTTCCCCAAATTCCCATTCGTTTAATTTTTTCTTGAAATATACAGTGATGAAACATCCAATTCCTAAAGGTGACTCCATAGACATTTACACACATTTCATACTGCGTGACACGTGTGGCTACTTGCGATGTCTTCTGTCACCTTGGTCAGTCAGTGGACTGTGTATGTGAAGCCAGTTGAGTGTCTGAGACCAGTTATTATTACAGTATTCATAAGGAATCACCACTATATTGTCTTGTCAACCATTTCTTCATATTACAGCTAACAAGTGGTAAGGGAATTAAGGTCCTAAACATTGTTAATGTGTTTAACAAAACTTAAAAAGTCTGCGAGATGCAACCTCACTGGGTGTGGACAATCCAAAAGGTGGAAAGAGCACAGACTTAATGGATTTTACTGTGTTTATGTAACTGTTTAACTTCCATAATTTGAAAGATTCTGTACACACAATTTATTTACATATTGTGTTCACTTCACACTGTATACATGTGTACAAAAGTTATTCTGTTACGGGATTAATTAGTGAAAAATTGATCAGTATGTCTGATACATAAAAACCAGCATAAAATGTAAGCTACTGTCAACTACAGAAAACCTGGGCATTATCAACCAGGTGGAAGCTACTCAAAATGTCCCTTGCAAATCACTGTCAACTAACTTCACACTTGTGTGTCCACCTTAAATGTGGTAATATTAAGACACTACTCAGTCTGTAAGAGAACAGATAAGCCAAAGCAAAAAGCAGCAAAATATGGGAAGGTAGAGTCAATACATATAGGAATGGTTCCAGCAAAACAACTTCATCTACCAGGTATGGGTGTAAGTATGTTATCTTGTAATCTGCAGAGGTTGCATGGTCACTGCATACCAGCATCAAGATATTCAGTATCGACCAACTCAATACAAAGTGTTGCAAACACAACAAAACTTACAAATAAATAATTTAATTTTTTTCTCCAAAATGTTTCAGCTTTTATGCCATTATCAAGGAGATATCTATAAAAACACCCATGGGAAGTACCAAAAGAACACACTGTTTACAAATTTATATATTATCATTACACATTTAGGATAAAGTTGATACTACCGTCTCTGTCTTCTTGTCACCACTTTGACTTGTGCTGTTGGAATAATCTGATCTGTCAAATGCATTCAGTGTTCATGAACCTGTCTACAATGCTACTAGTTTATTGCTAGAAGATGAGTTAAATTATTTTTGCAAGTATATATGTTTGCATATTCTTTGCATTTAAACTTTGTATGTTTGAATTATCATCAAAGTTTGCCTTCTCAATATGAAATGTAACTTACTTGGAAAAAGTTAATGCATACATGTTACCTCTGACACAAAGATACCATGCATATGATCTTATATACAGTGGACCATACTGGTGTAGAGCTGTGGCCAACTCTACTGGACTGTAAGGACTGGCAATGCTTGGTGTGTGTTGAAGTGTTTTATGGACATGCATATCATTCCACAACTTTCTAGAAAATCTCAACTCCACTCGTCTATTCAAACTATCATTCCTTTCACAAAGACAAATATGCAACACTTTCAGTACATTCAGAATACTTTCCATCCCGCCTGCTCTCCTGCACCCTCCATATATCAACTCCCTGACAAATCTGGAACATGTAGACAGTATTTGACATTATGAAAGGAATGGTACCCTAAGAACAGATTAGTGTGGTGAAAATGAATTGCTGGGAGTCACTTTACATACAAACATACCGCCAACGTAACAGACTGATCACAGAACAACAAGTCAGCGACAACAACCCACTGTATGAACAGGCCTACTTCCCACGTGACCTTCAGCATGTTCCCTGACACAGTTTCACTCAGTACGGTGCACCTAACACACACAAAACAGGGTAAGTCCGTTTTAAATTCATACCATCCCTTTGATCTTATCTAATTTAATCTATTTAATATCTCTAAATGCAAGCTATTACATTGCAGAACAAACTGACATACAGCCACAGAACCGAAGATCTTAATAACAAAGTGAAATAACTGATACCATTTTAGTAACGTAGCGAAGCACAATTCATGAGCACCCCGATGATGGTTTTAATCAAAACCGAAACATGTAGGAGAAATTTTTATATGTTTTCATGTAAAAAAAATTTAGTGTTTTAATGTATATATGTTGATTCAGTTAGGAAGGAGGCCTTGTACAATATTCTCATTGAGTTTGGTATCCCCAAGAAACTGGTAAGGCTAATAAAAATGTGTCTGACTGAAACATACAGCAGAGTCCGGGTGGGTAAGAATTTGTCTGAGATGTTTCCAATTAGGAATGGTTTGAAACAGGGAGATGCTCTATCGCCAT
>Ga0268261_10003316_pt1 | contig 11821 bp, 8 predicted proteins | sample TergutNc150P1_FD_190353 | JGI IMG/M metagenome (GOLD analysis project Ga0268261, IMG submission 190353) | Nasutitermes corniger P1 segment gut microbial community from laboratory colony in Florida, USA - Nc150 P1 (SPAdes) (version 2) | ecosystem: Host-associated > Arthropoda: Insects > Digestive... | reverse complement strand
GTGTTTGTTTGTGTGTGGTATGTTGTGGTGAGGTGTGTGTGTATGGTGTGTGTGGTGTGGTGTGTTTGGTGTGTGTGTGTGTGTGTATATATTTGTAAGTCTGAAATTAATTTGTGTTTGACCATAACTTGTTTGAGATGCTAAGAGCTGTTGTATGATGTTACCGGCCATGTCTCCTTGGTTTTCTACTCCTGAAAGATGTATTTTCTCCCATTTATTAAAATTAACATCATTTTTAACCCTCATTAGACCTGTATTACAAAAATATGAAAACAAAAATATAAACTTTTGAATGGTAAGTCTAATAATCTTGCAAGGGGAGAAGTAGGTAGTCTGTCTAACTTGCATACATTTAGTGTTAATTACAGTATTAGCATTACAATGTGAAATAAATTGTGATGACACGACAGAGTATTTGCCTGTACCGCAAATACAGCTCATACAGTTTGAGTCCATGTTATGATTTTGTTACTGTAATTTGGAATCCTTAAATACTGCTGTAGCCACATTTTGTAGTTTTCAGTACCATAGCTTACATGGTTATAAGTTACATTTCTAAAATTATAATTTGCTGTTTATGACTTATGTATTGTATCACTTCCAGGTTTTGGATCCGTCACACCGTAAAAACACAGGGCTTCTACTGGTTTGTCATTGTGCTTGTTTTCTTCAACACAATGTGCACTGCAGTGGAACATTATGGCCAGCCAGACTATCTTACCAGATTCTTATGTACGTAATTATTTTAACAGAAGTAATATAGGCAGAGGATTGTTTATACAGAGTGCATGTGACCTGAGGGATTCAGGAGTGGGGGGGTTTTGACTGTAATGGAGCACCATGCCTAAAATCTACCAAAGCACATGACAAAGTTAAATGCTTTCAACATGAAGATGTGTTGGGTTAGCAAACAGCAGAACAAAGTGTCAGCCCTGGAATTGCTTTGCACCAAATTTACCCTGTTTTGTTTAATCATTAGTGCTATGTTTCTGCAGTCAACAGGACACTACTCTGAACAGTAAAACAACATTGTTTTATTAATTATATTGGTTGTGTATTTAGACACTACTGAAGTGACATATCAGGCTGTAACAATGTAATGTAACATCATATTGCTTCTTCTTTAGTGTTTTTTTGCATATGTTTCTCCAAGACTTTCTTATTATTCTCTTCATTATTTGCATTATGTAATGCAGCGTGTGAGTTGCTCCCCTCATGTGAGTTAGACCTTGATATGTTCACACTTCCTTGCCATAGATAGTGGTTTCCATGCTGGCTGAGTTGTGGACCAAAGTATATTTGCTGAGATTAACTTTCTGCGTGGTTACCAAGTCATGGGATTATGACACCACTTCCTGGCTGGCATGTGTGATGTTGTACATGAGTACTGGGTTTTGACATAACAGCATGAAGAATTCTTTATATTTAGTTGTGTTGAAGGGATTATTCGGGTTGTAGGTTTGTTGCTTCTGTAAATGCCTCATTTATCACAAGTGGTCAGAATATTTCGTATCTCATAAGCCAAGATGCTAATGAAGAACGATCAGTCATGGTAATCATCCTAATTACATTGTGATGATACATTGCATGCTGAGATTAATGGATCTTAGGTTTTTGAATTGCAATAGTAATTGAGTAACCGTTAGTGCAATGAGTTACCATATCATCATGAACTAAGATAAGTATGAAAGGTCACTTTGATTAGGGTTTTAATACACCAGCCCATCGTGGCATGGAACTATGGCTGGTGAAACCATAAAACAAAGATATATGACAACAGTAGTGATACAAATATTTCATCACAAGAGACCTAGAATCAAAAGATGTCTCTAGCAAACTGGTAATTGCTACAAGGGGTCTACTGGTTCCATCAAATTAATAATGAAGCACAATTAATTTAATTTCAATAAATCAGACCCAGTGAATAAACTTGTGATCATTTTGTAGATATTTAAGTATTTAGTACAACAAGAAGGAAACCAGAACTATAAAGAGAGAATCACATATAGTAAGCACTTTGAGTTTATATTAGATGCTTATGACCTGATGGTGATCAAGACTATTAAAAACGTGTCACCAGTATTAGTAATAAAATATTGTTATTTCTTGTGTTGACTGAAGGAGCATTTTACTGTATTTGTTCTGACTGTCCACACAGGATGTAGGCATTTGATGATCTGTAGTATGATGCCTTCCTTTCACATCCAACAGTTCATGTTACTAGATTTTACTGTATGCCATATGACCTCAGTAACTGATAGAGTATCATTGGCCCTCTGAAATGTCACTTACAATGTTGTAAGAATTTATATCTCTGTCACCATAAGTATTGCACAGGGCTTTAATCTGACTGACTATGGTGAACATTAATGTCCTTCAGGTTCCTTAAAAGTTGGGAATTTGCTTGACTAGCTGAGAAACTGCTGGCTTCTTAAGGATTTAGCTCTATTGAGTTATGATCTAATAGGTTTACTTATGTTTTAGTTTCCATCTTCTTATGAAACCAAACATTTCATTTGTGTGGTTACCACCCCTTATCGTATCTGGGAGGATGACGTAGTTCAAGTTATGTCCCAAAAATCACCTGTATTTTCCTTAGGTATTCACAGTGGGTGTTCCGATAGTGTTCTAAAATTCACAGAGACCACATCATACTGCTTCTTTTTCAGTTCATTATTTATGTTTGTATTCATTAGTAGTGACAAATTGTAGGGAAGGCTGTGGCCACTAACAGTGTTGGCAGCCAGTTCCTCAATATACCAGTCAATATTTACAAACATACAGACATTCCTCTCAAGTCCTGTAGTTCAAATGCCTTTTCTGTCAGATATGTAATCAACTTCTTTATCTGGCTTTACTAACTTTGAATCACTTTGTCACCTTTTGCTCTGCTTTATTACTAATATTAATTGAAATTTTATGTTTGTCTCCATTCTGAAGCTTGGCAAATTCATCTATCATACTTCTTTCTTGGTTTGATCAATTTATGATTCAATCATACCATCATACCTGTAGATGAAAAGTGTCCATAAATAAAGAACCAAGCTGCTTATTATAATGAGAGTTGTTTATTAATATACAAACTTCTCTTGCAGATGTAGCAGAGTTTGTGTTCCTTGGCCTTTTCATGTTTGAAATGTTCATCAAGATGTACGCACTGGGGCCGCGTATTTATTTTGAATCGTCGTTCAACCGTTTTGATTGTGTTGTGATATGCGGCTCCATCTTTGAAGTGATTTGGACCGAAGTGAAGCAGGCTTCGTTCGGCCTGTCAGTGCTTCGTGCTTTACGCTTGCTCAGGATATTCAAAGTCACAAAGTAAGTTGTGACTTTCCCACCCCCTTTGTCCGTTCACTTGGTTTATTCTCTCTGGTGACCAGCATTCTGAGTTGTGTCTGGTGATAAGTGCTTCATATATGTGCCATCATCATCATCATTGTTCTTTGTATTGGGTTAAATGCTTTTTTTTAATGTTATATTAGGTTACTTGCTGCTTTATCCTGTCACATATATAATTACAAAGGCTTAAATATTCATACAATTTATTAAAAAGACTAACAAAAGCACTTGGATTTATGAATTAGTTTTATTACACAGTAATGTAATAAATGTAATAATAAGTAATAAATTATGTTCATAAATCTACATATATCTGCTGGTCTTTTTAATAAATTTTATGCATATAATTAATACACAGAACATGGAACATATCAAACAGCTTAAATATTTATTGACAGTGCTCAGTTACATTATGTGATGCTGAAGGTTTAAGTAATTTAACCGTAACAAATGGTTTGTGCTAGATATGAGGTTTCCACAGCAGCATATTTGATGTTTTGGGTCTTCTGGGATGTGACACAGATCCAGGAATACAACATCACATACCAGAAGACCTGAGTAGCCAACAGGGCTCTTGACCCTTGAAGGTGAAGGCAGTATGTTCCATCGAAATATGGGGAATCAGTAACCCTGCTACTAAATGTAGCAACTCAGAAGACTAGACTCTTATACATCAGGACTGTGGAATCTCACATCTTGCATAATTTATGTGATGCTGACTCTTGAAGTAATTTCACTATGCAAATGGTCTGTTTTAAGAATGACTTATTATGAAATGTATCTGACAACTCAACTCTGTATACTTATGAATACTTTAGCCCCTGTTTACATAGAATTAAGCTGGAGTGAAACACTTAGTCTTGACACTATAGCTGGAACATATATGAAGGATGTTAAATAGGTGAGGTTCTGTAGGTCAGAAAAGTTAAATTAGATGTCATTACAACATTAAATGTAGCTCTTTGTTCCACTGAAGTATCATTATTTGTCAGAATCTTTCCACACCACTTGATGCATTTATTCCTTATTGGCAAGACTTCAGAAATTCCGTGATGGTAGACATAATGCTTTTGCTTTCGGAACCCTTCATACAGAACTCAACTAGACAACTCCACCCCAGCAGATAAATCTGGGATCTTGACTATCCAGTTTCACTAAAGCACTTCCTCCTCTTGTGCTGTCATCGCATCTGTCTTTGAATGTGCTGGGCCAACTGGTATGACCATCTTGAATGTCCATTTCTCTTTCTTCATTCAAATACTCTGTGCCATTCTCTAACATACTTCACTCTCATTATCAAATTACTCTATGAAATCCTTTGCAGTATTAAGTGTCCAGGACCATTACCATTGCACATTAACATATCCCATGAATAGCATCTGATGGACTGACTCTTGCACCCTCTGTTGCCTGTTTCACCTGCTACAAGTTCTATCTCCTGCTGAAAAATGAAATGCTTGATTGACACAAAAGTTACAGGTTAGAGGATCATACTTATTGAATGTGCCTGGCAGAAAGGAAACCTCACAGTTTGATGTTTGTTTTATGTAGGTTAATTCTGATGTTTCAGGGGGATATGTTGCCTCCATCTGCATGGTTACAGGATTAGGTTCCGTGGGTACTGAAGTGTCTGGGAGGAGGAAGTAGGTGGATGTCCATCATTTGCACCTCCCAGTGATTTCAGAAGACCATTTCTCTGTTTGATAGTCACTAAATAAGAATACATGGCTCAACACAGCCCAGTGATGAAAGGGAAACTTATTGGAACATACCAGTAGCAGCTGTCATGAAGGGCAGGTCTTCATACTTGTGCCACAAGAAAACATATTGTGAAATTTGGGTTATGCTTTTTTAAACCTTTATCCTTTTAGGACTTTGTCTTCAGAATGGATGATTGTCATAGATTAATTCCTTTTATTTTTAATTAAATAAGTATTGTTCACGTGAGACATGGTTGCTTTACTTCTCAATATTACAATATGCAGTAGCTGCATCTACCAAGAAAGAACACCCGTCTTAAGAAATTAAAGTTTATTCATACAGCTGAAAAGAAAATTATCATTTTGATTAAGGATTCTAGTCACATCTAAAAACTGTGCCATAATACAGTAAAACTGGGATTTAACCTTTTTGAAGGAATCATTTAAAATGAATGTAAAATCAAAGAAGTGAAGATTTATGCAGCTGTTGTGATTAAATGCTTTAAATTAATACTGTCTTTGTGGCAAACCACAAAAAAAAAAAAAGATTGTCACTCAGTAACCATGGAACCTCCTGTTCAGTGAGGGCTGGGGGTATATTCTATGGGACTAAAATGACTGGGTTGCGAAAGTGACCACTTACCTTCATCCAGTGCAGAGGTTAAAAATGTGTGGAGCTGTAACACCCCCCTCAATATGTGTAGGATGTCTTCTGTTGGGTCCACTTCAGGAAGCAGGAAGCTGACAGGGAAGTTACATTTGTAGATGATGTGTTGGAAGTATCAGTGTTTGCTGTCTGAAAGTTGGGTGAAAAACTAGTGATTACAGCATCATTAGTTTTTGTTTTAAATGTGGGGAAAGGACTGGATATTGAATTTTACTTTATGGAGTTGGCAGCTGTTATTTTAACTTAGAATAATGTTGTAAATTAATTTTCATATGTAGTTGAACCAAATGTAACAGGAATATTACAGGCAGTTGACTGATTTGCTTGTTGGTGTAATGCACGTTTATGTCAAATAGGAAGTGGTTTTAATATAGACCATCAGGTGTTCTGGAGCAGGGAAAGCTCATTCAGTATAGTAACCAGGCTGTGGACTGGATGAGATTTGATATCCAGCATGGGTGAGAGATTTCTGTCTTCACCAAACGTCCAGACCAGCTCTGGGGCCCACCTAGTTTTGTATTTCAGTTGAGCACCAACTGCTCCCTTCCCTTGGGGTGAAGCGGTTTGTGAAGCTGAACACTGACTTCCATGTAGTGTTGCGGTTAAGAATGAGTGGAGCTGTACCGCTGCTCCCCATATGTGCCCTCATGGCGTGGACAGAAATGCCTTTGCCTTTTATGATTGGCTGCACAGTAGGAGAAGAACAAAAGTGATTAGTTTTGTCAGAATATGCAACAACACATCATCTTGAAGAAGAGCAGTGAAGAATGAAGACTAGGATCTCAGTGAGTGAGAATTCAAAGTGAAAGTGTTTGTGCAGTGAGTGAAAGTGATGACTCCTCAGTGCCTTAAAACGAAGAAGGGATATCCACATCTTCCCTGTTGGATGTTACTGTATCAAAGCAGATTATGTTGCTATAAGGATAAATGTTAAAGGGAATAGCATATCTGTGTGGGAATTACTTACAATTTCTGTGCCAAGTTTAGCTGCTAGATTAATAATTCTGGGGGTATTGGTTTTCTGCATATTCATCAGTTTTTTGGTAAATTGGAAACAGCTTATGAAGAACTTCACGTACAACATGTGGGGAGTCAAAACATAAGTTATCCTTTTATTTACTAACTGTCGTGCACTACACTGTGTTTCTTCACTCACGTATTCTTGTTCCTACACATTTCGATGATCGTTAACACCATCTTCAGGGATCTTCTCTCCAACTACAGTTCCTTCATAACACATCAAATGTGGATATACAGTAGCTGCCTGTTAAAGATTGTAGTTTTCTCACAGATACACCACTCTGTGTCATTCAGGTTTTTTTTTTTTTTTTTTTTTTTTTTTTTTTTTTTTTTTTTTTTTTTTTTTTTTTTTTGACCATGTAACTAGTAAAAGTTCAAATGTCAGTAGTTAAGATCACAGGTTCACTATTATTTAGCATCATATAATTCTTCTTTTGTAGAGGTGTGCAGTATTAAAACAAGTTGAAAGTTTAAAACACTTAAATTCACTTGAACCATTGATGCTACAATCTAGGCGCATGTTGAAATGTGTGATGGCATCTATTTTATTATCATCCTTGTCTTTTAACTTGGAAAATGTGTAAGATCCCTAGTTGGGTGTGGTCACAGCAGTCTTTTTTGTGTGGTTATATATGCATCAAAGCAAAAATGTCAACAGGTATAAGTTCAGGTAGTTTTTTCCATCAGTCCTATGTTTGTTCCACCAATAAATTTTGAAGATGAGAAAGAACAGTTATGTATGATGTGATACAATATAATACTAGTGTTTCATCAGTGCATCTGTTTAACATCTAGGTAGTACTAATATTGCATGAAAATGAAAGACAGTATTGCCTTTCTGCATGAGGTTAGGTATTGATGTAGAACTTCCTAATTCTACTGCCAGATGGTTGGTTGGTTAGGTCAGGTCAGAAGGTCGGTTAGGCGATCAGTATGTGGGTAGGTAACTAGGTTAGGTAGGTGGGTAGATAGTTAGGGCCAGTTGATTTGGTTGCATACATTGTCTTTTGAATTAAAAAAGCAAGCCAGCAAGACAGAACTGTTTTGAATGTGGTACGGGTCACATTTTCGTAAAGTCTTGTATGTGTAGTTTTTCATTCAACTCTATTCATTAGTGTTGGTAAATTATGTAACTGGTTTTTAAATTTTGTGAGCTTGAGTAGATACTTTTTTTAGTTAATTAAGTGTGTAGAAGACTATTCAATTTTTTCCGTATGTAGAGTAACACTTCCAGGTGAACAAAGTGTAAAAATAACATAACTTTATTTGTATTATTGTTACAGTGTTAATTAAAATACACTACTAATTTTGTGCTGTATTGCATTTTTAGAACAGTTGTTTGGATTGTATTTGTTGTATATCAGCTTTAAAAATCAGAAAGCAATTTGCAACATTATCGATATTGGGATAAATTTTTTATGTGTTTATTTTTCTGATAAAGGTTTTTTACCTTATCTATGATGATCCATTATATCTTGCTATTCGATGGCAGTAATAGCTTGAATATTTTTTTACATAGAAAACTGTATTTTATCTTTTTTTTTGTTTTTCTTGTTTTGGTGATAGATCTAAAATGTAGAATTTTACATCAGGTACTGCAGATGACTGAATAAAACATTTTGTAAGGAGCATTTCTTAGAAACTCATCCAGCATGTATTTAGCCAATTAACATTTTCTCAAAAATTCTTCAGTCTTTTCAAAATGACGTCCCCACAGGCTTTGTAAGAGTAAAGTATTCACACATTATCTGATATGTCGAAATTTCATCTCCGCATCACTGTGCTGTTAATTTGTATTTATCTTCTGGGATGTATAAAAGTTTTTTTTTAATTTCCATTTCTACAATGTGAAAATTCCAATTATGTATTTCAAATTTTTAAAATAAGTGATTCTTACTTTATTATTAGTGAATAAACAATTCTTATCCATTGCAGAACCAGTTTTTATATGATGATAAACTAGATGTCTTTCAAATAGTATTAGAAATAATTATTGGAACACTGTAGGCAATGTACCACACGTAATTGAACACACTTCTGTTGTGTTCTTTAATATATACCTTATTACCATTCACTGTTTCATTTCAATTTTATATACACATTTCAGCTTGTAAGTTGCTTTTATTATTGGTATCTGTACATACAAATGTTACTTCTTATAAGTCAGATATGTAAGTGGCTGACTTGAAAAATAATACTGCATTACATAAGGATTACACTGATCATGGCTTATAAGATGAATATTTCAAAATATAGTGAATCTGTGTCAATGATAATACATTGTAAAAATCTTCATGTGGTTTATGATCTACTGTGTACTTCAGTGACATTGTTGTCAATAAAAGCCATTCAGGGACACATGTATGAGTGTTAATAGTACCCCTGTGTACTGTTGTTCCGACATGTTCTGGTATATGTGCACTGTCATCATGGGTTACACACAAGTTTCAATGGGATTAATAAAGTTTACAGTAACTAGTAAATACCGTTACATGTTGTGTTAAACATGTCTTGTGTTCGAATGTTTAGGAGATTAAAAAGTGGTCCTATTAACCCTTGTATGGGTGTACTTGGATGGCCTTTATTTACAACACTGGGGCTGTAATAAGATGTGCTGTGAATGGTTAACCATATTTCCTTCAAGAAAGTAATGCCCAGGAGTATAGATGCATTATTCAGATGGTATGTTTTAACTAGGAGGAAGATTCTCAAAGCACCAAATTCCCTTATGTAGAAATTAGTTCCACGATGGTGTGTGTGTGTGTGTGTGTGCCTTAATTTTGCAAAATCCTGACATTGTATTCCAGGATCAGCTGTCCATACTGTGGTAATATCTTGCATCCCTCAGTCTTTCCATGTAAACTGGGGAGGAATCTTACACATAATGTAACAGTTCCATTATATGCACTTTGTGAGTGTCTCTAGATTTTCGGTTTGTGAATGGTAACTTCTGATGCTGTGTTTTAAGTATCATGAAAGTGTTTGTTCAAGTAAAATGCCTGTCAGGGCAAATACTAGAAATATATCTTTCTACTTATGCTGCAGCCACATGAGTGATTACATCAACCAGGACCTCAATGTGTGGACTCAAGATAGGTCTAAGATTGGCTTTTGTAAATTCTGTTGTCTTCAATTTCTGAAGGAAGACAGTTCGACATTCATTGCACCATTTATTGACCAACCAAAGGCACATTTTTAAATTAGTATTAACATCAGTGTTTCGATACATGTATACCATCTTCACGGATAACACAGTGCCAATTCTTAAAAACCAAATGCTAATGCAAAGCTGTTATTTATAGGTTCCTTGGTTTGTAGCAGCTTTGTTGCTGATGATTATATGCAAAAGGACAGTTGTACGTATTTTAAAACTTATGTGTACACTATGGTTGAAAGCATTTCTTATCAGAACCAGTCAGACACATCACAAACACAGGGTAAGTCTGCTTCTTTCATAAACTACATATGTAATACCAAGTCCATAATAGCTTTATTGACCCGAAACTGAAAGTTAGTTGTCATTTCTTATAGCTATCAGGCCTTGCACATTTGCCATTCAGATTTTGATGTATGCTGCTGAATAGATCATATATTGTCACACTAATAGAAGCATCTACGTCAAAACACAACATTAATAAGTTCTGCTATGCTTACATCCCATTGAATGATAAGAAATGTTTTTAACCATAGTGGAACCCTAAGTTTTAAAACAGTTGTACCTTTACCTATAATCAATGACAAAGCTGTGACAGACCAAGGAACCTATAAATAACGGCTTTACAGTAGCATTTGGTTTTTAAGAATTTGCGTTATATTCTCTCAGAAGATGGATGTACCGAAACAGGCTGGAGAAGCTCATTTAATGTTCATACTAATTCAAGAATGTGCATTTAGTTGGTAAATAAGTGATGTAAACTGATAAAAAAATTCACGGAATGGACAGCTTTAAAGTGCAGTTAGCTGGTTCTGAAGGGGACCTTGTAAATCAGAGGTGTCTTGCTGACTTGATATAAATATGTTCCTTTGGATGTTGTGGGATGTGTATCTTTACATAGGTCTTTGGTGAAATGTGGCCAGTATTGTAGCAACTGTGACATAGGCAGCAGAGCCTGAAAAGAAAGTTGGGAACCTCATGGGCCCCTATAATTTTAGATACAATATCAAGAGAAACCCAGTAAAGTATACATAAGAAAGTTAAATTCCCATAACACATGACATGCAAATGACATGGTCTGTGAAATTATTTGTTGAAGCATCAGACTTGCCATGCCAGTTGAGGTTTCTGTCATTCATTAGGAATGACAAACAATGTGTACAGTTCAAGTGAGCATAACAGACATGATTGCAGTTGCTGCCATGTAGTGAGGGTCATATTTTGGTGATTTACTGTAAGAAAAGTGGGGTTTTCTTTCTCCCCACTCCCACTTCTTTTTTTGCTGAGTTCTTGTGCAGGATCTGAGAGTCCCATTGCCAGTGATGACAGCTGATACTGTACTTTGTGTTCAAGTGCAATCTGTTACACTGTGACTGCATTCTGTGTCCGTCATGTTTTAGGGTAGACTTTCAAAAGGCAGTCTATAACACCAGGCTGATGAAGTAATGAAGACAGCTACAACTTAATTTTAACATTATTTCTTCTTTGACATTTTGTTTTGTTTCATAGCTTAAAATTTTTTATTGAAAGGCATTTTATACTAGTATTTAAACATGATTATGATTGTGATTATGAGTTTCTACCCAATACAAATTCAATTTATGTTTATGAGTTTCAAAGTATTTTATGAGATCAGTTTGATTATGATTATGAGTGTAATCCAGTATGAGATCAGTTGGTTAAGGATAATGATTATGAGTCTCAACCCAGTATTAGATCAGTTTTTCAAATGAATATGTGTTTTGTTTTGGTGAGTGTTAAACATCCACCTCTGGTTTTCACTGGGAGACTTCACTAGACATATACTTCAGCATCTTTGTTAAGAGTGAGGGTGTTGACCTTAAGCTGCTCTGTGGTCTGAATTATAATATTCATACTTTTACAACTACTGCCACTGCCACCACCCCCACCACCACCACCGCCGCCGCCGCCACCACCATC
>Ga0268261_10003315_pt1 | contig 11821 bp, 7 predicted proteins | sample TergutNc150P1_FD_190353 | JGI IMG/M metagenome (GOLD analysis project Ga0268261, IMG submission 190353) | Nasutitermes corniger P1 segment gut microbial community from laboratory colony in Florida, USA - Nc150 P1 (SPAdes) (version 2) | ecosystem: Host-associated > Arthropoda: Insects > Digestive... | reverse complement strand
ATATATATATATATATATATATATATATATATATATATATATATATATATATATATATATGACGTTAGTCGCCTAAGGGTTAAGTTAGTTATTTACAAGAATTATACCAAGATGCACTGTCAGCAAAACATAAAATTCTCCCAGTGATTTTGTTTGGTACAGAAGTTTACATTATGTAGCTAATTAATGTTTTTCTGTTAACAATTACTTTCGATTCGCGAGTTTTATTTTGTTGTTATTATTCATCGTTGTATTATTATTATTATTATTATTACCACTGTTCTTATCGATACTGTTATTCTCATAATCTCTTCACAGTATTACTGAACGGACACTTTATACAGCTCTAGAATATTATGATGTACTGACAACTGGGCGATATTCCCTTTTGTTTGATTTTGAACGATCATGCATTTAACGTTTCTGCGCTCGAGTTGCCGTCGTCTAGACTCAATTAAAATAGCTTCACTTTAAGTGCCTTTGACATCACAGTACTACAGATCCCAGTACGTCAGGCTACAGGAACCCTCCGTCGCTATCATTAGTACCACTCTGTCATCGGGATGAATCGGCATCTAAACTTAAGGACAGGAACGAGACAAGATATAATTAACTAACTAATTAACTCCATGAAGCAGATATCTTCTTCAGGGGCTGATAGATCCTCAGCTAGTAGAGGCATTCCTCGCATACTACACGGCCTAAATGTTCATTACATGTTCACAAGATTCCGCCACTTGTCTCTGCCCTGTGCTACATGGATCCAGTACACGCCATTCCATCCTATTACTTTAGAAACCATTTAATATGTCCTCTCACATACCCTTGATCCTCCCACTGTTCACTTTCCTTCAGGTTTCTCCACTTTAAACATAGCACTTATTCATTAGCCTCCAAACATGCTAAATGCCCCGCCCATCTCATCTGCTTGATGCGGCGTAACACACCATTAATTATACCCTTGCCTGTGTGTAGACAGAAGAAAACCATGCAAAGGATATGCCTGTGTAGATATAGCGGTAATTTAAAGATACTTCAGCCGTAGTGGTGTACAGATTTGCAGTGCGTATCAGGTGGCGCCATAGTACTGCATAAAAGCAATACACGTTTATTCAAGGTACAGGAATCTGAAAGTCATCATTGTAGTGCTCGTGACGCGAGTGGACGGTGGCAACATGCAGCAAAGATAATTTAGCCACAACGCGGTGACGTTTTCCCTTTAGGTGCTCAAGCAAAAACAAAACAAAAAAATTCACACTTATCATGGCCTATACTTTTACTCGCGTGCGCATGGAAGTCAAACTTGTTCCATGAAGGGAAACATAGTGCAAGTGACCCTGCTGGCACTTCCGCTCCGGATACAGTTTTCTCTGTGTAACGATAAGATGGTCCCTTCCAACGAGCGTTGTCATAAATGAAACCGGACCAGCACTACCACTGTAGTACATAAAGTATTATATTCACTTTGAATGCAATTTCATAAATATTAAAGTGTTGTAAAACTGCTTGCTTACTTACTTACTTACTTACTTACTCCATGGAGCAGAGTCCTTCTTGAGAAGCTAACCAGTAAACTTTTCAGCTAGTCAAGAAATTCCCCGCATTTATGGAACCCGAAAGTCCCTCACCGTACCCACAAGTGCCCGCCACCTGTCCCTATCCTGAGCCAACTCCATCCAGTCCCCACTACCCCCTCCAACTTCCTGAAGATCCATCTTAATATTATCCTCCCATCTACGTCTTGGTCTCCCCAATGGCCTCTTTCCCTCAGGCTTCCCCACCAACACCCTGTGAGAATGAATGCTTCTGAATGAAATTGACAGAACAAAGTCCCAGATCAAGTTGTGACTTGATGTATGATGATAGGAAATTCACAGAACAGTAAAACACTCGAGTCTTCTAGGATATGATGATGTATAATTGAATGAGTATTTTCCAGTGTTTTCAGTGATTGTGGTGCCTTGAAAACATCGGGAACTGCTATCAGAAGACGCACCATCATATCTCAGAAGACTTGAATCTTCAGTTGTTAGAATTATCAATATTTTGTTTAAAAGCAAAATTCATAAAAATACAAAAAATTAATAAGTTCAACAACATAAGGCTTCCCTGCCCCATGCACACACACACACACACACACACACACACACACACACACACACACACACACACACACACACACACACACACACACACACAAAACATATCAGATGGTTCTGTTGGCTGTGAAGTTAGGCACCTTACAGATTTTACTTTTTAACCTTTAACCTGCTGGGTTGGGTATTTAAATTGTAGTGCATGGTTTATGAAATTTTCTATTCTTTGAAGCAAAAAAGATAAAATTTATGAAGTAAATGCCATTTTGTGGAAAAGAGCACAGAGATTTTGCAGCATGTCTTAAGAATACAGAAAATTTCCATGTTGCCTAAATATGCTAAATGAATTACTAGGGGTGTTTTCCTGTGTGGATTCACATATGCAAACTCAGGCCGTTAAAGAGTCAAAATATAAATTCGAAATATATGTAATATTTTGTCATATAAATAATACCAATTAACAGTTAATTAGTCATTCTCAATGGAAGAGGCATTGTGTGACTGTATTATGAGCTGGAGGTCTGGGTTTAACTTTCCAGCAGGGACAAGCGATTTTTCTCTTTGCTGAAGCATCTAGACTGACTGGGCCCTATTCAGTGGGTATTGGGGGCTCTTTCACCAGGCTGAAGCAGTCACAGTGTGAAATTGCCCACTTACTTCCATCAAGGGCTGAGGTTAAGAATGGGTGAACTGCTCCCCCTGTTTGCCCTCATGGTGTGCACAGAAAAAGTGTTACATTTACCTTTTCAGTTAGTCTTAGTGACATATTTACTACTTTATAATTTACCAGGTTTTCTACTTTTTTGCCATCCTGCTTCCATATATTATCCTTCACCAGTTTCTTCAATAATTGGGTCTCTTCAGTGCATTCAGCTTCTGCGGAAGGCAACTGAAGTATTCCCTTGCTGCAGTCTATACGTGTGCAGCAGTTTTAGTGTAACAGTTAAACACTGCTCCATGCCCAACCAAAATAAACTGTAACAAATTGTGATAGAATTCCAGCTGGTTTGTTGCATGTTGTTTTCCTGTGGTTCTTGGCAGAGTGTACAAGGTTGGTGAAAATATCACGTTTCTTTTGAACTGATGTATTGTCCTTTAGGTTATGAATTATTTTTGTGACTCCAGACGCATCTTCAGCAACTTGTTTTAACAGCACCCTGCCACCCGGTACCAGTCTTCTTATGACACAATTCAGAGAACAAGGTTTTGATGGTGATGTGCACCTTTTTTTTTTTTTCATTTCTGTTCCGTTCAGTTCACTGTTGTGTGCACTGGCCTTCAGATAAAGACCTTTTAAGATGTAATGCCACGTGGTCTCCTAGACAGGTATTAAACTCTTGTATCCTGAACATGGGGGCAGCACATACTTCCCAAGCAGAGGTTATATCTTCACCAGACTACATGGTGTTGTGTCCCAGAGGATAGCAATATTACTATTAGGATGTGTTAATAATTGGGTGCTTCACAGCTGCACTGTAAATCTGACATTGTATGAGTGAATATCTGTTTATGAGAGAGTGTGTATGTGTGCATGTGTTTGTTTATTTTCCATACACTGAACACAAACTGATTGTACAATAGATGTTTCTCTGATGTAATTGCTGCTAATTTAACTGGAAAAACAGAGTTTAAAAGTGCCAGTAACCTTTTGAAGCCCACTGTTTATCTCAGTAATACTTAGTAGTGTAATTCCTAGTTCACAGAAGATGTACTGTATCTCCATTATAAAAAAACTGCAGGTTTATTCTGTAGGAGAAAATTCATTGCATGTTTTGAGATCATACAAAGCACATAAATAAACATGGGCAAAGTGCAGACTTTCTGGACAGTAAAAGTGGATAGTGTATATAGTTAGCACTGTGTATCAAAGGTGTTATGTAATCTGTTGGCATATTAAGCTGCTAAGTCTCTGATCTGTAATTAACATTTTTAAGACTTTATTCTTGTGTCCTAAGATGGGTTTTAGGTGGGCTTACATATCAGAGTTACAGTGGTTGAGTGAACATTCACCCCTGTACTTTGCAGTGATGTCAGTAAAGGTGATTCATTGAGTTTACCATATTCATAAATCAGTGCATCTTACTGTCTTCATTATTAGCCATTCCTGTATAAATATTTTTGTTTGAGCACAAGTGTGTATTTAATTTAAACTTAGCCAAAGTAAATATTTAGACTGGTTTTAAAAATACTTGCTGCTTTAAATCATGACTAATGGTTGGTGGTGAACCAGAGGACAAACAACATTCTAACAAGTTTTTATGGTAGGGATTTCCTAGAGATAGTGATCTGGGTGTTGACATCCTGATGTCAGTGTCACCTCACATTCCTGCATGGCATCTAAAGCCAGAGGACTATTACCTGAACATTGTAGCAGTACAAGGTCACTGAAAGCAATCTGGTTTTGATATATAACCATATCTGAGTGATGAATGAATATGTGCTGTATGCAAGAGAGGCAACTAATGGTATTAAATGAGATAAGTATGACAGGTCATACAGGTGTCCACAGAATATATTTGGTGTTTCAGAGTGCTATATTTTTGTAACCATGATATGTACTTAATGGAAATGAGCAAGTTAGCTGAAGTAGTAATGCTTCTAAATTGTATTCAGAAGGTGTCCTGTTTGAATCTCAGCCAACACACCACCTACTGTGCAGGTTCACGGTATTCCTCAGTTCCTCCAGGCATGTGCTGGGACACACCTCAAAAAATAGGGTACAGCTGTTTCATGCTTATTCTTTCCATTTCATTATTCCCTGATAATCCTACCATTTTATGTTACACAGCCCTGTGTAAGGTGGCATATATTGGGATGGCTTTCTTTCTTTCTTGGCCTAAACAACTTACTTATTTTGGAGCTACACTGATGGGGGACCATTAACCTAGATGTGATGGAAAACTTCATTTTCCTACAACTTCCCAGTTGTAGAAAAATGAGCATTGAAGTTTTCCAGCTAGATGTTGTACCACTCCTTTGGAACAGTTTTCTTTAAGCTATGCCATGTACATAATTTTGATACATTGATGGAATTTATCCGTGTCCAAAATAATTAAAAGAGGAGTGAAGATTCTCCATTTGGCACTGTTTCATTATTGTTTTGATGCTACAGAGTTAAACAGCCTGTTTCATGATGCCATCATGAGGTTCAACCACAAGAATGGAGTTATATGGTTATGGGTTGTGTATGAAGAATGAGATTTCAGTTTGTTTTTTTACAGTTAGTGGTAATACAGCCATTCAAATGTTGTTTAATATATTTTAAATATATTGCATATATTTAAGATCCACATTACATGGGGTCATCTCTTGTGCCAGCCTTGCTAATATTATGCAAAATTATGGTTGTATCATGTAGGGTGTTTAATTGTCCCATGGAATTTTGGTTTAATTAAAACCGTACAGAAAGTGCATATACTTTGAGTTTGTGTATAGTCCTGTCTTGTCATTAGGGTTGGTGCTGTTTCAGTGTATTTTTAACATGGAACAAAGATCCTGGGTTCATATAAGGATGTACACCTTAGGGAATGGTACCTCCACTATACCCCTGAACATTATAGATCACTTTCCCCCTTATTTGGTAACTGAAACATATGGGTGTCCAGCATTAGGGAATATTGCTTGCATGCTTTCACTGGGGCTGATACTCATATAGTAAATGAATGCTGTGTAGTTATCTCATTTCCTTATAATGGGAAAATAATTGCCAGGTTGGGACATGCCACAGACTTTCAGAAACTGTCATAAAGCTTGAGAAATTATGTCAGGTAGGTGTTTCATGAGCAGAATTGCATTCTGTGTGATAGTAGACAAATCTGTTCAGTCTACTGTTAGACACACTAATATGCAACACAGATTAATGGAGTCATTGTAGGTTTCAGTGGTGCTGGTTTTGAGTGATGGCAATATGGCTGACCTGGATTGAACAGTATTATGGACTTCAAAGTATACAGATAATAGAATCGCTTGTATTATAAAAAGGGATAGCTGAAAGAGGTCTGGAAAAAGCGGTCTGTAAAAAAAACTATTGGGCTAGATTACTAGGTACTTCAGTACTACTTTCTTCTGATACAACTGCCACAGCAGCATAAACAAATGAATTTCAACAAATTAAAATATTCTTCATGAGTTCAGTGTGGCATAAAGCTGAAAAGTTTGCAAAGGAACATACTAGAGGCAGCAGGCCATGATAACTTCAGTGAAAGAACAGCTTGGTAAATATTTTGGTGCTATTCACCTGTAATGACGTTGAAAAGCTGACTTCTGTTTTGTGTAATGTTTGTAATACTCATGAATGGTATGGCAGTATTAAGTGTGACAAATGTGAACGTGGTGCATACATGAAGATAGAGATGGATCTTCCCTGATTGTCAGGATTAGCCATTTTAAGGAAGAAAATCATAACTGACTCCTGGAGGGCTTAAAAAATCACATTTGCCATCTGATTGTATTGGATGTATATCACAGTGAATGTTTAAAATGTATCATAAAAAGAGCACATTCTGTACTGTGGTTTGGTGACAAGAACAATGTTCGCAGGTGTGGAGCACAGTACCAATGTCATTCGTGATGACAGAATACTTGGCTGCATGCTGGGCATACTGCTGCTTACACATAAAATATCAATATGTGTAGAGCAAATAATTTTTGTTTTTTGTTTTTTTTTTTTTTAAGAATTTTCTATAATTAAACTGGAACAGAAATATACTGTATGTGTATGTGTGTGTATACGCAGATGCACCCACTTGCCCACAACACACACAGTGCAGTCTCAGTATAACAAAATTTTGGGGGTGATGAAATTATCATTAAATTCTGCTTCACTAAAAAACATTAAAAATTTGAGAATATTAGTTATGAACATGCAAAAATTAAAAGGAGACAGAATTGTTCTGTTATGGGTAGAGAGGCAGAACTGCAAGCACCCAACGTTGTAGCATTGTGTGAGGTTATTGAGCTTTTCAGTTTTTGTAACATCAATTGCTGAAGGAAAATCAACTGACATCGAGGTATAAGCTTCATAGTCATCTCTAATAGGAAAAATGTAATTATTGGAAAATCAAGTACGTGCATAGCATACCATTATCCACCCGTGTTGGGTAATGGTATGCACAATTGTGACTGACATTTACTTAAAATTGCAGTATAATGACAGAAGGAAAATAATTTCTATGATGAATCTGGTAACATGTAGTATTATAGTACATGAGTTTGCGTAAACATACATGGCCAAGACTAAGAAATAGTGATAAAGGAGAAATTTAGTGAATAAAAAGTCCTGATGTTTTCATCCTAAATCGCATCTGATTGACAAATTATTCACAATGGGAGTCACACATATTGTACTTGACTTCATGCATAGAAATCACAGGCAGGTCACTGCATCCTGCAAGAACCCAGCCAGAACAGATAATGCAGCAGCATTGTAACTCCTTGTTGTGACCCAGTTCTCCACAGAAGAGACAAATGTTATTTGAATTGTTTCTCTGGGACAAGATGTTGACAACTCCTTTTTGCCTTGGCGTATTTGACTTTTGTCAGTGGATTCCTCATGCGAGGACTTGGCTACTGCAGCAAAAAGACTTTTTTCTTCTAAATTTTCTCCCTTTTTTTTCTTCTTTTCTTTTTGCCATTGCCACCACACTTATTCGTATTATTTCTCTGTATTTTATTATCCTCTTCTAATACAGACTTCTACAGTGTCAACATCCAAATTTCAGGCTGTCATTTTGGCTTTGACTTTTCTGAATCTGCATACCAGAAATGGAAGGAAGTGGCCAACTTTCCCCAAGAATAGTACTTCCTCCAGTTCTGCTAACACCTCTGCAAGGTCCAGAACCATCATTTACATGACTGGTGCTGATACTTCCATTGCTGGGACCAGCTGGATCCACTTCCATAGTTGATTCCACAACAGTGGCAACCACAATGATGTCATTTGTTTTTCAGTATTTGTAACTTGAGATGTGTGACCAGAGAGATTGTCCATGCTTAGAAGTGTGGCGTTCTGAATGAAGGACAGAAAATTTAAAACGAAATGTTTTGGCCAGATCATGAATAGACCTTTATTCATCCATCCTGATTTTGAGCACACACACACATACCTCCAGGGTGGCCTCCATGACTGGGTGATGGGTCATTTGCAGACAGAAAAATTAACGTGTGAAACAAAAAGCCCACTGGCGCTCATGGCACAATGGACAGTAATGTTTCGGCTTCTCTCAAACCTTCTGGCTACCCTGGCCCATTTTTGACCTTTATTACTGAAGACTGGAGGAGTTTTTGGAACATTTGAAACCTCACTTTCATTGACACTGAAAATGCGGTTAGATCCAAACCCGTACCTGTCGAAAATATCCACTAAGTTTTCATAAAACCTAGTGACCTCAGTAGCAAAGAGCCGGTTGGGTCTAAGATGGCCGCCAGGCGCAATGACGTCATAATTTATAAGCCTGTGGATATGCTGTGTTGGAGGTATTACGCAAGCGCCGCTACGCGGCAGCGCGAGGTACTAGTAGAAGGGAATGGATCGCAGCGACGCCCATGTGGCAGCCCGAGGTACTAGTAGAAGGAAAGAGATGGAGAGTATTCTTTAGTACTTATTGGTTTTAATGCAATGAATAATCAGGTTTTTTATTGTTGCATGCTCCATTACTGGGAGTAATGCTACATGCCTTAATGTGATATTTACAATTAAAGAGTTTAGAAACAATTACATTAATTGTTGCATACTATGAAGTTTGCTTAATTTGCTTGGCATGGTGGATTTGCCACTTCATTAAGTTTATCAAAAGAGATCTCATTAGTGAATTTAACAAATATTTTAAAATGTTTCCTTATTAATGTCTTTTTACTTATTGGCCAAACGTCAGTTTGTAATACTGTTGATATTAAACTGTCTCTTTCCTTATTTAGCAGCTCACATTCATATAGCAAGTGATCTATTTGGTCCTTGGTGCCACATGAAGAAGTTGGTGTTTCTAGTATTTTAAATCGGTGCAAGTATGATCTTATGTTCCCGTGTCCCGTAACCATGGTCATGAAATTATGGGTTTATTTTCATATTTAGCCTATCAGCTTCTATCGGGAAGTATTCTTTTGTGATTTGTCCCTTTGTTGTTTGGTCCCAATCCCTCTGCCACTTCTCTACACTTTTCTCACCAAGTTCACTTCTCACTACACATTTTGGAACTTTCTTGTAGCATTCCATGATGTCCGTATTCGTCGCTGCCTCCTTTGCGAGTGTGTCGGCTAGCTCATTTCCCTGGATCCCGACATGAGCCTTAACCCAGCAGAGTTGAATTTTCCAGTTTATTTTTCCCATCTGCGTCAATTTTCTTATTTCTTCAATGAGGAATGTGCGAATTTTGCTATTTTTGAGCGAGTTCGGTGTCATTCGGCGCTCTGTGTGTATGGTGGCCGTCTTGTCTTCTGTTTGTAGGTTTTCTGTATACTCTACAGCTTTCAGTATCGCCAGTTGCTCAGCTTGGTTGTTGGTGCAACTTTTGTTTAACTTGTAGACTTGTAATGTGGGTACCTGATTTGAATATAGCTACGCCTGCGCCTACTCCCTGTTCTGACTTGCTTCCGTTAGTGAATATTTGAATTGTGCTTGTCTCATTGTTTCCTGTAAGAAATGTTATCGTTTCTGCGGGGTGCTGCCAATATTTAACTTCCATATCACAATCAACCAGTGCTTCCTCTTTTTTGTTGCCTTTGGTGAGATGCTAGAATTGAAATGCTTCCGCTGTTTTGTCGGGGATCATTCCTGTCAGTATGCAGAGGGCTTCGTTCGACACTACGGTATGCCTTGGTGATCCTGATATAAGTCTGTGTACTCTAATATACTTTAGTCTGTTGTGTTCGTACTGCAACGCTTCGATCCAGACTGGAGCTCCATATAGTAAGAGTGGTAGTATCGCTCCTTTATATATAGTCTTGAGCGCTCCGTGTTTGAATCCCCAGGATATTTTGGCCGATTTGGATAAACTTAATTTTGTGCATTTTTCAACTGCGTATCTTATGTGCTCACTGAATTTGTCTATAATTATTCCTAAATATTTCATCGTGTTTACTTGTTCCAGGGGTTTGTTGTTTAGGTATACCGTAATTTCTTTTGTTTCCTTCCGTTTCCTCCTTGATATTAACATAACTTTAGATTTCTCTTCATTAAATGTGATCTTGTTACTCTTGGACCATGCTGTTATTTTGCTCAGTTCACAGTTCGAAAAATTTTCCGCTTCGCATGCTCTTTTCCCTCTGACAGCCAGTAGTAAGTCGTCAGCAAAAGGGACGGCTTTGGTTCGCCTTGTGAAATCGAGGTTCAGCAGAGTTGTACAGGGTGTTCCAGAATCCCGGACCGCAGCAAGAACCATGAGGGGCCGTCTGCTTATTTTTCCATTCTAATGCTGTTGGTTGACAAGACAGCGGTTCGTTGGCTAAAATAGCTCTTGGTTAGGTTATATAGATTTTTGGGGCAGCCACAAGCTTTCAAGCCATTTAGGATGCTTGGCCACCAGGCGGCCTCGAAGGCACCTTTGACGTCTAGGCTTACTAACGCTATAACTTCTGCTGCTAGACCTTTATCTACAAAGTCCTTCACCGCCATTGCCGCGTCTATGGTGCCCCTTTGGGGCGTGGAGCCGTACTGATTGTTATTCATGAGATCATGGGAAAACGATGATTAATTCTATTTATTAGGGCATTCTCCAGAAATTTCCCTCCTACGTTTAAGAGACTTATTGGGCGATATTTAGAGACATCTTCGCTGTTTTCTTTTCCAGGCTTTGTTATTGGTATCAGTCTTGCCCATTTCCACCTCAATGGGAAAATTCCTCTTTTTAGACACCCGTTGTATATGGCTGTTATATAACTAGGATAGATTTCAAAAGCATTTTTGTATATCTCGCCAGTTATCCCGTCTTCTGGCGCTTTTTATTCCCCATGCTTTCAACTGCGTTCCTGATTCCCTGTATGGTGAAGTCTGTCATCAGCTGTGTCCGTGGGATCTTGAGTTTGTGTTCTGACCAGTTTATGGTAGTCAGTATCAGTTTCTTTATCTTCCGGTGTAAAGTAATCCACGTGTGCTTTAGGGTTTCGCGTATATCAGCTGTTAGTATTCCGTTGGGTTTCCGCAATGTGGTTTTTTTGTGTTATTTTTCCTCTTGCATGTTGCTAGCTTATATACCTCGTTCCATGGATTGATAGAGGACGTCATGTTGCAATACTGTTTCCATGAAGTGATTTTTTTCTTTTTTAATTGTAGCTGCATACCTTGCTTTCTCCTCTAAGTATTGTGATCTGCGTTGTTCTCGTAGGTCTCCGTTATTTCTCGTCCTTTGATATCTGCGTCGTAGCGCGTTCATACGTTTTCGCATAATTGTCAATTCCTCAGTCCACCAGGGAACTGTCGTGAATTTGCCTTTTTTGAAGCCTGTCGTGTTCTGAATGATTCCCTGGATGCTGAGACCATAACTTCGTGAAACTCGTCAACTGACATTGCAATGTCGATTTCGTTCGTCACCCGTGTACAAAGTGTTTTATCAAGTTTTTCTTCTTCATAAGGCGCTTAACTTCCTCCTTTGAAAGTTTTGGCCTTCTCAACGATATTTTTCCATGTTGCTCGATCTTGTACACAGGTTGTCCAATTTTTAATTTTCATTTGTCGCATATCCTGTATGATGTTATCTTCCCATCTTTGTTTTGGTCTTCCTTTGGATCTTGTA
>Ga0268261_10003314_pt1 | contig 11822 bp, 10 predicted proteins | sample TergutNc150P1_FD_190353 | JGI IMG/M metagenome (GOLD analysis project Ga0268261, IMG submission 190353) | Nasutitermes corniger P1 segment gut microbial community from laboratory colony in Florida, USA - Nc150 P1 (SPAdes) (version 2) | ecosystem: Host-associated > Arthropoda: Insects >... | reverse complement strand
TCCATATATATATATATATATATATATGACATTAGTCGCCTAAAGGTTAATAATTTAATCCTTATCCTGCTAACGTGGAGAAAATGGTGAGTTCCTCATAATGCCAGCAAATAGCAGATAGGATTTAATTCGGGGTTTAAAGGGTTAATGACTATAGCACTCCCGTGTAGACTCACGTCAAACCTATTATACACAATTTACAAAATGTATTTTCTCACCTACTCTGAATTGTCTGTACATATTTCATCATTTTCTCTCCACCCCATAAATATCTGGGAGTATTTCTATCACATACGGGAGATACAGCTATTGAAGATACTGGAAAAACATTTTCAAAAAAAAGATCATTTTAATTTTTTGGTGAACTAACTCTTCAGACATCAGCTTGAATATTAACTGCACAACAGAGGGGTTGGTGAAGTAGTCACATACGTCAGTCAAATATTTTCTTTTTCCAGATACAGTATTGATGTAATGAGGTACAAATGATGGTAGGATCTATGGAAGCAAACAATTGGAAATTATTAAATTTGAGCTAAAAACATTAAAAACTCCTTCGCGTATATTCTGAAATAAACTGAAAGACTTGCCGCTTGAACTATAACCATGCTGATACCACATTTACTTGCATGCATGACGATGTTTCTTCCTTAAATTTGGTGCATAAATATGTGAGAGTCTTAAATTCACATATGAAACGCCAAACCGGAACGCTCTAAACCGGACCATGCGGAGCCCAAACAAAGCCTGCATCGCCAAGTGTAGACAGAGAATGACTGTTAACTGACACCATCTTATTTTTTTTGGGACTTTGTCAATCAACTGATTTTTTAAAACAACACGATGTTTCAGTAGCTGGCTCTGTTTCCACCTTCAGACGAAGAAGCTCCTAACTTAGTGAACCCCTTACAGCAAGCCATTCTCAGTCACTGAGCACAGTAGAAACACTACTTTTTACGATATACCTCGTACACCCGAGAACAGATCTAGTCCAACGGCAGTAACAGGAAATTGTTGATAAATTAAAAATTAACTATAAGACTCAAAAATTAAATGTGAACCAATCCACAAATTAAAATCCATAAAAACAGCTATGAACTCACACTGATCAGACAACAGACACATCACAAAAGTCCAGACCACATGTATTTAAAATTCTTAAACCCACTAACACAATCTATGGAGAAAATTTGAATCTTCTGCATGGGTTCAAGTTTCTAAACCAAGAAATATAAATGTATTATTCATACAATGTAGATCATAACAGCATGGCAGTGCCTCTCACCAGGAGTGATTATGAAGGGCGTTGAGGAGTGTTGTATATCCAACAGAAAGGGTGGGACTGATGATGATATGTTGTGGGATGGCAGTAAAGAGGATGGGAATGTTGAGTTAGTGTGAGGATGATGTAAGCACTGACTGTGAAGATGGGGACAGTGACACTGATTGGTAACGTAGATAGAATCTGACGCATTTTGTGTCTTAAGTTTATGAAGTTAATAGTAAAATATTTTTCTTATCTACCCTTGTATTCTTGCGGAGTTGTCATAGATTTGGATAAATACATTTTCCTTTGGCAGACGTGTTTTATTTGGGGGGTTGTCTGAGATTAGAGTTATCTTGCATTCAGGGAAATACAGTATTTCCCATATGTACAGACAATCTCATATCATCAAATACGAAAATCCAACTTCAAGCCTTTCTGTGGTTATAATGGTTATACCCTTGCCTTGTTCACAAAACTAAGTTAGCTGTGTTATTGTTCTGAAGCAAGTGACACAAGCTCTACAGCTACTTTTTCTGGACAATTGTTGTGAAATCAAAAACTGCATTTGTAACATATATTTAAACGTATTTAATACATTCTTAATGAGATATACATAACACTCATATGAATTACAAATTTTTATGATAAAAATCATTCTTAATCACTATGTTGACAAAAGGACTTCAGTCCATCTTTGAATTACATGGTCACACACCAACCAGTAACATTTACTGAAGCCAGTCGCATTCATGCATTCAGATCAGTGCACTAGCACTGCAGGAGCTTTTGGGAAGCAGTAGTGTGCAGTGATTACTTAATGACAAGTCAATATTTAGATATGAAGCACGAGGGGGCTGATAAGTCCTTAGCCCGACCAGGAAGAAAACAAGCTACAGCGACCAAACTCGGGATTTATTCAACATCCCCCGCCCCCCACGAAGCTCAATACACTTCTTAGCCCGTTGCTCTAACTTTTGCAGGCCACTCAAAAAAAAAAAGTCAGAGGTTGTCCGTCCAACCAGGTCTATAGGACCACCGCGTCGAAGAAAAGTGGCGACCTTTCTAATGTTTTTTTCAGTCCAAGGAACAGGTGGTAGTCCGACGTGGCCACATCCAGAGAATAGGGTGGGTCATCAAGACACTGGAAGCCCAGGTAGACCAGTTTCTTCTTGGTTGCAAGTGCCCTGTGAGCCGGGGCATTGTCCTTCAAGAACAAAATCCCATTGGTGACCTTCCCGCGGCGTTTTTCCTTCAAAAGTCCATCAATTGCACCAGCAGAGATGAGTAACACTCCGCGTTGATAGTTTGGCTCTTTGGAACATAATCAATGAGGAGGATGCCGTCTTGATCCCAAAAATCGAGGCGAGAACTTTTCCAGCGGATTTTTGCACTCGGAATTTTGGGGGGCGGGGTGAGCCGCTATTTCGCCACTCCACTGATTGTTGCTTTGTCTCCGGGTCATAGTGATATAACCAAGTTTCGTCCATGGTCACCAATCGAGACGGGAAATCTTTTGGATGGCGCCGAAAAAATTCCGAAATTTGCTCAGACGACTGGCACCGTTGACGTTTTTTATCCGCTTTCAGGCATTTCGGGACCCACTTCGCGGAGAGCTTCCGCTTGTCCAAATCTTCATGAATGATAAACCCCAACCCGCTCACGTGATGCCCAGTTGCTCGACTATTGATTTAGCCTAAATCAGGCGGTCTTCCAAGATTAGCTCGTAAATTTGATCAATAATCTCCGGGGGGTCACTGTTTTGGGTCGTCCAGGACGACGCGTAACACAGGTGGAAAAATCATCATAATTAAACTGGGCCACCCAGTTTTTGACGGCGGCATGCGATTGTGCACGTTCCCCTAATGTTTATGTCAGAATGGCGTAAATTTCCTTCAACGCCTTGCCTTGCAAGAAAAAAACTTAATAATAGCTCACGTCTCGATGTTGTTAAAATCACGCGCGTCGCCTGACATGCTTCCTTTTAGCGTCTGTAACAAGAGACTTGCGATTCGGCACATGAACAGACCACTCTTTGCAACGACTCTATCGATTCCGTCCCACGACATCGGGAAGTAGGTCCGGCTAAGGACTTATCACCACCACCTCGTACATTTCAGTGAGTTCTCATCTGACAGTTAACAGTTCTTTTGTGGTTTATTTTATGACTCTGTGAATACAAGTATTCATCATTAAATGTTATTTAACCTACACAATTTAAGCCCATTAATCCAGTACCCATGACACTGGACAGGTACCAAATTATCGAATTATCAGACAGTACCTATACTGACCTAAGTTCATACAGCAAATTTTTGTTACTGCTCCTATACCACTCTACACTGCCAAAAGAGCCCAGTTTCATATGTACTGTAAATCTGGGTTGGCAACAATTTATGCTGCTCCATAAGATTATGGAATAATTCACTGTACCATTCTGCCTCTTCAACATCAGCAGACAGCACTTCACTACTTCCGTTCAGCTTTCTAATGCCATGGCATTCTTTAAAATTTTGCAATTGTCACTTGTTTTCATTTCATCACAAAAAAGACTATATTTTTTTCAATTATCATGGGCCCTGTCATGGGTTTTCTTTCGTTATGTTGTGCTGTAAACCATTTATAAGGCAACTTGTCCAATTGCGATTTAGGCTGTTTCCAAGTGTCACTTTAGAAGGCCCTTCACACTTTCATTTGATGCCATAAACAACTGTAATTGGTCCTTCAGTTTCTCTGTATCATAAACTGTCAACAACCCAATGTTATATAAAGCCTAGAGCACACTTCAGCTTTCACCAATTCCAAGCCTCCTAATTATGTCAAGCTTCTGAGGAATCTTTAATTCCATGTGCTTTCTCTTACCTGCAGTACCTTGCTTACTCACCTTTGGATCTTCTAAAGCCATTAAAATACTCAACAGGCTCAATAAGGTCCAGATAACATGAGACAGAATCATGAAATCAGTATGTGTACTGAATGTTATCAAGGTGTAACTTGAAGCCTTGGGACTATTTTCCTCAACTGCCGAAGTATCTGCATTTCTGAAGAATCAGTACCTAGATTTTAAAAATTCTACTATATATGTGTATAGTCAACTAATCTAGATCAATTGTGAGTGGTGGGAAGAAGGGGAGTTAGGGTCAGTCTGGAAGTCAAATCACATTCGCCCATAACAGCTATGTTACAAGTAACATTTTGTGTTCCATTTAGCATGGATTTAAGAAGACAGTAACTAGAAGGGTTTGTTATATCTTTGTTGTTAATGTAATTGCAAATAAGGTGGAGAAAATATATCTGAATATTTGAGAGTGGAACAAAAAGAGAACAGCTGATACTCACAAGGAAATGTGTTTCAATTTATGTGATTTCACCCCATGCAAATTGCTTTAGGAAAGCAACTACCATAATGAACGTGGAAGTATCTGTACTTCAGGCTACACAGCACCAATGGTGTGACAACTGACGAAATGCAAAGGATTAGAAGGAAGCAGTGATGTTCTGATTGAGGGACCATCACAGCATTTACTGGAAACAACAAAGGTAAACTACTTACACCATCAGAATGGTCACTGTTATGGTTGGGATTCAAACTTTGGACATAACAAATAAAAATTTAGGGATGTTACCACTGTGTCCATCTGAACAGGTGATGTTACCACTGTGTCCATCTGAACAGGTGATGTTACCACTGTGTCCATCTGAACAGGTGATGTTACCACTGTGTCCATCTGAACAGGTGATGTTACCACTGTGTCCATCTGAACAGGTGATGTTTACAGTATGATGTACAGCAGAAGATTGTTTATCTGTAATGAAGCAGGAATAGGGTGACTTATGAGAAGTAACTTAATGTGGGTTATGACAAATAAATAAGAAGCATTTACAAAGCATCATAAACAAAAGACATACAACACCATGTCACCCGCCTCACAGAGAAACAAATGTGTTAACTACTTGCTCAAGAAATGAAGTTATCAGGCACACAGATGGATGTAAATAGCAAAGGAGCCCATGAAAAAACACACCTTTATAAAAAATATGCTACTACACAAAGTTCCAGACACTCAGACCTATACTATATAAAGGTTTATAGTAAGTGTGTAATTTTGGGAAGCATAGTTACGGACTGTAAGATGTGCAAAAACAAAATGACATTTCTGCTGCTGCATAGCATGAACTGTGAATACTGAAATGGCATGTCATATGTTTCACAGCATAATTTGTCAGATGTGACCACCTTCTTCTTTGTTGTTTACTGACTGCATTTTAACTATGTTACATTGTGTCACACGATATGGGATGATTGTCATAAATGACCAACAGGCAATGAAAAGGAAGGACAGAGCTGAGGGCACTTCAAGCTACTAATACACAATTCACTTGGACAGAGGTAAACCACAAAAATCTTCACTCAGTATAGATGGTAATCAAGCTGAGGTCTGAAACTGGTACAATACTGACTGCACAACTACAAGAATGGGTCTGACAAAATAGCAAAAACCTTCACACAGCAACTGAGATGAGATTTGAAACCAGTACAGTACTGCTCAACTTCATGAATGGCAGCAAGTAAAAATAGGAAAAAAGAAAATGCATTACAGGCGATCTTATTTTTATTGACTACTATGATGTCATATGGTTTGTTTATTTGTGCAACACTGATCTTGCCTATTACAGCAGTAAACAAAATTCAGGTTCCTTATGCAGTGCATCCTGATCCACACCCAGCTGAGTGTGCAGAAGCAGACATGCCGTGATGGCTTAATAATGGTGCTGAATTGTTCTGTAGGGATACTGTCCTTGACTGACAAGAACAGCTTTGATCTGGAGAGTGTTGTTAGGGTCCCTTATCTCCCGGATAACCTCTCAGAGAATACATCAGTCCTGGTAAATATGCCTCTACCAATGCAAATAGCACTTTCCACTGTTTGCAGTTTGTTGGGTGTCCAGTTTTTAAGAACCCTTGTGTCAAACGTATGCTCAGCTCTAATCAGTTAGAACACAGCAGTAAATAACACTATCAATCCACATGCACACCATACAACTACACTCCAGTCAACTGTATTTTTAAATGGAACACATCAGTTACTGGTCATAAGTATCTAACAGTCTGACTTCACTCTGAGTCACCACTGCCAGAGTTAAAGCTGTTGCTGTGAATCAATAAGAGTCACAGTCATAACTTCCAGATTCTTGTCACAAATGCTACAACCACCCAGCTACAGCCACTCTGATTTTCACCAAACATTAAGAGTCTGTAAAAGCATTTTTAATAACATGGTGTAGCCTACAAAACACATCATCAGCCCTGAAAGAGTATAATTGCATCATCTAAATTTAAGATTATATTAGTATCTTCTATCATGGTTGCATACATTTGCTGAAGTATTTACTCAATGCACACAAATGTACACAAACTAGTAAATACACAAATAAGTATAAATTTCAATGGCATTTCATCTGTAAGACACTTTTTTTAAATATACACAAACAAATGGGATATTTGAGGATGTAATATGATAAAAAAAATCACTGAATATGTGGATAGAATAAGATCCAAATTCCTATTCCTCAGTTGCAGTCTTGTCACATTTGCAAATTTCAGAAGTCATGAATACTGAAGAAAACTATACTACATTTCTGAACCATAAATGTACCAAATATTAGAGTGCAGCATCTCTGAAAACATTCACTAGTAAATACGGATTACTGTACTCCAAATACTGAATTCACAGTAATGGCCATTAATGACTAACTCTATGTAGCAGAGTCCTTCTTGCAAAGCTACTAGTTCCTGATCTAGTGAAGAAATTACCTGTATTTCCTGGAATATGAAGGCTCATTACTGTGTTCAAAACAACCCACCACTTGTCCTTCCTAAGCGACATGAAACCAGCCATGCCTTCCCATTTTAGTTCTTGAAGACCAATTTTCATATTATCTTCCCATCTATAACTAGATCACCCAAATTTTCTGTCAAAACCTTTATCTGTTCCTCTTATTCCTGTATATGCTGGGTATTCCAGTCACCTTACTAGTTCACAACTTGAACCAGACTGTCTGGCTATGTCACATTCTTTACATTAAAATTTAATGTGATTGGAAGCTATGTGGTTCAAATTCCAGCTGATTATAGCCTGGATAGAATTTTCACAGCTCTTTAGAGCCTATCACGGCAACTGATCAGAACTTGTACTGTACATTGGATAAACTGCAATATACTTACAGTCTAGATGAGTAAGAAATTCTTCTGGAACATGATGCTCTGTTGCTGGGTGTGTAATTCCTGATGTTTCTCAGATCATAGTGCCTTCAAAACACTGGGAACTGCATACCCAATGACACAGCCACACCCCAGAACATCTCAATCCTCAGCAATACCACTGCCACAACCTCAAATCTAGTATTGTGAAGATGTTACACTACCAAGCAGAACCACCCAAGGAATCATTGTACAGAGGCAACAACTTATGCAAATACACTGAATTTCTCAGGAGACATACCCATTGTTGGTAGTGGTTGTGGGGAGACAACCTTTGTTTAAAAGATATACGTTGTACTGTATTACTTTTAAAATATATTAAAATATTTTCAATGTTGTTGTCAAAATCTGCTTTAAAATTATACCGTAATATCAACTTTCAGTAGTGGACATTTTTCCCCTATACAGTATTTTCAGTCTAGGACAATCGGGCCTCAGCTGAAGAAACTGGAAAGGGAACTAAACATGTACAGTGGTCCACACATTTCATTTAAGGTACAAGTTTAATAGCAGACAGTAAAAAAGAGATGTCCTACAACTATGACATAATATTCACCTTCAGCTACAAGTACTTCAATAGAAATAGAAAAGCCGAGGATTCAAGTCTCCTGGATTGTGACAAAGTGTCAATGGGTCCCTGGATCCTGGCATTTCAAGGATTGTAGTGTCTTCAACTTCAAGGACTGCCTGACCCTGAAGATGAAGACCTTACAATCCAAATGTTTGGAACCACTCAAGCGAGGTTACAGTCACATCCAAGGAGGCTGGAATCCTCAATACCCATGCTGTTTATTTCTCACTGAAACACAATGTATGGAGCCAATATTTATTCTGAAATTTCAGGTAAAGGCCTTAAATAGAACATATCTTCAGTCACTGTTTCAGATCACCTGCATTATGAAGTTTAATTCTATGTTTCTTCATATCACCATTTTGGGAAAATCCCCGACCACAAATGTCACAGACGTAAGGTTTCTCTCCTGTATGTGTGCGCAGATGTCCTTCAAGATGTGGGCGACGTCGGAACCGTTTGTTACAGATGGTACATGGAAAGGGCTTCTTGTCTGTATGTGTCTCACTATGAGCATGCAGTTGTGCTGGAGTCTTCAGGGCTAAGCCACAGACCTTACAGACATATGGACGCTCACCAGTATGAGTTCTAATATGGTTATCACGACCATGCTTTGAGGACAGAACCTTACCACATATGTCACAAGGGAATCCTACAAACTGTCCTGTATGGCACCTCATATGCATTGCCACCTTCTGCTTTGTGGAGAACTCCTTCTCACAAACAGAACATGGGTAACTAATGCCATCCTTGTCTTGTTCTGAGCGTGCATTGACCAAACCATGCATATTTTGTTCGTGTCCCCTCATGTTCCTTTGTCTTTTGAATGCTTTACCACATACCTTGCACTTGTGTGGACGTAGATCTGAATGGCAAACTTGATGATTTTTCAATAGATGCTTAGTACCAAAACGCATCCCACAAGTTTCACACACAAATGGTCTCTCACCTGTATGCTTTACCATATGGCGCCTCAATTTGGCACCAACATGAAACATCATTCCACAGACTTCACAAATATGTTGTTTTGGAATACCCTGATGGATGTGCTGCTCATGAACTCTTAAACTAGCTGTCCTTTTGAAAGATTTTCCACACTTCTGACAAATGTGGGATGTAGCAGGAACATCCTTTCCATCAATTTTGGATTTAGTATGTGTAAGTTGATGGTTTTTGAAGCGCTGCTCTGAAGTCAACATCTTTCCACAATCATCACACTTACGTTCAAATTTTTCCTTGTGATCTATTTTCAAGTGCTGTTTCAAAGACGACAGAAAGATAAAACCCTTTCCACATGGTTGACATATGTATGGTTGAGGGCCTGTATGAAGACTTACATGTGTTTTCAGTACATTTTCATTCCTGTATGTCTTACCACAAATGTCACACTTTGCTCTCTTTTGGAAGTGTTTCTTTGTATGCTCTCTCAATGATTTCTTAGTCAAGTACTTCCTCCCACATATGCTACAAGTATGCTTCACAAGTTCAATTTTTCCAGACATGGATGTATTAGTCTTCTCCAAGACATCTGTGATTTCCACAGGCTTTTTGTAAGTGTTTTTGAGTTCCTTCACAATAACACCAGATTCCTGTTGTGACACTGTAGATTTGTCCAAGTCTGTCATTGAAGAACCAGATGGCATTGCAGGAGATGGGGGTGGCTTGGACAGGAAGAGGCCTGTGTCTCTCATGGGTACTGCAGATGGTGGAGGTTTTAAAGTTCTCTCCGGTTTCAGAGAATACCTGTAAGACAAATTGTACACAGTAATTATCACACAGATCACTTGGGTTACAAGGAAGTATCAATCAACTTCAACTATAAATGATATCTGGACAAGTCTCACAATTATACAACACAACTAATAAGGCTGAAGGGTAACAAATGTCTCAACAGTGCTTATCTCTTTTTATCAGAAGAGCTAATTGGCAACACTAATAGGTACAACCTTCAATTCCATGGCTGATATACTTCCTGCTCAATATGCCAGCAAAATTAAGAGTGGTTTATTTATTTTCACTAAATGCCCTTACTTGCAGGCATCATAAAACATGCATAAATGGAACTTTCAATATTATTAATACTCTTTTTGTGTTTTCATAAATTACTGTGGTTATGTAAGTACAAATAAAATCAGTGAGTTAAAGGCACAATTTTTTATGAAGTAGCCTAATTAATCATCCAGAAATAAGCACATAAAATGAATCTTATGATTAAGGATGACTTCATGCAGTCAATTAAACTGATACCCTATAAAACACCTAATCAAATCTTATATTTCTACTAGTCAGTGCCTAAAATTTAGCAATTCCCTACAGTGGATTTTCATAAATAAGTAAGACAAAATCCTGTTCATCTCAAAAATAATCAATGAAATGATTACCTCTGAAATACTCTAAAAATTATACTGGTCTATAAAATATGGTTTGTTAACACAGAGAAACAAAATTACACTGGTTTATAAAATACAGTTTGTTATGCATGGATATACAATTTAATATTATTTTATAGAACTATTTTTGTGTTTCTCTTGACAAAGGTAATTAAATCAGTGTACAGAACTTTAACTCATCTGAAAAATATAAATCTTTAATCTCTTGTCACAATGCTTATCAATATTTTCAATAACAGCAACAAAAGGATGATTAATAAATTGATTTATAGTTACAAGGGGGTGCTGGTAAGTCCTTAGCCCGACCTACTTCCCGATGTCGTAGGACGGAATCAATAGTGTCGTTGGAAAGAGGGGTCTGTTCAAGTGCCGAATTGCAAGTCTTTTCTTGTTACAGACGCTAAAAGGAAGCATGTCAGGCGACGCGCACGATTTCAACAACATCGAGATGCGAACTGTAATCAAGTTTTTTTTTTCTTGCAAGGCAAGGAGCTGAAGGAAATTCACGCAATTCCGACAGAAACATTAGGGGAATATGCACCATCGTAGGCCACCGTCAAAAACTAGGTGGCCCAGTTTAAACGTGATGATTTTTCCACCTGTGATGCGCATCGTCCTGGACGACCCAAAACAGTGACCACCCCGGCGATTATTGATAAAATTCACGAGCTAATCTTGGAAGACCACCGGATTTATGCTACATCAATAGCTGAGCAACTGGGCATCTCACGTGATCGGGTTGGGTCCATCATTTATAAAGATTTGGACATGCGGAAGCTCTCCGCGAAGTGGGTCCCGAAATGCCTGAACGCGGATAAAAACGTCAACGGTGTCAGTCGTCTGAGAAAATTTCGAAAATTTTTCGGGCGCCATCCAAATGATTTCCTGTCGCGATTGGTGACCATGGACGAAACCTTCTTATATCACTATGACCCGGAGACAAAGCAACAATCAATGGAGTGGCGGCATAGTGGCTCAACCCGCCCCAAAAAAATCCGAGTGCAAAAATCCGCTGGAAAAGTTCTCGCCTCGATTTTTGGGATCAAGACGGCATCCTCCTCGTTGATTATGTTCCATAGAGCCAAATATCAACGCGGAGTATTATTCATCTCTGCTGGTGCAACTGAAGGACATTTTGAAGGAAAAATGCCGCGGGAAGTTCACCAAGGGGGTTTTGTTCTTGCACGACAATACCCCGGCTCACCGGGCACTTGCAACCCAGAAGAAACTGGCCTACCTGGGCTTCCAGTGTCTTGATCACCCACCCTATTCTCTGGATCTGAACCCGTCGGACTACCACCTGTTCCCTGGACTGAAAAAAAAAACAATTGAAAG
>Ga0268261_10003313_pt1 | contig 11822 bp, 8 predicted proteins | sample TergutNc150P1_FD_190353 | JGI IMG/M metagenome (GOLD analysis project Ga0268261, IMG submission 190353) | Nasutitermes corniger P1 segment gut microbial community from laboratory colony in Florida, USA - Nc150 P1 (SPAdes) (version 2) | ecosystem: Host-associated > Arthropoda: Insects > Digestive... | reverse complement strand
TCATTTCAGTGGGTCCCCCAGCCATAAGACACATACATGTCAATAATATAATTTATATGTTGACCTGCGACCCTTTCTTACCTCAACACGTGCAACGGGCTTCTGACTCTCATCGATGTATTGCGCCACAAGTCTACCCTGTCACTCAGTACTACACCTGCAGCGAGCGAACGGTGATCGTCTCTTCACACACTTTTTTTGACATGTATATGTCTTATGGCTGGGGGTCTACTGGTGAAAGCGTGACGTCAGAGAGACACACGACGTGACGTCAGAGCGTTACACGACGTGACGACAGATATGTCCCACGACGTGACGTCAGAGCGACACGACGTGACGTCAGAGCGTTACACGACGTGACGTCAGATATGTCCCACGAAAGACAAGATTTCGTTACATGGCTCCTTCACGCGAATGCGCATCCTGCCCCGCGCATATCGCAATACGATAACTCGCATCCGGTTCCATGCTTCTGGATTCTCAGTTTTAAGGATTTTAAAACAAAGTACATCTAGTTGGGGTTTTTATTCAAGTTATTACAACGATGTACGGATCAATGAACCTGAAACAGGAAATGTGTTTTTTTATTGGTGGACTGTGGCGCAATACATGCCCGTCGCACATGTTGAGATAAGAAGGGTCGTAGGTCGACATATAAATTAGATCATTTTGATGAGATGTCTATTTGTATAGATAAAGCTGTGTTTGTTGTGAGTATTACGTGTGTGGCCAGCGTCCGTGTTTATTTGAAAATAAATGTTTCAGAGAGAGAAGGTAACAGTTTTTTGGGAATTAGGTTAGGTCCTATCACATTGTAGTGTCGATGGGCAAAAGAACCGACCCCCGACCCCAAAAAATAAAAAACTATAATTTTCTTTTGCGGATTAGACGCAACATGGACTTTGAACCTGTAGTTAAGCCCTTTGGCATTGCCCTGAAGAAGGCAGTAAAAACGCAATTGAAACTTTAAATTGAAGCAGTGATCACAAAGTCTATGTAGAAAAGGTATGTGTTTTGTATCGACTTTAGGAAGGTACTTTGTCAGGAAGGTGCCCAAAGACAGAAATGTGTTTTATTTATTTTTAGATTGAGGCGCAGTACATGGGTGGGAGTCAAATGAAGTGACATTTGGAAACATGTGCGTCGCACGAGTCAAGATACAGAAGGGTCGCAGGTCAACATATAGATTACTTTAGTTAATGAGATGTCTGTCTTTATAGATAAAGTTGAGTAATGTGGTTCCTTCCTAAAAAAAATGGAGCGCGTGTTTAGTATCAAGCGTCGAAAAAAAATCCCAGGCACCACGAAACGTGTAACCTACAGCGAAGTAATCATTTTTGTTCGAATAAAAGCGTGGGTGAAATTACCGTCGATCAATTTGCTTCAACGGCTAATTTTTGAAGATCAACTGTTTCTACAGCTACTTTTGAAGAATCTGTACCAACAACGTCAATCAGTTAACTGGTAAGTGAACGACTGCATTCTTCTTCTTCTATGGCGCTACAACTCTGGTAGAATATTGGCCTTCTCAACAGTATTCTTCCATTTGAGACGGTCCTGGATTTGTTCAGCCCACTTCATACGCTTCATTTTCTTCGGGTCATTCCTGACATCATCTTCCCATATAGACTTGAAACTTCCTGCTGGGCTTCCTGTGAATGGTTTCCATTTGTGTATTCTTTTAACTATGCTAGTTTCGGGCATTCTATTTATGTGTCCAAACCAACTCAATCTTTGAGCTTTAACATCATTTGTTATGTTCCGTTGTTTTATTAATTCATCCATTTCCTTGTTTGCTTTAATTTTCCAGTTGCCGTTGACTTCTTTATTTGGTCCAAATATTTTCCATAATATTTTTCTTTCAAACGCGGAGAGTTTTTGTGTAATACTTTCTTTAAGGACCCATGTTTCTCAACCATAAATTGACAATATAACTTTAATTTGGATTTCCTGGAGACCAAGTTACTTATAAAAAGAGTTTTGTTTGCGTAGATTGGTTTATTCCATTTAGCAATCCTGTCTCTAATTTCTTCTTCTAAAGTGTTATTCCCATTCACGATAGTACCATGGTAGCTGAATGATGTAACCTGGTTTATGTGCATGTTGTCAACCGTTAACCTTCTATGTAGTTTTCTTTTGTTGTATGCTTCATGTACTTCGTTTTATTCTCATTTACTATTAGGCCGAATTGTAATGAAAAGTTTTTCAGTTCTTCAAAGGTATCTATCATTGTTTGTTTAGTTCGGGCAGCGATTAATATGTCATCGGCACAGGCTGAGCATTGTTTTAAACGGAACGACTGCATTACTTGTATTAATGGGTACTGGTATACTTTCCCCAGGTTAAAGCGACTGGGGCGTGAAGTTGACCACTCTTCTCCACCTAGTGACGAAGTTAAGAATTTGTGGATCAGTACTACATATACTCCCGCTATACACCTGCATGGAGTGGACAGGGACATTTGCACATTTATCTACGACAGTATGGAGAGATGATATGTGGTATGGAAGGGACTAATTTGTTTGAGCATAACATAATGGATTTGTCTCTCCAACTACTTGCGCATTCGCACTGCACCCATACTTTTGCGCAAATTCAACCCCAACGTGTTTTTTTCGTGTCACTGTGACTGGCAGTGTGCAGCGTTGGTGTAAGGTAGGAGCAGTGTGCTGCTGTGATATATAGAGTATCGTAACGACACATAGTGAAAAAAACATTTGTTATATATGCAAATACATATTGTTCTTCACAACGTTTGCCTTTGAAGACAGCAGGACTCTGTGCAAAATATATCCAAGCTCGGGCACAACCCGAAGTGTCTGGGTCTTGCAAGCAAGCACTGGGCAATCCTGCAATATGGTGGCGGAACATGCAACCGCTACAATCACGGAAGAAGACAGCAATATTTTGTATTGCTCTGAAGGCACAGATTTGCACACAGGACACTCATGCAAATAAATATTTGATGTCATTAGAACTGGGTAAGTTGGACTATTTTTGGTTTTAGATTAAAGTCATGTACACGGAAGTTTAGTTTTTAAAATTCTTTATTGATAAAAAATTGGCCCGTGTGCAAGCCATGAAAGCCTGGGTTAGTGGAGGTGTAGCGCCACTGATTATTAACCTTGCCTCTGATCCGTGCTAGGCACTGGTTGAGGTGAATAGCCAGGGTTACACCCCGGCTGATATTAATATAAAGATACCGTACTCGGTACCGAACAGTAGGTTGCAATTTATGCTTGGATATGCGGCAGTCAACATAGGTTATCAGTGCCATAAAAGGTAAATAGTGAGTTAGTACTGATTGGTTGTAATGTAGAATGGCTACGCAACTAAACCGTTATTTGAACGTATTTACAGTTTTAAGTTCACCAGCAATTCAAAAGACTGTTACCCGTGTAAGAAAAGCAACATTTGTGGTAGAACATGAAGCAGTAGCAGCGGAGTCTATGACAGCATTAATTTAAAGAACAATGACTGATAACAACATCAAGTATAAAACATATTTTACAAAATGCAATCATGAAGCCTCACTTTGGTGCTTAATGTGTGTTGGGTACCTGTCACAAAAATAACAACTCAAACCTTAGCTGTGGTTGTCTGAATATTTTTATGAGAGTTGCTGTCAGTAAAGTTCTGGTAATATGAAAGGCCAGCCTTCCATGAAGCTTTTGCACCTACTGAATTCCGTACGCTCTCAGGCTGCCAGCTGCATCAGTTGGTTTAATTTAACCGGTGTTTCGTAGACCATCTTCATTGCCATCACCAGAGTTCTAATATGACTTAGCACACAATTGACCTTGTGAAATGTTGATTAATTTATCTTTTGAATGACCAGGTTGGTATTTAAATATCAGTGCATTTCTTTATTTATTATGTTAAAACAGATCAGGGATGCCTTTCTAAAAATTTTGTGCATTTTTTTTATGAAAACATCAGTGTTATATGAAGAGAAAAAGATAAATTTATGAAGTTTTATGGCTTTTTGTGGAAAACAGAGCATAGATTATATGGCATGTTTTAAAAAAACCAGTAAATTTTCTTGATGTGTAAATATATGTGATGAATACACTGTGTGTTTAGCAATGTAGGTCATTTAAATTTTAAATTCCTAATGCAGCTGGCAGCCCAAGAAGATTCGATTGTAGTGTGAGACGATACATGTAACCTATATCGGTTGTTTCAGTGAAGTTTGTGACATAGAAGCTTTTATTGAGAAGTTGGGACCAGAAGCTTTGAGTTGCCGGGATGAATGGGGCTACACACCTGCACACTGGGCAGCATTAGATGGAAATGTTGAGGTTATGCGTTACTTGGTTGAATGATGTGCACCGGGGAGATCTGTCATCTCTTGGTATGTGGGGACGTCACCCAATTCATTGGGATTGTCGCAAGGGACATACAGCTGTTGTACAGGTTTTGTTGTCGGTAAGAAATTGTAATAAACCTTTGAAATTAACAAAACTCAATTTAATGAATGGAGTCCTCTGGGATGTCTTGCTATGTTGATAAATATTTCTGACATTTTGTAGTATTGTAGTTTACCTTCACAGTCAGAATCAAGCAGTTGGAGGACGGTTTTCTCAGAGTAATTAATTCTGAAGTTGTAGGCACTTAGATCCTCTCAGACACTGAGAACTGTTCATGCAACAGTACAGTGTAACATCCCAGAAGATATGATCCAGTAACACCACTATGAGAAATGCAAATCTCACAAAACTCACTTTCCTGCTCTGCATTGTCTAATGTGAAAAAAAGAAATCTGAATTCTAGTTATGAATGTGTTGAAATAGTAGTGATAATTGTATTGTGTGTAGTGTCTGTGCCTGACAAAGTATTGCCCTGTCAGCTGTGGGATAGGTGTGAAATGTTGCCTGTGATAAGTGTTACTTTATGGGTATGGAGTAAGAATTTGCTGATAAAGTGAAATGTTGAATTTTGTAGGCTGGAATGGCTGTCAATGCTCCAGATTTTAAAGGCTTGACACCTTTGATGACTGCGTGCATGTTTGGCTGAGTTGTGACTGCAGCTTTTCTTTTGGGCATGGGTGCCCTAAATCATCTCACAGACATCAATGGTGATACAGAACTTCTCTGGGTAACTTACAAAGGTGTGTTCTGTCTCTTTGGAAAATACACTACAAGAAAATAAAGTACAGCATTTTAGTTTATGATTCATCCAAGATTTTCCTGAAATTTGTTCATCAGTAACTAGGGTTTATGATTTGGATGAGGGCTTATGCAGGTAAGCATATACCATTGTAAAAAAATACATGTAAAATTGAAACATTTTCTGTGAAAGAATGTGGAAACCCTAGCTTATATTTTGTTATAAGCTCATAGTTGTGCCTCTGCTCTAGATGGTCCAGCATTTTATGGAACCTGAAAGTTCGTTACTGTCTTCTCAAAATTCCACCACTGTCCTTTATCCTGAACCAAATGATTGAAGTCCACACCCTCCAACTTTTTTCCTAAAGATAAATATTAATTTCATTCTCCTATCTCTGCCTAGGTCTTGCAAGTGTTCTGAGTTTTCTGACTATAGTTTTGTATGGATCTAACTTTTGCCTCCTCCACGCATGCTGCATATCCTGATCATCTCATCCTTGATTTGCTCATCCTAATAAGATTTTCTGAGGATTACAAGTTCTGCAGCCCCACATCAGTCATTTCAATATAGTTTGTTTTCTCTTTCTGTCTTTGATTGCCAGATACTGTCCATAACACACCATATTCTTGAACACCCTCAGTCTGTTTTTCCCCATAATGCGAGAGAGAGAGAGAGAGAGAGAGAGAGAGAGAGAGAGAGAGAGAGTGTTTCACACTTATATAAAACTTGCAGATGAATGGTTGTTTTTCTAACTTTCTGTCTTTAGATTTTGGATGGTAAGATCAAGGTTTCTGAACTGAGTGATTTGAAATTATCCCCCAGATTTAATCTGCTCTTAATTTGTGTGAATGTGGTCTGAACATTGCCACATTTTCCAAGGATTTGTAAGCTGTGTTTCTGATGTGATTTTGTTCTGCATTCTGATGCTGAGACATGAACGTATTTCAAGTTTTGAGGGTTCTCCTCTAGGGTTTGTGATAGTATAGTCAGTGTAATGAATAGGCTATGGGCTGAACAGCCAAGAAGTTATGGTTTGATTTTTGTCACAAGCAGGTTGGCTGTGCAATCCACCCAGCATCCTATTCAGTGGGAACTGGGGGATAAGATTGTCTTTCTGCAGTAGTAAAGCAGCTGGCGTATAAGTCTGACTGTTCACTGCGGTCTAGTTCTGAGGTCAATATTGAGTGCAGCCCTACTTCCATTCCCCCATAAATTATGGTATGCACAGTGAATATTTATTTTTTTTTACCATGATGAGTATTGTGGAGGTTGTTTTCTGAGTTCTGACAAACCATCCTGTATGAGGGCACCAGCGTTGTGGAGGAATTTGCTGCCCCATTCTTCGTGGTTGTAAGTAAGCTGAGGAGCATGGTCTGGTTATACAGGTGGCCTGCAAGGGTAGTGACCGGTCAGATCCATGAAAAGTGCTAGAAAGGGTAGCAGACTGTCTGTAGCAACAGGAGTGGTGAACAGGAAATAGGAAAGTTAAGAAAAAAAATATTACTTTTTTAGGACTGTTTTGGATGGGAAGTGAGGAGAAAGTAATGCAGTATTTTGTCCAATGGAAGTGTGACCCACATCATTGCTGTGTTATGTCATGCCTAATAATTCTGGTTGGTGTAGTGGGACTTGGTGGTTTTTGTCATTACTTTGGTCTTGGTGGGAGGACAGGTTTTTTTCCAATGTATGCCAACCGACACTTGTGGTACAACATGGTTAATATCATACATGTTGAATAGCTGACAGAAGTATTTTATAACTTATTCAAAATATTATAGGAATCTGTAAGCTGATCATCATTACTACCCATTATAAATTTTTAGGTTGGTAAGCCGTAAGCTTCTGTTCAGAAGTTATATCCTTGTGTGCTTTGTTTCTGTAAGACGAACAGATATCACAATGAAGTGTGTGTGTGTGTGTGTGTGTGTGTGTGTCTTCACTCTCCTTCCCTCCCTCTCTATGACAGAAATTTTACCACTATGTACAAATGTTGGTATGAAAGTATGACAGCAGACTGTACTGGGACACCTTACTTTCTGATTCTTTGTTGTAGACTGAGTCAGATGGTGGACCGCTGAAGGGGAAAAGTGAATACAAGCTTCCTTTGTTTCAGGTCATGCCAACTTAATTCGATTGTTAACATACTTTGGAGCTGATTTACAGAAACTTGACAATTTTGAATCAGCACCCTTACATCTGGCCTGCCTCACGAAGCTTGTTAGCTGTGTTAAGTTATTGTGTGAGAAGGTTGGTATGGCAGAAGTAATGTTATGTTTTGTGTGTTTGCTAAAGTACTATGGAGTGAAAACCTAAACAAGGAATTTTGGTTAAGCACCAGGTGTTGTGAAACTGCAGCTGTTGTTGGATATAACAAAAAAAAAGTAAGAATAAAGAACTCTGTGTGTGTGTGTGTGTGTTTTTTTGTAATGTGTGGGTGTTTGTGTGTGTTTATTTTGTAAAGTGTGTGTGTGTGTGTTTGTTTATTTTGTGATGTGTGGATCTGCGTATGTGTTTGTTTTGTGATATGTGGGTGTGTGTTTTTATGGGTTTTGCAATATGTTGGTGTGTGTGTGTGTTTTTTGTAATGTGTAGGTGTTTTGGTAATATGTGTACTTGCGTTTACTGTGTTTTTGTATTGTTTTGTTTATGTATATTTATTCTGTTATGCTTTTGTTTAATTTTGTAAGTTATGTATTTCTATCGTTATGTTTATATATTATTATTGTTATTTATGTTATGTTCTGTATATTCTGTTTTCATTGTGCCAACTGGCACTCTTCGGCTGCACTGACTGAGGTTTCTCTGTGCTTTTTCTTCAGTTGTAAGGCAAATGCCAGGGTATAACTCGCAAAGATGACGAACAGACCGCACTCTTCCCAAATTAATTGTGTTTTTCTATTTCTTGTTCTTTTATAAATGTGTGCTGTACTACTGCCACTGGGGACATCCCAGTTGCAGTTATTAAAATTAATCTATATCTAACTTTGTTTGCAGAGACTTGTTGACATTTGTAACTAGTTGATGAAATTCAAAGAACATAAATTTGTTATAACGTCGATTGGAGTAATTTTTATAAATAATTGGCTTTGGAAAGGGTGGATCATTGTAGTGGTTGCACCCCCAACAGTATATTTGTGTGTGCAGTTAAATAGATATTTTAACCAAGGCTACCATCATTACGCATCATTAACACTTTGAAGCTCAAGCCCGAGTGAGGCTCAATCTCTTCTAACTTGCTGAGCGGCCCATGCCTGAGCACAGCTCGTGCCTATATATTCGCATATGTACTATAACGTACACGATATGAATTCGGGTTTGGGTTGCATTGAAGCTGTCACGGAATAGCGCATAATTTGGTGCTGCCATCTGGGGACTTTTGTTCCACCATTTTGAAAAAAAGAAACGAGCACAATCAGCTGTACACAGTCATGTCGTGGTCTGCAGTTTGTGCTGTAGGTGTGTCGTTTGTCTTGATTTTAGAGTTTTCAGAAAGCAAAGAAACTGTCTGGTGGTATCCTAATTGTAAAGTGCCACTCTGCATGCCGGAGTACTTCAGATTGTACCACACAAAGCTAAACTGTTTGTAAATATAGGAAACATGTTTGTTGCAGATTTTTTTTTTATTTTGAATTTTGTTTTAAATAATTTTTATATGCTTCTTCAGGAACAATGTGTACATATTTATATTCAAATTAAAGTATGAATCTTTATCTCTCAGAATGTTGTAAGGATATTACAAGATACCTATTATACTCATGATAGTTAGAATTTAAATATATGTCAAAAATGCCTGGGTTTCTGAACCTGACAAAACACTAAAGTGCTGGGGCTCAGAGTGTCAGAGGCAAAACTTGTACCTATGAGAGGTTAAGGTGAAGTTGTTCTGTTCACATCATGAAGGCATCATGGACAATAGATATGTAGTTGCATTCATTCATGATCTTGACACTAGGTGGAGGTGAGTGGTCAGCATCATGCCTCAGCTGCTTTATCCCCAAGAAAGTGTGCCTAGGTACCCAAGGTAATTTAGTCTAGGTGTGCCCCAGAGTGAGTCTGGATGCTCTGAAGAAAAGGAATGAAATTGTTTTCTGTGCTGGTAATGAAGTCACAATTCTTCAGTTGTCCAGCCCATAATCTGGTGCCTTCACCATCTGAGCAACCCCAGTCCTTGTACCTGTGTAATAATATAGGTGACAATGTTGCTCCAGGGCTTAGCAGTATACTACAAGTACATGTGGGGTGTATAGGGGGACACTCCATACACTTCAGTCCTTAGCATTAGATGGAAGTGGCTTATCTTTGTAAAGTATTTATGTCTTAGTAGTTTTTTACTTTTCCTTTGTAAGTGAATGTTTCTTTATAGAGCAAATTTGAGCTGGAGCCCAAGGACAAGAATGGAAAGACGCCTTTACTACTTGCCAAGAGTCATCGTCATAGTGACATTGTACAGGTCATGGTTACCAAAAAAAAAAAATTCCCATTGAATGTCACACATTTCTGAGATGTGGTAAGTTTTCAGTATTTGATTGAAGAGTCTTTTGCTGGAATACAGCTATAAGTCTGGCATGACTTATTTTAATTGATTACTGGAATATAGCTATTAGTCTGGCATAACTTATTTGAATTGATTACTGGTTCAGTTAATCTGTAAATTGACTTTTAAATACAGAGATTTATTCATGCAACTAATTGTTGTTACATTAATCGGGACAGTATGGTTTTGGTGTGGCAGACTTCACCTAATTGGATAAAAAAGAAATTTTTATTTTTTGGTAATAGATTGAGACACTGGATTGTCCATTTTTCCTGACTTCTAAAACCAGTGGATTTTGAAAACTGGTTCTGTTTCTGTTGTTGAGTTTCAGGTATGTAGGTAGCGCATGCATATAGATGTTGGAAGGGTACTGTAAAAAATCAGCCTTAGATCATAGGATGTGAGGATTGGATGAGAATGCTTCAGGATGGTATCCATTGGTGTTTGTGATATATGGATCTTCATTCACAAATCATTGAGCGGTATGAGTGTACCGTCAGCCACATGTTTTCATAAAGAATGTTGAATTAGTTCCACATTGCTCACTTTGTTTTTGCAGCACTCTTCTGTTTGGAGGAGCTGGTGACTCAAAGAGCCCTCTTATTATGTTGATGGGTTCTGTCCTTTTGTTGGGTTACACTACGTATCATCTCAGGGTATTGTTATGTGATCTCAGTTTTGCTCTTATTAGCACATGAGATTATGTAATATGTTGTATGCAACATTCTTTTCTGAAGATTCTTGTTTTATGCATATGGCACTGTGTAGACTAGGATGTACAAGGTGCTATACCAAAGTTCCTGAAATTGGATTGCTGTGCAAAAACTGTAGTACAAGTGTGTGCTGCTAGGTATCATGAGCTGTACCCTTTGTGAACCACTCTGCCAAGCAGTGTTCTGTTGTTAGGACATTGAAGAGATCCAGGCTGACTCGCAGGACGTGATGAAGATGCTGATGCGAAATGACTTCCAGCAGTGCTTCCGATCATAGAAATCCTGCTGGGATCACTGTATCAATGCAGAAGGAGACCACTTTGAAGGGGATGGAGGTGAATAGAAATTTCAGTAAGTGGTTACGCTATGGCAGTGGAAGTTTGGGAACTTTTGTTTGGCACCTTGTAGGTGTAAGCATTTAGGAAGAGCTTGGTGTCTTTAGGGTGCTTCAAGAAGAGTAAAATGCATTGGTATAAAGGGAGATGTTTAGGATTGGGAATTGGTGTAGCAAGCCAGTGGGAGTAATGACAACAATGGGCTGGATGGTCTAGGTGGATTGTGCAAGAAATGAAAAGATGTGACAGACGTATAAGGTGTATTGGGGCTGAATGCATGCTGGATAAATTGGGGATGAAGCAGAGAGAACTGGAGGAGCAGGAGTAGGAGATGACATGAGGGGTCTGTCTTACTTGAAATAACAAAGGCATGTGTTTTTTTAAGTAGTTGGTATGCTTAAGATGGTCATATTGTTGATAGGAATGGTTTTCACCCTGTGGTGCAAGAAGTTGTCTATAATTGACATGCTGTGTGATGCTGAGAAAATCGAACATCAATGAAGTTTGTTGCCAAGATCATGCAAAGTCATGGTGGTCATTTAAATTACAGGTCTGTCACTGAGTACTCTGGACACTTCATTGAGGTGCCATAGGGTCATTACTTTACTGATCCTTCTTGATTGCAGGATGATGATTGAATTTAAAAAAGTTCTGACTTTGGGAACAATAACTTATTTTTACTTCATTGTTGCAATTATTTATGTCAGCACATGTTAACTGTGTGGGGAACTTATTGATGGGTTTTATCCTTTAAACAACCAGATTGGTATTTAAATTTTAGCGCACGGTTTGAGGAAAACGTATTATTTGAACAGAAAAAGATACAATTATGAAATAAAATGGTGTATAGTGGAAACTAAAACAGCTATTATGCAGCATGTCTTAAAAATGCAGTAAATCTCCTTGTTGCCTAAATATGTAAAATTAATTTTTATGGGTGTTTCTCACGTGCATTCACGTATGCACATGCGGGTTGTTTAACCCTTTAAAGCCCGAATTAAATCCCATCTGCTATTTGCTGGCATTATTAGCTCACCATTTTCTCCACGTTAGCAGGATAAGGGTTAAATCATTAACCTTTAGGCGACTAATGTCATATATATATATATATATATATATATGGAGCACCCA
>Ga0268261_10003312_pt1 | contig 11823 bp, 7 predicted proteins | sample TergutNc150P1_FD_190353 | JGI IMG/M metagenome (GOLD analysis project Ga0268261, IMG submission 190353) | Nasutitermes corniger P1 segment gut microbial community from laboratory colony in Florida, USA - Nc150 P1 (SPAdes) (version 2) | ecosystem: Host-associated > Arthropoda: Insects > Digestive... | reverse complement strand
CATATATATATGACATTAGTAGCCTAAAGGTTAATAATTTAACCCTTATTCTGCTAACGTGGAGAAAATGGTGAGCTCCTAATAATGCCAGCAAATAGCAGATGGGATTTAATTCGGGGTTTAAAGGGTTAATGTAACCTCTCTACTTTTCCATATGTCAAAGTAAAGGCGTTGTTATGCTTGCCATAAACAAGTGAGGGAATCTCAACTATATCACTAGATGGAGGTGAGTGATGAGTTTCATGGCCCAGCTAAATTGCACCTGGGGAAAGAACCCCCCTCTGCCCATTCAGTAGGAGGAAACGTAAAGTGTATTCTCATAAAATGGTACAGTCTGAATCTAACTGTAATGCACAATTGTGTAGACAGCATAACTTAATGTAGATATGTACCTGTGGCAGTGTTATCCTGCAGTATTAAATGTAGAGGTTCATGTTCAAAATTACAGGAAAAAAGTTTATAAACAAAGTGTAGTACTTACTGTATTAAATCAACACACTCTTTACAAAACTACTGCATTAGTATATTTAGATCAACTTTAAAGTTTTTATATACACAATGGTTCATAAAATGCTGTTTGCCAGACAGTAACATCTGTTTCTGCAACATTTCTTTCTCTTCAATAGTTAACTTAATTTCTCCCTGTATAGAGAGGAACACACAACCATAAATTTATTAGTACAGTATAAGAACTGACACATATTCAGCAGTAATAATTGTCAATGGAGCGTTCAAGAGATCATCAGTACAGCTCAAAACTTATCTTAAATATTAACTCTAGTGGAATTATACAGTTACATGATTTGTACAATATCAGTAGCCTAATATATAATAATACATATTTACAGCAAACATATATACATGTATTTTGCAACAGAAATATATTTTCTGTGCTTCCTGTTATTGGCTGCACTGCACCAGATAATTTGTGTAAATGGTATCTCAAAATTTGGCCTAATTTATTGCGTAAATGAGGTGTACTATACAAATTATCATCGTATCACTGGTTCTGTGTATATAATGGTGGATATTAAATCAGTATGAGTTCCAGGTGTAAAATTTAAAGGCAGTTATGTTACACTTTCCAAATTTTTCATCTCCTCAGTCCCAAATTCTGAGGCTTTGTGTGGGAGAACAAAGCTTCAAATAATCTTATAGTTCCACACTCCAACCAATTTAAATTATATACATATATATTAACAACACTGTTGCAACCAACATAAGTAACAACTGTATTAGCTATCATCTGTGCTGCTGAGCTGGGACTCTAGAATGTGCGTCTCTGTGAAGTTTGTAGGCCTGGTCAGAAAGTCCAACAAAGGCAGATTTATATTTTACCACTTCATTACGTTATCATGGATTATTCATTACCTTATAAGCTCATCATTACAAGGTTGTGTAAGTTTGAATAATGGGGTTTCCCATAGGCTTGCTTACTGATATTTCTCAAGCTAACTTGTAGGGAATTACCATAGGAAAGGAATCATAACAGGGGAAAAGTGGCTCAGTTTAGGCCATTTGATGAATTTGAGATATCACTGTCTCTTTTAAGTTAAAAAAAAAAAAAAAAAAAAAAAAAAAAAAAAAAAAAAAAAAAAAAAAAAAAAAAAACTCAGTGACTGTATACCATGGCAGTAACACACATTTTCATTATGAGTGAGGAATGATGATAGGAAGAACTTTGGTCTCTGTTATGTACTTGACAATCAGATTTTTGACGTTCATGTAACCATGCATTGTGTTAAATTTCTTATAATAAAACCAACCAGATGCACTAATTTCTCAAATTTATTATTGGAATGAAACTCTACATGTTTCAGACAGTTCCTCTGTCCATCATCAGGAGTTTTTTCACTGTACACACAGCAATGGTATATGTCATACAGGTTTGCTGACAGCTTGCAAGCAGGATCAGGATGGAACATAGTATGACATACCATTGCTGTATGTACAGTGAAAAACTCCTGATGATGGACAGAGGGGCTGTCTGAAACATGTAGAGTTTCATTCCAAGAATAAATTTTAGAAATTAGTGCATCTGGTTGATTTTATTATAAGAAAAAGAGAATCAGATTCTTTCCATTAGTTTACATTATAAAGTTGTTGATACTTATAGAGCTGTATATAACCCATAGTGCCAAGTTCTCCTTTGTTAATACAACAATGGTATTTATGTTTTCTGTATATTAACAAAAATTTTTTAATTAGGGGGCTGCATGTCAATCACAGCAGTAGATATGTGAGTGTACAGACATCATTCCAGTTTGTAGCTGATATGTATAATGGATTTCATCAGTATTTGGTTATGGGCAGTTACATTAAAGCTTCAACAGTATGCTGTGGAAGTGATGTATGTTTGTTAACTGTAGCAGGAGTACTTGAAGTCACACAATCAACACCCAGTTTGCATGTCAATTATAGGAAGGCTCAGTATTCAGTCTTGTGTATTTCTGTCCCTTGAATATCAATACTTATTGCCTTAAACATTATGGTGTAGTGACATAATAATGTTGGTAAAGGCAGTATTATCATAATTTGTATACTTACATTTTTATTTTAAAAAATTCAACCTGTTTTGCAACTTTTTGAGCCTACTGGGGATGTGGTGATTGGTATAACAGGTACTGAAGAATATCAACATCAGTGACCTTTCCATGTCAGAATTTAATTGTTGTCTGTCCCAGATGTTCTCAACAACTTATGGACAGGGTCTAATCATTATAATACTGGTAATACTACAGACTTCATTCTCTAACATTTGACCACACAATTCTCAATATTTATGTACAGTAACTTTCAAATTGTAATTTCTGTTCCTAGTACCTTATGCTGAACTCTTTACATACCATTCTGTATTAAAATATAACTACAAAAGGACCTATCTACAAGCCAGGTTGCGTGCATGTTATGCATTCTCTTCTTGTAGCAAAGTATGAAATTTACATCTGGATTTGTGCAGATCCTGAACTGTGAACAGCCACTGTGTCGAGTGTTTTGCTGTTTAACTGGAGCTTGAACAGTTTGCTTAATTTTCAGTTTTGTATTATAAGAGCTAGAACAGATTGCTGCCAGAAGACCTTCATCTTGGAAATACCCGTACTTCACGTATGCTGATGTTGTGGTGAGGTCCGCGCTTGGGATCGCCCTTTCTTACTGCTGACAAATGTAAGCAGGTTGCCAACTTTGATTCCCAGTGAGTGAGAGGACCCATGTGCTGGTTGTGTACCACTAAGATTATGATGACTGGATCTTGCTTCAGTTGGATTCACGCTATATCCAAAGTCTCGCTTATAGTTCTTATCTAAGGAAAGGATAAACATAAGTATTACCTACATTTCATGTAGCTCTTACACTCATACACTCGGCATCATATTACACACAGCAGACAAACAAATGCTGAGTTTCAAATGTGAATTCTATATGACATCTTATACGTACAGCAACAAAACCAACTATATTTTTCCCCTCACTCCCAGAAGTTATATGGTGTAGTCCGTGTGTGTGTGTGTGTCATGTGCACTGCTTCATTACTGAATTTACCATTGGCCAAAAACTAGCTGTCCATGTCTTGTCTTCTTACAAATTAGCTTAAAAAATTCATACTGTTTGTCACCTGGTGTGGTATGTTGCAATAACTGGAGCTTACATGGCATATGTGTTCAACAAGTTGTGATGTAGTGGGCAATACTGACTGGGTGCCTGTGGGAGGTGAGGAAAGTGGGTACTTAGTATTTTTGCTGTTACGTTTATCTATTAATAAATACATCACTTTTAAAACTCTAGCATTTATTTGTCCACTCTTTACTTCTGGAATTTTCACAGTAGAAATTCCATTCTGTGGGAAGAGTTGTTGTGGAAATACAGTTTGAATTTACCACTGAGGTAACCAACATATTATGTTTGCTTACCTCCACAGAGTTCATGTAAAATGTCTGTGAAAGTACATAATCACATACATCTCTCTGATAGTCGTATTTTATTTTCTGTGGTTAGGCAATGTTGTAAAACCAATTCTTCATTCTGTGGGTACTACGTTTGTCCTGTCAAATAAATAGCAGGTGTATCTGAATCATGAAAGTGCATGACTTACATTCAGAACGTTTCTATTTAATTTTAGTTGGGACATCAGGTTTGTCCATTCATCCATTTTATTAGCATTTTCCCATTTACGTCTGGCAGAATGCCAAAACACTCCTTTAAAAATGGCAATGAATGGAGCAAACTCTCTCCTCCTCCACATGCAGTCACCTTTCACAACCATTTTTACACTTCATTTGATGCAGCACAACTTCTGCATTTGATACAGTGAACCACAGAACCAACACAAAATTAAACAGCACATAACTTAGTACAATATAGTCCTTATTATCAGAACAGTTGGTTTAACTTTATGGATATGGTGTTACACATCTAGATTACAGAGTTCACAGACATTCTTACACTACAGCCACTCCCTGACTTATGTAAGGCATTTGTTCTGCAAACCTTTACGGAACTCCACTTTTATGCATGACCCATTGACCCATTACCCACCACAAATATGATTTTGTATTTACACTACACACACACACGCGCGCGCGCGCGCGTGTGTGTGTGTGTGTGTGTGAAGTAGAAACCTCAGAACTAATTGTGGTGTGCAGTAAATAAGTCACTGGAAACAATTCTGCACAGAGGGCATTTTAGTTTGACACAATTTTTCAGTTGTGTCATGTAGCAATTCCACAGTAATGGAATTTACACTCCAAGCATTATGCAATATTATGCACCTTGAATTTTTTTTTTTTTTCGTATGTGGTTTATGGAAAAGTATACATGAAGTTCAGTTTACATAAGTCAAGACTTACATAACCTGAGGGGTGACTATGAAGTTCATGGTCAGGTCTGTGTCTCAAAATATCATTTTTTTTAACTCAGGCCAACTGAGTACAGGATTCCCTATGTCATGTGGATGAAAGTGCATTCTTTAACCTTTAAGAACCGTGCATCCTATATATAGGATGGGCGTACCGCTACCCTCCAGATGTTGCATTTTATATATATATATTTTTCAACAAATATAAGTACTGAGTATTTTAAACATGCTGCACACTTTCCGTTTTTCTCTTCAAAATGCCGTTTATTTCATAATGCTACCTTTTTTGGTTCTGTATTATTCACATTTTACATACAGGGTGTGCTAAAATTTAAATGTAAAACTCCAGTGCCAAAAGGAACAAATCAGTCACTATATCATAAAGACTACATACTTCTGGGTTTGCTGGGTGGTCTTTTCTGGCAACGGGCAGCCATTCTTGCAAGCTGACGAGCTGCTGGAGGGAATTCAAGACCATCTTGACGATCTTTTTCTACAAGTCTACGTTCCTCTGCCATGGCCTCCAACCAACACTGCTTCTCTTCTGCTGACCGACAGCAGAACAGTAGCCATTTGTCACGGACACAGCTATACACCTTTAATCCATGCCGTACCATTACACCTAACTGTGGATCTGAAACCATATTTCTTTCATTTAATTTTAATCACCTGTTGGACATCATATGCTCAACAAAATTTTCTTCAGTGAACCACAGAGCATAACATTTGAAGCAAGTAATGTGGTGAACAGGAAACTTTCCCACAATTTCCTTCAGAACTGTTCTCTTATATGCCATTAAAAGCCATGTCAGTCTGAAACAGAAGAAACAGAGTATGGCCTTGTTCTGTAATCAGAATACAAAACATTACCTGGGTCCATGATTAGTCTTTCCCTCCCTCTGCTCTGGCTTGTCCACTATCCCATAACATTATTCTCTGAATTGCAGTCTTACACCTCTCTTCCTTTCTGTCTTCCTTTTCACAGACTTTCCCCTCACATGTACCTATCTTTATTTACACATGTGTGCTTTATATACATATGTGTGCTGCTCCTTGTTTGTCTCTCATCTATTCCAGCTTACAGCCATATCCCTATACTGCATCACTGATGTCTCCTCTGCATATACATTTTCTTTCCAAATCTCATCCTCTCTCAGCTACAACTTCACTAGCATCCCTCTCCCTTTTGCATACAGCACCATTTCTGAGAAGTATGGTAAACTACAGGCTGTTAGGCATAATTTTATAGTTCTAGTATTTTGAACATGTGCCAGGTAGGTGTTACACCACAAACACACTGTTCTGGAAGCTGGATCTGCTTGTCTTCATTTAAAAAATGGGGAACATGATGTAACAGGTCCATATGAAAGAGCAAATCACAACAGCAGAGTCCAGTGACTGAATGGATCATTCTCAGTGGCTCAACAGAACTTTGGATATGCCTTCATATCAGGGGTGGTTTGTCCATAAGGGCTGCAGGGCTGCAGCCCTGCCAGAATTGTTGATAAAAATTACATATCTGAATAAAACTCTATGTTAGGAGATATATACATTCTTTAAAAACATATGAATGAAATCATTACAAATTCAAATACTCATAACAGACCCTAAGCACTGCAGAGATCAGATTTAGCTGTGTCCCATTCAGCAACTGTATGATGGCTTCAACTAAGCTAGTGGGCACACTCACTGAGCTAAATTTGCAGTCACTGCAGCCTGAGTGCAGCCCAAACAGCATTCCAGGGAGGACTTTGTACATCTGTTTAACTTTCCTAACAGTTCAAATGCTGGCATTTTTACCTAGATCTTTTCAAAACCATATTTGTGAATGTTTTAATTCTAGTAGTTGCAATTTTACGATAAACAAGAACAGTGTGAAGTGTTTACAGAGCATCAATTTTTTGCAATTAAGTCTCACCAAGATGACTGAGATTAAGAATTTATGTCATGCAGCACCTGGTTGAGTTATTTCTCAGTCATCATCAGGCAGAAAACAAGCATATATGAGAAAATTTAACCCTGCTTTGTGCACTAAACATTAGTGTTTGAGTGGCTGTGCTGAATTGCTGTATTAAGCCTTTCTGATTAATCACATAATAATTCTAGCCGCAGCTCTACCATAACGAAGTTCCATGAGCTGCCACTGCTACGTACTGACTCCACCCGATCTTGTTATGAGCACCTAACTGATCCTTACCTTTTCCATCTGGAACATCGACAACTTCACTTGTGTCCAAGTGTATCCGTCCTTTATATACATAAGTATTCCTCTTGAGGATATCCTGAAATGAAACAAATTGACATGACAGCTTTTACATATGTTCCCTTGGTTTCTATTTGAAGTATCATATATGTGGAATCAGAGCGTCATGACTCAAAGAAGTAAAATTTCAAAGGATGGATGTTTGAAAATTTTGTACTGTGTACACAGATCTGGGTAGGCCATACTAACAAAAGGCATAACTAATATCTACTGAAGGACAGCAACTACAGATGTGACCTTACTACATACACTATGCCAAAAAGCACAGCAGCTTGCAAATAGTGATGTAAAACACTTTGGCTCTATATTTGAGTTGTGGCTGTGTAGTAATGACAGTGCATGTCACAGTATGATTTGATATTTTGTCTTATTTTGCATATCCTTTTGGCAGACTAAAGAATCGTGCCCATGGGTGATACAGATGGAGAGAAATGTTCCCCACAAATATGGAACATTTCTTCAAGAACAAATGACTGCTACAACCCACTACCCTACCATAAATGCCTGTCACTCACCTTCTTACAATAGATAAGCTGGTGGTCGAAGAGGAAAAGTGTGATGTTGTTGGTCCACATGCCAGTTGTGACTCTCACAGCCTCCCCTTGATGGATCAATTGTGAACTATGCTCAATCAAGTCTTGACCCTGTGACAGAAGATATTACACATAAAATTTCACAAAAGTGTGCTTTTCACACATGACTTTCAAACCTCTATAAAGAAAATGATAACCTGTGACACAGGCAGGTCTGGGAACCTACCTGCAACATCATCACCCTCTGGTGCTAATATACAAAGAGTTAGTCAGAAAGTAATGCCTTCTGTCTTTTACCTACAGTCTTCTTCCACCTGTGAAGAAGAGAATGCATTCCTTACTGGTAAAAGTTACTCTCTTTCTTCTGCAGTCACTGGTGCATAGGGGTTTGCAGTGCCCTGTCATTCATATACTGGTGAACAAATAGGTGAAAATCTTAAGGTCTAAGGTCATGTCTTTAGGGTAGATGCAGCAAAAATGTCAACCAAAACTCTGTGATGGCCTTCATGCTGTGCACAGTTACGTATGGCCTGGAATCATCTCGGAAAGGCACCATTTGTGACATTCTTATTGTGGGACGAAGTTGATGAAGGAAATTCAGACTTCCTAGTGTTTCAACATAGTAGTCAGAGTTACTGTTGCCCTCTTAGGCAAGCATTTCAGATGAACAATGCCTTTTTCATCCCAAAGGACTGAAGTTATGATTTTCCCTGCTGATGGAAACATAAAGAATTTATGCTTCCCTGGGGATGTTGTATGGCACCTGTCCGTTGATTGCTACTTGCAGGGATCCACAAATTTACCCACAAATTCTATATACCACAAGGGTGACCTGAAGCAAGATCCATACTGATGACCCACAAATGTTAGCACCACCATAAATTTAATCACCTAGGCAACCTGGTGCCTGGGATTTGTGCATCCCTGGCCACTTGGATTTTGGTTCAAGATGGTGGACACAAATTTCACCCCCATAACAATTTGTGACAGGAAGCCCTCACTCTCTGTTTTGTATCAGTGCAAGAGATCAATGGCTGTTATTTTCCTTGCCTATTTGTGTGCATCTGTTAGCATTTATGTTAGTCAACAAGCACAGACAATGGAACAGCCAAGCTCTTCAGTAATTGCATTAGACTGCAATGCCTTTACTGGTGGAAAGGGTGAAATATAATTCATCTGTTGTCATGGAATCATCATCAATACCAGTGCATCAAATGGGTGGTTGCTGTGAGACAATACTGCACTGGAAGTGTGAACACTCTATGGTTTGTTATTAATTCTGCTCCTCCTATTACAGCTTCTTTAATCCATCTTTGCCATAATCAAATAGTACCAACATGTGTGAGTACAAGTCAGTTTCTCACCTTCAGCAACCAAGAACTCAATCACTGTTCATCGTTTGAACATACCTGTCATTTTAGAATCAACTGTGGTGCTATAATCTATTGAGTTAAACAGGTACAACTACTAGAAATTACTAAGTATGGCCAAGGATTTCAGTGATCTAGTGGTTCTTTCTAAAAAGAATGAATGGAACGAGAGAAAAAAACAGGAGGCATTCTGACTGCCCTTTGTAATTCCTAAATACCAAGATATTTCCTGAATAGCCCAGCAAACTGTTGAAAGCTACGCACAGTTAGGTACTATGGGCTGGAAGACTCAAATATGCTAAGCACCACGTTGCTGTAACTATCATTACTATGCTGTACTTGACATGTATGACAAGGATTCATCCAGACATGCCATTTCCTGCATCACAATGATGTGGGTGATACATATAGGAATAATGGTACCTGTGTGAAGAAGAGTGGTTCTGCTACTAAAGTAAGAAGATTCTGGTGTATGTTTCAGGAAGTTAAAGTACCTCACAGGCATATTCCTTGATAATAAATGAAGTAACACACACCAATGGCAACAAAAATTTACAGAACATAAGGAATTGTTGTACAACCAAGCAGAAGTAAATGCATACGCACTACCTGAGCCAGTGTCACAAAATTAACATGTACTAATCCAGTAACTAAGAAAGGGCAGTGACTGTTCATCTGTTCTCTAACAACTACACTGAAAGTATTCTGGAGGGGGGCACGATCTCTGTCATATCCACAGCTCAAGCTCGCTCACCTCCCAACCTTCCACCCTATGTTGCCACGCAGCAAGCTTCTCCAGGCTCTCCATTCTTCGTTTTCGTTCATTAATTAGGACAGCAACATTTCGCATAGCATCTAGTGCCTCTCGAATTTTGTCATAATCTGCATGGTCAGCCTGAAAACAAAGAGTTTATTTCAAAACACATCTCATGTTTCAGTGTTTGTAAGTATCCAGACTTATAAACAAACAAACAAAGCTCCCTATTACAGCAGTTTAAAACATCCAGCAAAGCTGTTGCAACAGATTCTCTTGATACTCATATTAATGGTGCAGACATAACAAATGCTGACAAAAAGCATAACATATCAAGATGTACTGCTGATTCAATTACAGAACTTCTTCTTCTTCTTCTACAGTGCCCGAAGCATATGCCCCAGATGCACCGCAGGCTATGGGCTTATTGTGCGACCCTGAACCCCCCCATGGTTTAGACGTTCCTACTTCCAGTGCCAGGTGCCTCCATGTCCATATGATGCGAGAGATCCTAGCAGCGAAAAGTGGAACTGTGGGTGAGAATGTTGGCCAATAATTTTGCCTAAATGTCAACTTCCACATTCCATTTAGGGATCTTTTACATGCCGCAAATTTGCGACATGGGACCGACGGCTTTACTTCCCCTCTGAAGGAAGGCGCACTGAGGATTTTTTCAATCTGAAAAATCCTGACGGCTGCAGCCGGGTTTGAACCCACGAACTTGGGTACTTAACCCTTTAAACGCCGAGTTAAATCCCATCTGCCATTTGCTGGCATTATTAGGAGCTCACCATATTCTCCACGTTAGCAGGATAAGGGTTAAAGGCAGCACGCTACCCCTAGACCACCAAAGCCGCTTATTATAGAACTTCCTCTGTCCACTACGTATGTGGTCCACTGTACACTAATATAGATTTTTAAATGATTATCATCATGCATGGGAAACTGATGTAAATGAACCTATATTATGCATTAACTTCACACATAATTTACGTTCAACTAAACAATAATACAGCATATAATCATACCACCACATTTACACCTCACAAATTCTTGTTTCACCTTGAAACACTGTTATGGAAAGTGGCACCTCTAATCTTATTCTTATTCTCACAGATTACATGAAGACTTCATAAAGATAATCTGTACAGCAAATTTCACTTTTCTTACATTATTTATCGTCACACAAAGTTATTACTTAAAAATTGGATTATAAGTACCAACATATTAACTTTCTTCCACTCCTACAAATATCATTCCACCAATTCTCCATACTCATATTTCATTCATTTACCACCAATGCTACTTATCATTTTTATGATGAGATATGAACACACACAATTCAAATAAATTAACCAATTAGATGCAACAGTTTCACAAGTTTATTACTTGACGTTTATGTGTGGCTCAACATGTTTCGGGCGCCTCCACGCCCATCATCAGAAGCTTACAACTGTATTAGCAGCCTCTGGTTTTACCGTTGGAGCGTGGTGGTAGCAGCGTTGTTGGTCGTGGTCTGCAGACCACGACCATCAACGCTGCTACCACCACTTTCTAATGGTAAAAACAGAGGCTGCTAATGCAGTTGTAAGCTCCTGATGATGGGCATGGAGGTGCCCGAAACATGTTGAGCCACACATAAACATCAAGTAATAAACTTGTGAAACTGTTGCATCTAATTGGTTAATTTATTTTAATTGTATGATGATGCACGGACTTGCCAATGTCAAAAATGAACACACACCTCCTATTTCTGCTATAATTTTGACACAACTGACACTAGTGTTTAAGTCACAGCCTGCACTACTTTTAACCCTTTAAACCCTGAATTAAATCCCATCTGCTGTCTGCTGGCATTATTAGGAGCTAACCATTTTCTCCACGTTAGCAGGATAAAGGTTAAATCATTAAACCTTAGGGTACTAATGTCATATATATATGGAGCACCCATTCTTGATGTTTCTAGATCACACACAACGACGCACCACAGTCGGTAGGACTCCTCTGGACGAGTGATCAGCTCGTCGCAGAGACCTCTACCTGACAACACA
>Ga0268261_10003311_pt1 | contig 11824 bp, 4 predicted proteins | sample TergutNc150P1_FD_190353 | JGI IMG/M metagenome (GOLD analysis project Ga0268261, IMG submission 190353) | Nasutitermes corniger P1 segment gut microbial community from laboratory colony in Florida, USA - Nc150 P1 (SPAdes) (version 2) | ecosystem: Host-associated > Arthropoda: Insects > Digestive... | reverse complement strand
GATAGGCTGTAGGTCGCGTGCAAACACCCGAATTTCAGAACTATAAGCAAGTTATGTTTAGACCTATAATCAGAACAGATAAGAAGTATGTCGAACGCCAATATACAATTTTCATAACTTTGTGTGAAATTTTTCCAACCCTTCTTCGTCGAAGATAGATGCTTTATGGCACGACTTCAGTCAGTTGATATAAGGCATGTTTGTTCCTCATTTTCAGTACAATTAAGACACAAGTCAACAACACCAGTTTCATATCTTGTCGAAACTCATGTTTTTAGACTTACTTCTATAAAGTCTGGATTTAGATAGAAAGCCATTAACCGTTTTTCATCACTTGTAGCGCCAAAAGTTTCGAGCTCATATTCAGCACACATAAGAAATAAACACAAAAGAATGAAAACCAGTTGCTTCAGTAGGTTCAATTGTAGTTTTAGTCCCATATTCATTATACATACGCTGCATGTTCGCATATAAACGAATTTCATCACTTGGCCCAAGACATGATCCAAGCGCATACATGGCAGCGATAGGCTGTAGGTCGAGTACTCAGACACGAAACACAATAATTTGCACCAATACAGGTTCGGAGATCCAGAAACAGATCATTAAATGTCGTGAAAGCGGTCATTTATGCAACATTACGGGACAGCCTTCTCGACAAATAGTTCAATCTTTCGCCGCTAGGATCTCTGGCGTCCTTGCATACGTGGAGGCGCCTGGTGACAAAAGTGGGAACTACTAAGAACTTGCCCAGACTGCAACGTGTCGTATCCATAACCTTTCCTGACTGGGCTTTTCTTCATAACGAACAGGCTTAATGAATGTACCCAAATCTTGAGACGCTATTCACGTATTTCGTAATTTAGCGCGAGTCATGTTTTGAGTTGAGAGAGTATACAGATAGGATGTAGGTCGAGTACAAATTCACAAAATGTAGAATTTCTGCAAGTTATGTTTCGACATATAATCAGAACAGATAAGACTTATGTCGGATATAAACACAAATTTCATTACTTCAAGCGGAATGTTCCAGGCATTATTTGTCTCTGATCGGCTGTATGTCAAGTGTCAAAGCACTTCTTGCTTCGGTTGGAGTAAGTCAAGTTTGTAGCCCATATTCATCACACTTAAGTTGCTATTCTTTCGTAAGTATACGAATTTCATGACTTTTCGAAAACAAATAAACGAATTTGATCATTTCGTGCGAAAAGGTGTCTTCAGTCTTTATTCAGCATAGATCTGATGGAGGTTGAGTACGAAAGTACATGTATCAACACTATTAAGCTACTTGTCAAAGGTCATAAAGCGATTTATTCAATTAGCTCAAGCATTAACTGGTTTTCAATTTCTGCAAAGATAGATATAGGTCCAGCTCTTATACACGAATTTCTCAGTTGGAGCAATTCATATTATGAAATGAATTGCAGCACAGGTAATATGATGTGCGAACATCATTACTCTTTTTATGTGGTTTGTTGCAACTCATACTTTAAATACACGTAAGCTAATTGTATCCGTCGCATCTATTCATAGATTTGTAACAAGAATCAGATACCTAAATGGCGTGGAATAGGTAGGGTCTTCAACATTACAGGACAGCTTTCTCAACAAATAGTTCCAATTTTCGCCGCTAGGAGCTCTGGCGTCTAGGCGTACCTGGAAATGCCTGGCAACGAAAATGGGACTACTAAGAACTTGCCCAGGAAGCAGCTTGTCACATCCACAACGTTCTCCTGACTAGGCTTTTCGTCATGCCTAACTGGGCTGAGTTATATACTAATGAATGAATCTAAATGTTGAACCACATGAATTAGAACGATTCATGTTTCGAGTTCATATACTGCACAGATAGGCTGTAGGTCGCGTGCAAACACCCGAATTTCAGAATTATATGCAAGTTATGTTTAGACCTATAATCAGAACAGATAGGAAATATGTCGAAAGCCAATACACAATATTCATCACTTTGTAAGATTTTTCTATGCCTTCTTCGTCGCAGATTGATGCGGTATGACACGACTTCCGTCAGTTGGAGTAAGGCATGTTTGTAGCCCATTTTTAGTACAGTTAAGACACAAGTCTTTCGTAATTATACCAATTAATTCACTTGTTGAAACTCATGTTTTTGGACTAACATCTATAACGTCTATTTACACTCGACCTACATCCTAACTGTACACTCACTCAACTCAAAACATGACTCGCGATAAGTTATAAAATACGTGCATGGCGTCTCGACATTTGGCTACATTCATTAAGCCTGATCGGGATGAAGGAAAGCCCAGTCAGAAAAGGTTATGGATATGACAGGCTGCAGCATGGGCAAGTTCTTAGTACTTCCCACTTAAATGTATTTCATCACTTGTAGCGCCAAAAGTTTCGAGCTCTCATTTAGCACATATAAGATATAAACACAAAAGAATAAATACCAGTTTCTTCAGTAGGTTAAAATCTAGTTTTAGTCCAATATTCAGTATAGATACGCTGCATGTTGTTCGCAAAAAAATGAATTTCATCACTTGGCCCAAGTCATGATCCAAGCGGATAAAAGGCAGATATAGGCTGTAGGTCGAGCACTCAGACACGAAAGACAATAGTTTGTACCAATACAGGTTCGGAGACCCAGAAACAGGTACCTTAATGTCGTGAAAGCGGTCATTTATGCAAAATTACAGGAGAGTCTTCTCGACAAATAGATCCATCTTTCGCCGCTAGGATCTCTGGCGTCTTTGCATACGTGGAGGCGCCTGGTGACAAAAGAGGGAAATACTAAGAACTTGCCCAGGGTTCAGCGTGTCATATCCATAACCTTTCCTGGCTGGGTTTTTCTTCATCCCGAACAGGATTAATGAATGTACCCAAATGTTGAGACGCTATGCACGTATTTCGTAACTTAGCGCGAGTCATGTTTTCAGTTGAGAGTATACAGATAGGATGTAGGTCGAGTGCAAATTCACAAAATGTAGAATTTGTGCAAGTTATGTTTAGACCTATAATCAGAACAGATAAGACGTAGTTTGGATGTAAATACACAAATTTCATTATTTCATGTGGAATGATCCAGGCATTATTAGTTTCTGATTGGCTATATGTCAAGTGTCAAAACACTTCTTACTTCCGTTGGAGTAAGTCAAGTTTGTAGCCCATATTCAGCACAGTTAAGTAGCTATTCTTTTGTAAGTATACGAATTTCAGGACTTTTCGAGAACAAATAAACGAATTGGATCATTTCGATCGAATGGTTTCTTCAGTCTTAATTCAGTATAGGTCTGCTGCATGTTGAGCACGAAAGTACGAATGATTTGATTTGGCGCATGTGTCAACACTATTAAGCTACTTGTCGAACGTCATAAAGCGTTTTATTCAGTTAGCTCAAACAGTAATTCGTGTTCAATTTCTGCAAATTGGATCTAAAACTTGCTCTTATACGAGAATTTTACATTTGGAGCAATTCATATTACGAAATGATATGCAGCACAGGTAATCTGATGTGCGAACATCATTGCTATTTTTACGTGGTTTTTTGCAATTGACGCTTTAAAAACACGTAAGCTAGTTGTGTCTGTCGCCCCTTTTCATAGATTTGTAGCAAGTATCAGATCCCTAAATAGGGGGGGAGGGAGTAATTTCTTCAACATTACAGGACAGCCTTCTCAACAAATAGTTCCAAATTTCGCCGCTAGGAACTCTGGCGTCTAGGCATACTTGGAAGCGCCTGGCAACGAAAGTAAGAACTACTAAGAAGTTGCCGAGGAAGCACCTTGTCAGGTCCACAACGTTCTCCTGACTAGGTTTTTCGTCATGCTGAGTTATGTACTAACGAATGAACCTAAAAGTCGAGCCCCATCACTTTAGCGCGATTCATGTTTCGAGCTCAAATACTGCACAGATACGCTGTAGGTCGCATGCAAACACCCGAATTTCAGAATTATAAGCAAGTTACGTTTAGACCTATAATCAGAACAGATAAGAAGTATGTCGAACGCGAATACACAATTTTCAACACTTTGAGATTTTTCCAAGCCTTCTTCGTCGCAGATGGATGCGTTATGACACGACTTCCGTCAGTTGCAGTAAGGCATGTTTGTAGCTCATTTCAGTATAGATAAGACCCAAGTCTTTCGTAATTATACCAATTTCATCACTTGTCGTAACTCATGTTTCTAGACTAACAACTATAAAATCTGGATTTAGATACGATGCCATTAAACGTATTTCATCACTTGTAGCGCCAAAGGTTTCGAGCTCATATTCAGCACATATAAGAAATAAACACAAAAGTATAAATACCAGTTGCTTCAGTAGGTTCAATTGTAGTTTTAGTCCCATATTCAGTATTGATACCCTGCATGTTGTTAGCATATAAACGAATTGCATCACTTGGGCCGATTCTTGATCCAAGCGCATACATGGCGGAGATAGGCTGTAGGTCGAACACTCAGACACGAAACACAATCGTTTGTACCAATACCAATACACCTAAATGGCGTGAAAGCGGTCATTTATGCAAAATTACAGGACAGCACTTCTCGCAAATAGTTCCATCTTTCGCCGCAAGGATCTCTGTTGGCTTTGCATATTTGGATGCGCCTGGTAACGAAAGTGGGAACTACTAACACCTTGCTCAGGCTGCAGCGTGTCATATCCGTAACCTTTACTGACTGGGCTTTTCTTCATCCCAAACAGGCATAATGAATGTACCCAAATGTAGAGACGCTATGCACGTATTTCATAACTTAGCGTAAGTCATGTTTTGTGTTGAGAGAGTGTACAGATAGGAAGTAGTTCGGGTGCAAATTCACAAAATGTAGAATTTCTGCAAGTTATGTTTAGATTTATAATCAGAACAGATAAGACGTAAGTCGGATTTAAATACACAAAATTCATTACTTCAAGTGGAATGTTCCAGGCATTATTTGTCACTGATGGGCTGTATATCAAGGGTCAAAACACTTCTAGCTTCGGTTGTAGTATGTCAAGTTTGTAGTCCATATTCAGCACAGTCAAGTTGCTAATCATTCGTAATTATAAGAATTTCATGACTTTTCGTGAACAAGTATACGAATTTAATCATTTCGTGCGAATTGTGGCTTCAGTCTTTTTTGAGCATAGATCTGCTGGATGTTGAGCACAAAACTATAAATAATTTGATCTGGCACATGTATCAACACTACTAAGCTACTTGTCGAATGTCATAAAGCGATTTATTCAGTTAGCTCAAGCAATAATTGCTGTTCAGTTTTTGCAAAGATAGATATAGGTCGAGCTTTTATACACGAATTTCTGTTGGAGCAATTCATATTACGAAATGAAATGCAGCACAGGTAATCTGATGAGCGAACATCATTACTCTTTTTATGTGGTATATTGTAACACATGCTTTAAATACATGTAAGCTAATTGTGTCCGTCGCCTCTTTTCATAGATTTGTAGCTAGAATCAGATCTCTAAATGGCGTGGAAGGGGTAATGTCTTCAACATTACAAGACAGCCTTCTCAACAAATAGCTCCAACTTTCGACGCTAGGAGCTCTGGCGTCTAGGCGTACTTGGAAGCGCCTGGCAACGAAAGTGTGAAATACTAAATACTTGCACAGGATGCAGCTTGTCAGATCCATAAAGGTCTCCTGACTAGGCTTCTCGTTATATCTAACTCGGCTGTGTGATATTCTAATGAATGAACGTAAATGTCGAGCACCATCACTTAGCGCGAGTCATGTTTCCATCTCAAATACTGCACAGATAGGCTGTAGGTCACGTGCAAACACCCGAATTTCAGAATTATAAGCAAGTTGTGTTTAGACCTATAATCACAACAAATAAGAAGTATATCGAACGCCAATACACAATTTTCATCACATTGTTTGAGGTTTTTCCATGCCTTCTTCGTCGCAGATAGATGCGTTATGACACGACTTCCGTCAGTTGGAGGAAGGCATGTTTGTAGCTCATTTTCAGTAGGTTAAGACACAAGTCTTTCGTAATTATACCAATTTCATCACTTGCCGAAACTCATGTTTTTAGACTGACGTCAATAAAGTCTGGATTTAGATACAATGCCTTTAATCGTATTTCATCACTCGTATCGCCAAATGTTTCCAGCTCTTATTCAGCACATATAAGAAATAAACACAAAAGAATATATAACAGTTGCTTCAGTAGGTTCAATTCCAGTTTTAGTCCCATATTCATTATAGTTACGCTGCAAGTTGTTCGCATAAAAACGAATTTCATCACTTGGGCCGAGTCATTATCCAAGCGCATACATGGCAGAGATAGGCTGTAGGTCGAGCACTCAGACACGATACACAATAGTTTGTACGAATACAGGTTCAGAGATCCAGAAACAGATACCTAAAGGGCGTGAAAGCGGTCATTTATGCAAAATTACAGTACAGCACTTCTCGACAAATAGTTCCATCTTTCGCCGCTAGAATCTCTGGCGACTTAGTATTTGTGGAACGCCTGGTGACAAAAGTGGATACTACTAAGAACTTGCCCAGGCTGCAGCGTATCATATCCATAACCTTTAATGACTGGTCTTTTCTTCATCCCGAACAGGCTTAATGAATGTACCCAAATGTTGAGACGCTTTGCACGTATTTCATAACTTAGCGCGAGTCATGTTTTGAGTTGAGAGAGAGTACAGATAGGATGTAGGTCGCGTGCAAATTCACAAAATGATGAATTTGGTCAAGTTATGTTTAGACCTATAACCAGAACAGATAAGACGTATGTCGGATGTAAATACACAAATTTCATTACTTCAAGTTGAATTTTCCAGGCATTATTTGTCTCTGATCGGCTGTATGTCAAGTGTCAAAACACTTCTTGCTTCGGTTGGAGTAAGTCGAGTTTGTAGCCCATATTCAGAACAGTTAGTTTTCTATTCTTTCGTAATTTTGCGAATATCATGACTTTTCGAGAACAAATTAACGTATTTGATCATTTCGTGCGAATTGTAGCTTCAGTCTTTATTGAGCATATATCTGCTGGAGGTTGAGCACGAAAGTACCAATGATTTGATCTGGCACATGTATCAACACTATTAAGCTTCTTGTCGAGCGTCAAATAGCGTTTTATTCAGTTAACACAAGCAATAATTGGTTTTCAGTTTCTGCAAAGATAGATATAGTCGAGCTCTTATACACGAATTTCTCAGTTGGAGCAATTCATATTACGAAATGAAATGCAGCACAAGTAATCTGATGGGCGAACATCATTACTCCTTTATGTGGTTTGTTGCAACTCATGCTTTAAATACACGTAAGCTAATTGTGTCCGTCGCCCCTTTTCATAGATTTGTAGGAAGAATCAGATCTCTAAATGGCGTGGAAGTGGTAAGGTCTTCAACTTTACAGGACAGCCTTTTCAACAAATAGTTCCAACATTCGCCGCTAGGTTCACTGTCTTCTAGGCGTACTTCGACGCGCCTTGCAACGAAAATGTGAACTAATAAGAACTTGCCCAGGATGAAGCTTGTCAGATCCACAACATTCTCCTGACTAGGCTTTTCGTCATGCCTAACTGGGCTGAGTTATATACTAATGAATGAACCTTTATGTCGAACCCCATCACTTAGCACTCGTCGTGTTTCGAGCTCAAATACTGCAGAGATAGGCTGTTCGTTGCGTGTAAACACGTGAATTTCAGAATTATATGTAAGTTATTTTTAGACCTATAATCAGAACAGATAAGAAGTATGTCGAACGGAAATACACAATTTTCACCAATTTTTTGAGACTTTTCCATGCCTTCTTCGTCGTAGATAGATGCGTAATGTCACGACTTTTTTTAGTTGGAGTAAGGCAAGGTATTAGCACATTTTCAGTACAGTAAAGATACAAGACTTTCGTAATTACACCAATTTAATCTCTTGTCGAAACTCATTTTTTTAGACTAACGTCTATAAAGTCTGGATTTAGATAGAATGCCATTAAACGTATATCAGCACTTGTAGCGCCGAATGTTTCGAGCTCATATTCAGCACATAAGAAATAAACACAAAAGAATAAATACCAGTTTTTTCAGTAGGTTCAATTCTAGTTTTGGTCTCATATTCAGTATATGTTGAGTTCGCATATAAACGAATTTCATCACTTGGACCGAGTCATTATCCAAGCGCATACATGGCAGAGATAGGCTGTAGGTCGAGCACTCAGACACGAAGCACATTAGTTTGTACCAGTACAAGTTCGGAGATGCAGAAACAGATACCTAAATAGCGTGAAAGCAGTCATTTATGCAAAATTACAGGACAGCACTTCTTTACAAATAGTTCCATCTTTCGCCGCTAGGATCTCTGGCGGCTTTGCATATCTGGAGGCGCCTGGTGACGAAAGTGGGAACTACTAACTCCTTGCCCAGGCTGCAGAGTATCATATCCATAACCTTCCATGACTGGGCTTCTCTTCATCCCAAACTAGCTTAATGAATGTACCCAAATATTGAGACGCTATGCACGTATTTCATAACTTAGCGCGAGTCATGTTTTCAGTTGAGACAGTGTACAGATAGGAAGTAGGTCTAGTGCAAATTCACAAAATGCAGAACTTTTTGCAAGTTATGTTTAGACCTATAATCAGAACAGATAAGACGTATGTCGGATGTAAATACACAAATTTCATTACTACAAGTGGAATTTTTAAGGCATTTTTCATATCAGATCGGCTGTATGTCAAGTGTCAAAAAACTTCTTGCTTCGGTTGGAGTAAGTCAAGTTTGTAGCCCATTTTCAGCACAGTTAAGTTGCTATTCTTTGGTAAGTATACGAATTTCAGGACTTTTCGAAAACAAATAAACGAATTTGATCATTTCCTGCGAATGGTGGTTCAGTCTTTATTCAGAATAGATATGCTGGAGTTTGTACACGAAAGTACCAATGGTTTGATGTGGCACGTGCATCAACACTATTAAGCTAGTTGTCGAACGTCATAAAGGGTTTTATTCAGTTGGCTCAGGTAATAATTGGTGTTCATTTATTACAAAGATAGATTTAGGTCGAGCACCAATACACGAATTTCTTTACTTGGCTCAATTCATATTACGGAATGAAATGAAGCACAGATAATCTAATGGGCGAACATCATTACTCTTTTTATGTGGTTTGTCGCAACTGATGATTTGAAAACACGTGTTAACAGTGTCCCTCGTTCACTTGTCATAGATTTGTAGCTAGAATCAGATCCACAAATGGCGTGGAAGGTGTAAAGTATTCAACATTACTGGTCAGCCTTCTCGACAAATAGTTCCAAATTTCGCCGCCAGGAACTCTGGCGTCTAGGCGTACTTGGAAGCGCCTGGCAATCAAATGGGAACTACTAAGAACTTGCCCAGGCTGCAGCGTGTCATATCCATAACCTTCCCTGACTGGGCTTTTCTTCATCCCGAACAGGCTTAATGAATGTACCCAAATGTTGAGACGCTATGCACGTATTTCATAACTTAGCGCGAGTCAAGTTTTGAGTTGAGAGAGTGTACAGATAGCATGTAGATCGAGTGAAAATTCACAAAATGTAGAATTTGTGCAAGTTATTTTTGGACATAAAATCAGAACAGATAAGACGTATGTCGGATGTAAAAACAAAAAATTTCTTTAGTAAAGTGTTATTTTCCAAGCATTATTGGTCTCTGATCGGCTATATGTCAAGTGTCAAAACACTTCTTGCTTCGGTTGGAGTAAGTCAAGTTTGTAGCCCATTTTCAGCACAGTTAAGTTGCTATTCTTTCGTAAGTGTACGAATTTCAGGACTTTTCGAAAACAAATAAACGAATTTGATCATTTCGTGCGAATGGTGTCTGCAGGCTTTATTTAGCATAGATCTGCTAGAGGTTGAGCACGAAAATACATATAATTTGATTTCGCACATGAATCAACACTATTAAGCTACTTGTCGAACGTCATAAAGCTTTTATTCAGTTAGCTCAAGCAGTAATTCGTGTTCTATTTCTGCAGAGGTAGATATAGGTGGAGCTCTTAACAATGAATTTCTCAGTTGGAGCAATTCATATTACGAAATGAAATGCAGCACAGGTAATCTGATGGGCGAATATCAATACTCTATTTATGTGGTTTGTTGCAACTGATGCTTCAAATACACCTAAGCTAATTGTGTTCTTTACCCCTTTTCATAAATTTGTAGCAAGAATGAGATCCCTAAATGGCGTGGAAGGGGTAAGGTCTTCAACATTACAGGGCAGCCTTCTCAACACATAGTTCCAACTTTCGCCGCTCGGAGCTCTGACGTCTAGGCGTACTTCGAAGCGCCTGGCAACCTAAATGGGAACTACTATGAACTTGCCCAGGATGCAGCTTGCCAGATCCACAACGTTCTGTTGACTAGGCTTTTCGTCATGCCTAACTGGGCTGACTTATATACTAATGAATGAACCTAAATATCGAGCCCCATCACTAAGCGCGAGTCATGTTTCCAGCTCAAATACTGCACAGATAGGCTGTAGGTCGCGTGCAAACACCCGAATTTCATAATTATATGCAAGTTATGTTTAGACCTATAACCAGAACTTATAAGAAGTATATCGAACGGCAATACACAATTTTCATCACTTTGTGTGAGATATGTCCATGCCTTCTTCGTCGCAGATAGATGCGTTATGGCACGACTTCCGTCAGGTGATGTAAGACATGTTTGTAGCTCATTTTCAGTACAATTAAGACACGTCTTTCGTAATTATACCAATTTCATCACTTGTCGAAACTCATGTTTTTAGACTAACGTCTATAATGTCTGGTTTTAGATAGAATGCCATTAAAAGTATTTCATCCCTTGTAGCGCCAAATGTTTCGAGCTCATAGTCAGCACATATAAGAAAAACACAAAAGAATAAATACCAGTTGTTTCAGTAGGTTCAATTATAGCTTTAGTCCCATATTCAGTGTAGATACGCTGCATGTTGTTCGCATTTATTTGAGTTTCATCACTTGGACCGAGTCATTATCCAAGCGCATACATGGCAGAGATAGGCTGTAGGTAAAGCACTCACACACGAAACACAAAAATGTAAAGTACACAATTAAATACAGTGACTAAAACATAACTTGCACCTGCTACAGCAATTCTGTGCAATAAGTGTTTTCGAATCGTTACGCGTTAAATGTGTTGAAATTTGTTTAATGGTAATCTATCTGCAACGAAACTTCATAAATTTGTCACGATCAAGACTTTTGACAAGTAATGAAATTCGTATAATTACGAACTACTTGCACCTCTACTGTGGTGAATATGGTACAAAAAGTTTTAATGCACCTCAAAGCGCTTGACAAACAGCCATTCAGTGAAAAAGCCTGTTATCCTGACAAAGTAGTGACATTCAGGCATACATCTTATCTGTTCTGAATATGGGTTTAAACATATCTTGCACTAAATAAAGAAATTTCCATGTTTAGGCTTGGCTTACTCTCTATGGACTGGAAACGCGACTCGAGAATAGTGATGAACTAATTCCCTTACAGCTTGAAATGCAACTCATCGTTAATCAAAAAAGTCTCCGTACATGTGTTCGGGCAACTGAAGATATTCGTGTAGTAATCTCTCGAAATACAGCCTATTAGTTCACTATATGAGTTCGATACACGTCTCGCGCAAAGTAATGAAAAACGTGTATACGGGACCGACATTTAGATTCATTCATGAGTATGTGGGAACAACTCACAAGTTTACAAACGGCCCTTTTCAGTACCTTACGCAAGCACCTTACTAATATAAGAACGGCCCATTTCAGTGCCTCAAGCTTCAGGACATGCCGGCCAATCTCAAGTCAGTTTATTTCGAACAATCACAGGGGGTGATGTGGGAACATCCGTC
>Ga0268261_10003310_pt1 | contig 11826 bp, 7 predicted proteins | sample TergutNc150P1_FD_190353 | JGI IMG/M metagenome (GOLD analysis project Ga0268261, IMG submission 190353) | Nasutitermes corniger P1 segment gut microbial community from laboratory colony in Florida, USA - Nc150 P1 (SPAdes) (version 2) | ecosystem: Host-associated > Arthropoda: Insects > Digestive... | reverse complement strand
GCGCCAGTTGCTGAGTCATCAACAGACAGCGACCAAGGTCGCCGACTAAGCGGAATTCCGCTAACGTCCGGTCTTCGCACCGCGAAACAACGCTAATGATGTGCTATAGAAAGACTGAATGCACGTGAAATTGTGTAAATTCTCCCATTGTTATATGTGATTCAGGGTTACTTTGTTATGTTGCATTATCTCGCTATGTTTAAGGGTTATGTTATTGTTATACGTTGATTCATTCTCCCATTGTTATGTTGTATGTACCTTGTTATCTTCAAGTGTTAGGAGTGTTAACTCCTAGTAATTGTGTTTTATATTATTATTATGTAGATAACGAAATTTCGGGTTAATTTGTGTCTTACCCCGAAATTCCGTTTTAAAAAGGGCAAGCTGTAATATCAAAAATTACTGGCTGATACTTTGGTTAGTTAACTGTGAAAAAAATTGTTTCACAACGCTTGCCCCAGTGAAGCGATTATAGAATGTAGGAAGACACAGTCGTCTTGCCCAACAATTTTATCGTGTCAGCGCGACCCAGTTGCGTTCTGTGTATGCCATATTAGGAAGAACTAGTTAACTGGGGCGCTCGACTTGTTGAACCCCGGAAGTCGCTGCGACAGCAAAAGTCCGCTTATTTAAACTCACACCGCAGCGACATGGATTATTCGAATCTTGGCTACAACGAATCCACGTCAGTTTGGCGTGCAACAGATTACTTATCAACAACACCGACGTAGTGCTCGTCAGAAGTAAAACATACTAGTTAAACATTACTGGCTTCACAGTACAGAATGGCTCTGTACACTGCGACGCTGCTGATAATTGAAGGCGAGTCTCTTTGACTACGTTCGCTAAATTACTCGAGCGGCAATTATTTAACCCCCCCTTTAAAGGCAAGACGATTATTCGGTTGTAACTAAATTGGTAAACTATACCGCCTATTTGTACTATTCCAAATTGTATATTTTGTATATTGTGTTGTGTAAATATATGTCCCTAGTTATAGGACATACGGGTCGTTCGATTGGACATACCCTCCCCGTGCATCCCTCTATTTGTCGTACTTAGGTACGTGGTGGCAGCTTGTTACCCCGACTTACGGTCACGCAGTTTAACGACGGTGCCCGTAAGTCAAACCCCCGTACTGTCAACGGTACTCGAACCCCAGGCAGTACAGAATTGCTGACAGGGGTGTTTCTCTCGAACCCGGGTACTACAGATTTAGTGACCGCGGCGGTTTTCCTCACCCTGGGTCAGCACAGTACATTGGGGTCATTACACTTCTACCCCGTGTAATATCCCTGCTCTACCAGCATACTATACAAGTGGATTATACTACTTATGTCTCCGTGCGTATGACTTTCTTACCCAACCTTGAAATCAGGTGTTACGTACATACGTATTGCAGCTCGCTCCAAAGTGCGGCTGGCAGCATATTCCAGTCAGCTGTTCTGCTGACTACCGTACTGACGTCTGCGACAAAACAATAAAAGAATTTTGGTCCACGTTTCCCAACAATTTCCGATTTCCCTAGCCTGTGATAGCACACGAGAAGTTAATATCCAGGGTTTAATATAATTCCCTGCGACATTGAACGTTCGCTCGGGTTTCCTTTACCGGGCGAGTTTTTCGTTTTCCCTCGCCGTCTTTGCCGTGCGGGGCAGTCCTTCGCAGTGTCCTATGCCCTGGCACTCATAACACTGGAGTGCGGTCTTCGACCTTTTTCTATACGTAGTTTAAAATTTTGTATAAAAGCTCTCATTGGATGGATCTTGTTTCTCCGCTTGTTCGACCGTGAGGGCTATAGACAAAGCCTGTCGCATGTTCTGCGGGTTTGAAAAACGACATTGTTTTCCTGGGGTCCCAATTAACCCTGAAACAAATGCAGCCAAAAGCATTCGCTCCGCATTCTCTTGGTGAATGCGCTGGACCTGAGGATCGTCTACCTTACACACTATCTTTTGCGCTAGGGCTCTGCACCTATCGGCGAACTCTTGCGGCCCTTCATTTCTGCGTTGTCTCGCTATTTGCAGTTGCATGTAATGGAACTGGTCTGTGCGCACATCTTTGAAACGGTCCCGGAATATAGCATTAAAACTCTGCCATGTTACCGTTTCCCCATGGAGTTCCGGACACGAAAAGTAAAAAGTCCTAGCGGACTCGGCCAGTTTTAAAACTGCTACTTGGAGACAGTCTGCCTCCGCCCAATGCCCTATCTTAGCTGAGCTCTCTATACTAGAGAAAAGTTCCTCCAGGGAGATGGCTGATTCCGAGCCAGACCATTTTGGGACCAGGGAAATCAAGGACAGGTCCTTGTGGGCAGTGGGGGGTGTTGTGGCTAATCGATCTCTTAGGCGTTGAATTTCCACTTGCGCCTCGCTTAGTTCGAGCTTTAGACGCGCTTCCGAATTCATCGTGACTTAGCTAGAAATTTTGAATTTACTATCCGGTGTAATTATTCCCTACACAAGTGACGAACAGAAAAAAAATCGCAAACCCCTACTGACAGTACTTGCTAAACAGAAAGTTGCCGCAAACTAACGTAGTGCGTGAAATTCGAACCACCGCTGCAAACCAATGCAGCGCGTGAAATTTGTATCCCAACCGCTGCTACCAATGTAGTGCCCCGGGAGTTGTGGAACTACCCGTTACCAAATGTAGTGCCTGGGTAAGAGCGGGACGTGATCCAGTCAGCCTGTCCAGACACTGGTACGGGGTTAACCAATGGGGACACAGGATAGGGTAGATCGTTGCTGCCACCAGCCAAGGGATCTTGGCAAGAACCGAACCTGGGGTCGTAGATAGGGTAATAATAACACGCTGATAAACAGTAGTAACAAAGATATAATCTGATGAAGTGACTAGAAGAGGTAATAACTAAATAAGATTAACAAGTAGCATAGGTATGAGGGCTGTCACACCTCTAAATGGTCACACGGTAGAGGGGGTAGAATTTGAAACATAATTTAGTAGTGTATGAGCACCGTGGATCTGGCGAGTGGCTCAGCCTGACTTACCTCCAAACAGAGAGAGAGCTGCGTAGAGAATGTACATCTTGAGCTATCGGCTGGGGTAACTTCCAGGAGAGTCGCTATAGTGATCGCTGGTATAAAGACGTAGTATTTCACCAATGCTTCAGTCACGACGAGGCCTAACCAAGTAGCCTTAGGCTGGAAGAATGGTTCAGGCCGGAATGATTCTAATCGGTTTTTCCACAACATATATAGGGGATAAAGAGCTGAGTCTAGCATATTTGCATAAGTAACCAAAATAACATAAACGTAATACAGCCGCGGGGCAACCTTGGAGCTGTGACAGATCGTTAGGCATGCGCTGAGTCAGCATGTTGACAAACGTTAACAACTATGTGAGGTTTAGAGTAATGAGCACATGAACTAACGCAAGTGCGTCCATGGTCATTACAGTACTAATAAATCTGCTATTTTGTGTAGATCATTAATCTCATCAGATTGAATGTCCAGGGTTTTATCCTGCATAGAATTGGTAGATTTACCAATCTCATTTTTAATTATCTTCCAAATGACTTTAGTCTTATTGGTGGCTTTAAGAAGTCTATCATTTTCCCTTCATTTAGCTTCTTTGAGTACCCTTTTGTAAATTCTGTTATAATTATCAATATATTGTTTAGATCTACTAGATATTGTCATACATTTCTTAAGCCAATTAAGTCATCTTACATTTTTGCTGGATTTTTTTATACCTTGTGTGATCCATGTAGCCTGATAGGTTTTCTTTATGACTCTTTGTCTTAATGGAAAAGCTTTATTAAATAGAAATGTTAACTTGCTAATAAACCATTCAAACTTTGCATTAGTCTCTGATACTAATTTTACATCCTGCCACCGTACCTGTTCTAATAGTTTAGTAAATTTGTTAATATTGTTTTTATTGAAATTCCTTCTCCATGACTTCATAGGGGTATGAATTGGTTTACTGCTTGTTATTGACAATATTTGAGCTAAGTGATCAGAAATATGTCCTGTGTGGAGCATTAAATATAGGTTTGCACTGCAGCTGCTCTGGCACTGAAGATTTCGTTTGGTCCCTGGGTACATGTTTTATAATTCTTTTATGTGACAGTCAGAAAGGCTCACCAAGAAGAATATGGTGCAGGAATACTTGTCAGTTTAAGTTCTCATATTCTGTGCAGGCAACAAAATACTGGGTCAGTACTGTGAGTTGTGACACTGCATCATTTCGTACGTGGGCAATTATATTTCACGGGAATACAGTATGAGCTGGTTATCTGATATCTTCAGGACTGACAGGGTGCTAGATATTGCAGGTTTTTAAATATTTGAATGTTATACCTAATGTATATCTTAGTGTACCTAGCAATCATATGGACAGACCAATCAATTTATCAGTTAATATCTTGTCCCATTTCCTGAATGCTTTTTCTATTGCCTGGTTACCATTACTAACATAAAGAGACACCCTGATCCATTTTTCTGTAACTATCATAACAGTTTGCTTGCATAAATTTACCCTTTAAATATTCTGTTGCTTTCTGAACTTGTGGAATTGGTGCTGATTGCTGCTGGCTGATGGAAAAATGAAACATGTTGGGGCTCTCTAAATTTCTGGTTAATAGAGCTGCCAGATCATCCAGTGCTGGATAAACTCTTTTCCTGTGTGTGCTTCCATCTTCAAGGTTGAAGTGAGCTAAGTGCTTGGTTATAAAGAAGTGGAGAGGAGGGGGCAGAAATTGATTGTGGCAGTTGACAGTGCCCAAGCAGATCGCAGGTTAGGAAAGCAGTACGTAGCCAAAGCAAGCCAATGGTAACTGTAGGCCCTTTTCAAAGGGAAGAGAGAAAAGGCCTTTCTTGCTCCTTAATAGTAATTACTAATGTGAACAACTGATGTGGAATAATTTCAAGTGAAGTGTTTATTGGTCTTTTCTTTTTGCAGGTTCAGGTTTTGGATGTCTTTGAGAATGCAAAGTTTTTTCAACTTGTGATGGAAAAACATGGTGCTGGCATGGATCTTTTTGAATTTATTGACAGGAAACCGTACTTGGATGAGAAACTTAATAGTTATATTTTCAGGCAGGTAATATCAAGATCTTCACCCCTTTCTGATATATATTTGAATATACGATATAAGCTTCTGAGTCGCATAAAAGTGTAAAAATTAAACAAACAACAGAAAGAAGTCCCTGACTGAAGATAGTAAGTCCCTTTTCAGTGAATAAACTATGTATTTGAATGTGAGGCATGCAATTGGCCATGACCCATAGATACTATATATTTGGTTTACCAGCTATGTGATGATTTTGGGGTGTGATACAGGAATTTGATGCAGAGGACTCTGAGTTTTATCCTCTGGTATGTGCAGGTTGGAACCATCGCCTGTACTAAAGATGCAACTGGGATGATCAATAATGCCAGGCCTCTTGTGGTTTGTGGTTCAGAGTCCATGTTAGTCTGTGGGTCCTTCTATAAACTGTCACTGTTATGTTTACTTTGTAACTGGGAACATGAATAGCATTAGGCCCCCCATGTGTAGGTCCATTTTAGTCTATAGATCCCTCTACGAACATCATTGTTATGGTTACGTTATAACTGGAAACATGAGTAACACTAAGCCCCCCACATGTAGAATCTATGTTAGGCTGGAGGTCACTCTATGAATCATCATTGTTATGGGTATGTTATATTTGGGGACATGAGTAGCACTAGGCCCCCATGGTACAGGGTCCATGTTAGGCTGTAGTTCCCATATGAACTGTCATTGTTTTGGTCACTGTACAGCTGGGCATATTGGATTCTGCACTTTAGCTTCCCTGCTTTAGAAATAATTTATGTTCCTTTGGCTAAGTTGCCTGATGCTGGATAACTTGCCATAGACTACACCTGGAAGCATTAAAATCCAACTAGCTAATGATCATATTTTTAACCTGGCCTGAGCAGACTAGCCATAGCACAAAAACTTGTGTGACCGCAGGTAATTTGAAGACAAGTACTTGTTCAGTTGTTGCATAAAATTTCCCTGCATTTTATGTGATTAAAATTAACTTCTATAAAGTGATATGCTAGGATTTCAGGAATGAATGACTGGTTCAGACTAGGATGACTGCTTTTTTTGTTTGATGTAAAAAGTGAATCATTATATGATTAAAGTATATATATCTCTGACATGTGAAATTCATATTAACTTGAATATTTCACGTGAATTTTTTAAAAGTAAGATTGCATTTTCTTATGGAGTTGACTCTTCTCAAATGTGACAACATGTCCGATAAACATGCGCTGATGTTTCATGATGATGCCTCCATTGTCAGGATAGTTTCATCTCTACAGCATTGCATCCCAGAAGGTAACTGTCATAAATGTTTTAAATTTAACCCTTTTTTTAATGAAATTGAAGCAAAAAAATTGAGATTTTTATCAGACCTTATAAACAAGATCAAACCAACCAACAAATGCACTGTGTTTAGGGTTTGATTCAATTTATCAGGTTTATAAATGCATGGTAACTTGCAGTATTCTAAGTAGGATTTATAATGTATGAATGATTAAAAGTGTAACAAAAATTTGAAGTTATACAACCAGTTTTGGGAATGCAACAGTTGCATAATTTGTATTTTGGTACTTGTACTTTTGTTTTTCTCCCAGTTTCTCTTATGACTCTTTGTAGCACTTCAGGTAGTTATATGGTTGTTTCTTGGTTAACCTAACATTCCATTATCAACTGTGTAGCACCGCTGATTGTTCAAAATGGTAATATCAACAAAATAATATAATCTATAACTGTCATTGGAATATGTTATGTGCAAGTGATTTTTTTTTTTTTTTCTGTGTTCCAGATTGTCTCTGCAGTAGACTATCTCCATTCCTTGCAGATACTCCATAGAGATATCAAGGATGAAAATGTGATCATTAATGAAAGATTTCATGTGAAACTAATAGACTTTGGTTCTGCCACTTTCATGAGCGAAGGCCGCCTCTTCTCTACATTTTATGGCACAGTCGAATATTGCAGTCCAGAAGTGCTAGCAGGGAACAAGTATGTGCTGTTTCAAGCAGTGCAATATCACTAAGCAAAGTAACAAATATCAAAATCTCAGATTTTGTAATATATTTTTTATTTGAGGTTTGGTTGCCTGCATAAGCAGCTGATGCTGAATTGAGTCATTCAGTTTCATGAGAATTTCAAAGTAATGAACAGAAAATAAGTTTCCTTGACTATCAGATTCACTGTGGGGTGATGCACAAATTTGGGCTATATGACAGTGGTTAAACAGACCAACTTAAAGAAACTAACTCTGTGGATTAGTGTCATTCTTGAACAGATAGTAGTTGCTCAGCTGTTCACCAATTCCTTGCATTTTATGGAGCCCAGAATTTTATTATCTTCTTGATTTCTTTATTATCTTGTTTGCAAGAACTTGCCACTGGTCCCTATCCACTGCCTTGTGGAAGAAAGGGACCACTTTGAATATCTGGATTGAAATGTCCCGCAAAGAAACAGTGTAGAAGAATGTGAACTGGAATAATTTGGCTGTGACTTGGAATTAGTGGCAAACTTTGGTGACATATTAATAAAGTTTTATTTTCTTTAAAATGCTAGAAATTTTTGAGTAGGTGAGTAACTGTTAGCTTCTTAAGAAGGGCTGTGCTCCATGGATTTAGTTGGTTAGGTAGAGTGTTTGTTTAGTTGATGAGTTCAATGGAAGATTTCTGTTTTGTGGGATGTGACACAATTTCAGGCAAGAATTTATGTATGTTTTAGATGCACCTGCTGCCTCCACCTTCCACTGCCATCCTGAAGGTGGAGAGAACAGGTTCCTCTGAAACTACTTACAAGGCTGCAGGATCTAATCCAGAAGACCACAGTCTAAATCATTACTGTTATGAAAAGAACAGAATATTGGCACTGGGAAAATAAACTGACTTTGGCTGTGGCTGCAGTCATCTTCATTACTTATTTTTATAGCTCCTAATAGAAACACAGGGCATTCACCAAGTGCCACCACCAGACCCTATTCTCAGCCAATTTTTTAACTTTGTTCCATTGTTGTGTTGTACAGATTGCTCCTTGTTTGCTTTCTTTGAAGTTGTTCTTTTTTTTTATGCCTTCTCCCTTAAGAATTCGACCATGGCACATCCCTCTGTATTCAGCCTTTTTTACTCAGTGCATGGTCAACCCATTTCCATTTTCTTCTTTTAATCACAACTGTACAGTTTATCTGTTCTCTTTTTTTCCATAAGTCTTGGTTTGAGATTATTTCTAACAGCTGCAATGAATGTGTTAAAATAGTTGTGTTCACACCTGCATGTTTGTGACAGGTATGAAGGTCCGGAGTTAGAGATGTGGTCTCTAGGAGTAACACTTTACGTGATGACATTTGGCGAGAATCCATTTTTTGATGTTGAAGAAATTATGAAAGCTGAACTGCATCCTCCATGCAAGGTGTCAGATGGTAAAGTTGGCTTTATGTAATAGTTATGAGATGTAGTGACTTGCATAGACAAGTGTAATGTAGTGACTGTGAGCTGTTGCTGTGCAGAACTGATGGAGCTGCTACATTTGATGCTAGCGAAGGACCCAGAAGAGCGCTGTAAGGTACAGCAGCTGGTTGAGCATCACTGGATCAACCAGGATGTGGATATGAGTAGCTACTGCTTCCAAGATGTGGTATCTTGCCGTAAGTGTTGATATATTATTTCTGTTAATGTGAAATGCTGGAAAATAAAATGAATCATGTGAATATTTTTAGGTGGGTTTGGGTGGCAAATAAATTATTCTTTTGAGCAATTCAAGGTGAATCAAACAACCATTTTTTCTAAAGATGGTGATTGTGTTGCATAAATACAACACAGCTGAAGGAACCCCTAGGTCATAAGACTATCATATTCATTATGTACAGTCTGGCAATCAAATAACAGGACTTGTTCTGTAAGGCACTATCCTTTCATGAAGTTTACTTCAAATAACCCTCTGACTGACACATGTGTTACAATATTTCTGCCATGTCTGTAAATGTTGTTAGAAGAATTTTTTAAGAACCCTTTCAGTACTATCGTCATATTGCAGTGAATCTCTTCATGTAATTCAAAATGAGACAATTTTAAGATTTTTAGTTTTGGGAATGTGATAATATAACAGTGACCCCTATTGGTTTAATGTGTGAATGTTATACATGTAAGTCACTCAATTTATTTGCTAACAGGAAAGCTTGAATGTTATGTTAAATATGTAGCAGCCTTACCTCACTGGCCACATATCCCTCCTGCTGTTCTTCTGCCTGGATGACTGACCAAACTTATGTAGACAAATATTAGTGCAGGAGCCCCACTAAATTGATACAGGCAGACAGCAGTGCCCTCAGACTGACTCACCAAGCTTATATATGCAGATAGTGCTTCAGCCTGGCTTACCAAGCTTATGTAAACAGACAGCAGTGCTTGGGCTGGATCACTTACCTGGTACAGAGAGCAGTGCCCTCAGCCCGGCTTACTAAGCTGTTGTAGACAGATAGCACTTCTTTCAGCCTGGCTCATTTACTTGCTGTAGACAGCAGTGCCCTCAGCCTGGCTTACCAAGCTGTTGTAGACAAATAGCAGTGCTTCAGACTCGTTCACCTATCTCATATAGACAGCAATGCCTTCAGCCCGGCTTACCAAGGTCTTTGTAGACAGATAGCAGCGAATGCAATAAGTATGTTTTTGAAACATTTTATTGCCAATATGCTCCATAATAATTCTATTTACAGCTCCTAGAACCCCAGTGTTACGTGTATGTGTAAATGCTGAAGTGATTCTGCATGGAAAAAGGAATGTGGGCAACCCAACAACAAGGTGGCTGGAACAGGACTTCGATGCCGGTCAGACTGGAACAGACCTATAGATTAGTGAAGATAGTGAAGATGGCTGACAGTGGGTATAATCACACACAATGTGGTACATTTGCAGATCCTCAGGAAGCTCATCCAGCTGTTTACTATGCTGATTACCGGTGTGACTCAGCTAATGATTCGCTATCAAACCGCTTTGCCATCACAGAATCTTCTTCTGCGGTGTTGTCAAACAATGATGAGGATTCCAACGCTGATGATCGAACTGTCGGCAGTTCCAATTCACTTGGCAGTCTCACAACTGTTGAAAATTTTGAGACTGCTGAATTTGAGCACAGTCAGCATCAAGGGCATGGTAAGTGATGTGACTGCATTGAAATAAGGAAGAATTTTTTATTTAAATTGTAGTAGTTGATTTGCTGGTTTATAAAGCCAACAATTCCACATGTGATATACATAACAATACAGTTTTCTGTTTACTCCTCCGTGTTTGTGGGGAACTCTGCCATCTTCAGGAAGTCTGTGCACCCATACTTAAAACCCACTAAAATATAATGGATTACTGTAGTAATACATGATGTAGTATTTCTGCAGCTTAATTCAAAATTTAAAATTTTATAAAGTATGGTTATAATTCTGTATGCCTGTTCCAAGTATAATGCATTACTACAACAGTCATTCATTTTTCATTGTAGTGACTTCTGCAGTTAAAATGATTTATTGCTATTGTAATCTATTATATTTTAGTGAGTTTTAAATGTTATGGCGGGGTTCCACAGAAACACATAAGAGTAAACAAAAAACTGTGTTGTTATGTATATCAGATGTGCATATCTTCTTCTTCTTCTTCAATCGGCGCTACAACCCTTGGTGGGTTTTGGCCTGCTATGTGCATATGTTGATTCTATAAATGAGTGATTTAGACATTGCATGGAATAAATAATGTCAAAATATATTAGTTGAAGTTTGGTTTCTGTCTTAAAAGATGACATGTAAATACAATTTATTATGATTTAGATTAGTTGGAGGTATATTTAGTATACCATCATATACAACTTTACAATACAAGTTCATTATGCAACATGTTTCATGCTATTTTTTAAGCCATCATTGGGCCATAATTTAAGAACTTCAGTGATTATTTACTGCTGCAAGTAGGAGTGAGGTCTGACCCTTTACAAAACAGCAATACATAGTAAAATACTGAGAAATGGTGCAGGAAGCCTTGGCAGATTTTATAACAATGTGTAATCTTATACAAAAAAAAAGGATAAAGGACAAATATTCCAAAAAAATTGTAGAAATTTTTAGAAATATGTTTGTAGGCAGTAGAATTGCAGTACCCTACCAGATCATATTTTAAGGCACAAGGGAACATAGTACATATGTAGAGTACTGAATGTTAATGGTGGGTGAAGCTTCCAATGTCAGTAATTCTGGTGATTCCTTGTACATTATTGAATTATTGATGTTAGAAGTTTCACCCAACATTAACATGCAATACTTCACACACATACTATGTTTCCATGTGCCTTAAAATGTGATCTGGTAATATACACAGCATACTACAATTATACTGCCTAAAAACATACTTCCTAAAAATTTATATTTTTTAATTTTTGTCCTTTATTCTTTGTTATAACATCACACATTTTTATAAAGTCTACCGAGGCTTCTTGTATTATTTCACTATATTTTACTGTGTATCACTGTTTTGTAATGGGTAAGATGTCACTCCTACTTGCAGTAGTAAATATTCACTGAGGTTCTTAAATTAAGGCCCAGTGATGGCTTAAAGAATAAGCCACAACATGTTGTGTAATTAACTTCATTTGTAAAGTGGTTTATGATGGTATACTGAAAGTATATGTAACTGATAATGCAACGAGGATGTTTCATCATAATCAAATAGATGAAATGAACAGATGCAGTTCTTGGTCTCATGGTAGGCACCAGCAAAACAAGAATGTGCCTGGGAGAGCATTTTGGCCATTTTTTTTTTTTCAAAATCC
>Ga0268261_10003309_pt1 | contig 11828 bp, 9 predicted proteins | sample TergutNc150P1_FD_190353 | JGI IMG/M metagenome (GOLD analysis project Ga0268261, IMG submission 190353) | Nasutitermes corniger P1 segment gut microbial community from laboratory colony in Florida, USA - Nc150 P1 (SPAdes) (version 2) | ecosystem: Host-associated > Arthropoda: Insects > Digestive... | reverse complement strand
TAACAATGTTTACAAACTGGTCTACTTTATAATTTGTGTTAAGGTATTCTGCAATATTAGTTATTTCTGCTTTATATGCCGCTTCAACTTGTACCAGTCCTCTCCCTCCTTTCCTCTGTACATACAGCCTGTCTGTGTCAGCTTTTGGATGATGCACTTTATACATTGTTAGTATCTTTCTGGTTCTTCTGTCAATTTTTTTTATGTCTTCAATTCTCCAGTTAATTGTACCAAAACTGTATCTCATTACTGGAACTGCTAGTGCTCCAATTGCTGTAATTTTATTTCTGGTGTTCAGTTCAGATTTCAGTATCATTCTTAATCTCCTGTTGTATTCCTGTTTCAATCTTTCTTTCATTTGTTGATGTTGTATGCCTTTACCTTCCTCAATCCCTAAGTACTTGTATGTTTTTCCTTGTTCTAACTCTTGTATTACTCTGTTAATGTCAATTACTAAATTTTGCAAGTGAGTTAGTTTGCCTCTCTTAAACGTAATCTTAGCACATTTTTCAAGTCCAAATTCCGTATGAATGTCATCACTAAAGGTTTTAACTGTTTGAATCTGTTTCTGGATCTCTTCCTCTGATTTAGCAATCAGCTTCAAGTCATCCATGTAAAGTAGGTGGGATATTTTTGTTTTTGTTGTGTGCTCTTCATATCCTGTGTTCAACTTATTCAGTTGTTCAGTGAGAAGGACTAGGCAAATACAAAATAGCAGTGGTGATAGTGAGTCCCCTTGAAATATTCCACATTGTATTTTTATGTCTTCTGTTTCTATTAGCTTATTTTCTGCATGTAGGCGCATACGTGTTCTCCAGTAGCCCATGACCTTCCTAGTGAATGATAACTTTAGTATTAATCCCAATTATCTCTAGAGATTTAATTATCCAACAGTGTGACACCCTGTCAAAAGCTTTCTGATAATCAATCTATGCCATGCACAAATCTTTTTTCTTGCATTTACATTCTTTTAGTATTGATTTTGAAATTAATAGCTGATCTTTGGTTCCTTTTGATCCTCAGCAGCACCCTTTCTGTTCTTTTGGCATCAGATTTTCATCATCCATATATTTTTGCATACGTCTGCTTATAAGAGATGTAAGAAGTTTTTATATTGTAGGCAGACAGGTCACAGGCCTGTAATTCTTTGGGTTTTCAGTATTCTCATTTTTTGGTATAAGAAATGTTACTTCTGCCCTTAACCACTCTGGTATTTGATCTTCTTCAATTAATTTGTTAAATAGTGCTGCTATGTGCTTATGTGTTGCGGTAAGATGCTTAAGCCAAAAATTTGATATTTGGTTTCTTCCAGGGGCTTTCCAGTTTAGTGTTGTTCTTAGCATTTCTGCAACGTCTTTTTCAAATATTAAACTCCATTCCATGCTTGGATTTTGTTGGTACTGGTTTTCTATCCAGCACGCCTCTCTGTTATGATTAACTTTATTCTCATACATTTCTCTCCAAAAGTTCTCCACCTCCTCTTTGTCTGGTGCATTTTTCACATTGCGTCTGTCTGCCTAAGCCAGTTATAAAATTTCTTACAGTCTGTCCTAAACAGCTTATTTTGGTAATACTGATTTTGTCTTTTCCTGTATCTACATAGTCGTTGCATTTTTGCTGAAACCTTTTATTTAAGCTCTTCAATCAGTCGATTCAAATCTTCTTCCTTCTCTATGTTACATTTCTTAAGCAATCTGGTTCTCTTTATGGTCTGTACTTTCTTTTGTCTCTTTTTATTTCCACCAACACTGATAGTTCCTTTCTAATGTTATTTATGCTCCCCTGTATGCATCTAACCCACGGGGGTGGTTTTGTTTCTGTTTTATACTCTGCCGTTCCATTTATTTCTTCTGTAATAACCATTGCTGCTGCATAAATGAGGTGGTTTAGCTCAGTTATATTTAAATCTTTTTTGTCTAGTATTTCTTCCATAACTTTATTAGCCATTTTTACTATTACTTTTATTTTAAGTGTATTTTGAAGTTTCTGTAATCTTGGTCTCTTGTCAGTCGCTATTTGTGTCACCTGATAATACGTACTTTCAATTTTTTCTTTTAATTTGTAGATCTGCTCCCTTTGTTGATAAATTTCCAATTCTTTGTCTGTGTAAATGCTGCGTTCAGCTTCTGTTCATCATCCCTTATAGTGCCTAAGTGTTCTTGCTTTTCTTCCTCTCTTTCTTCTAGGTGACTTGTCTGACTTTCTTGCAGTTCTTTCTTTATCTCCTCGACTTCCATCTCCGTTATCTTGTTGTGTTTCATAATGTAGTTTTTCTGGTTCATTAGTTTCTTGGCATCCATGTACATTCTGCATTTCTGGGTTGCACTGTCTCCATATTTCATACATTTTCTTGTAAATTTCTGTGGAATGCTGCCTGCAATGCATATAGCACCATATCACTTCTCTTATTTCTTCTGTTGTCCAAACTCTCCTTTGTTTTACTTCTGTATGTTCCACTGTAATCTGGGCTTGGTGGCTTTGCCTGTGAGTAAGTGGTCCGCTCTGAGTTGCCTTGTTGCAGTAACCTTCCTCAGCCTTAGGAGTACTCTGCTTTCCAGTACTCCTGATGTTTGCCTTCCTGGTATTCAAGAATAGTTGCTGTTCCTTTGTACTTTTTGGGTTTTGTTGATTGTTCTGTTACCTCATCGCTGTCCCACGAGTAGCTAGGGATGATAGGGTCCATTGCAGCAGAGCCCTGCTTGCCACAATACGGCTTTGTGAAAGTGGGTTTGCCAGGTGCCCAGAATTCACCGTTCATGGCTTCTAACCTTCCACCTCGGATGCTTCTGGAGTCCTTCGGCACGGTTGTTTACACCTTAGACTCAGGGATTTTTTTTCGAGGTTTACTCCTCTAGATCCACCGTGTTCCATTTAGACAGGCCCACCTCTTGTCGGATGTAGTTATTCACTATGTGCGGATGGTCTTGTGTGCACAAAAGTGGATGGCTTGTGCCTCAAGTTGCACTGTTGCACACCTGGATTGGTGACGACCAGTGCAGTCAGCCCCCTACAAAGGTGCTACCTCTCCCATACCCCTTGAGCCTTTATTATTATTATTATTATTATGCCACATACTTACATATTATTTTGTTGGATACACTGTTTATCATGTCTGAGTTGCGTGCAAGGCATCTGCACCCATGCCAAGGCTTCATTTGGGTACTTTACTCTTCTAGTTTCTGTCCACCACACATAACACTGTAGTGTGTGAGGGTACCAAAGGCTTAGTGCCCCCTGAGAGAAGCTAGTGCGCCAGCAAGTGATGACAGAAGCAGACAAGAGTGAGGTGTGACCTCTCAATGCAGTTTAAATCATAAGGGAATGTTTATGCATTTCTACTAATGTGACATTGTACAAAAATGATTAGAAACATTTTGGAGGGGCACATGCCTCTACACCCCTTAACACCTTGCAGATCGGATGGTCATTTAATTAAATACCCCAGTTCCTGGACGTTTTAAACGCTTTGAATTTTCAACCCCATAACATATTCTTACAGTTTGACAACGCAGATTATGCTCCTGAGCCCCAGACTGCAGAAACTGCATGTAGATAGTCTAGTTGTTCGTCACAGAATGATATTTCTCCAGTGAAGCAGAACGCAGAATTTACAAATGTATCTAGTTTCACTTCGCTTTTTATGTGCAGCACACCCTTTACACTTTCTTGCAAGATACTTCTTTTTTCCCTCCCCACCACCAAATGTTTTTTCAAGTTTGTGTATTCTGAAATCACTGGAGAGTCTGCCTGGCGGGTCCTGTTTAGGCCCCCTTGGTGTTGTTTGCTTCTCTGGCATTTGAAGGTCATCAGAATTGGACTCACTTCGATTCTGGACTTCTGATATTCAGGACCTTCATACCTCATGTAGGACGTTCTTGTACTTTCCTTTTTGTTTGTATTTAGTGTCCTGTACACAAAAAAAAAATGCATTGAAGAGAGCACAGTTTAGCAGATGCAGTACCACTTTTTTCGACCATTTTACAGTTTTCTTCAAAACTGAGTAATAACTGAGGTACTGGTCTGCCCTGTCTACGTCCTTTATGAATGTCTTGTACTGGACAACAGCATAAGGCTTCTTTATTTCCATGTTTGTTTTTGTCTTTCTTCCCTTTGTTTACAATTGTTGCATCATGGATTGTACTTATCATTCGCACAAGTCCTGTCGTTCCACACTTGCACCATTACATCACCATTCCTCCGGAACACTGACTTCTATTTTTTCAAGCGCTTGCCTTCCTCTTCCAGGTCATGCGGAATGCCCGAGTTAGCCCTCATAGTGCCGTTTCTGTCTAGCAATGGCTGAGCTAATCTCACACTGTTATAAAAATTGTCTTGATGGTATACGAGGTGTAGTCAATAAGTTCCCGGACTGATGACTTAAAACACAGAAAGGCTTACCTTAGACATTAGGGGCTGGCATCACCTTCAAAGTGGTCACCTTCTGAGGCTTGAAAACGATCCCAGCGGCGCTGCCAGTTTTTGAAGCATTCCTGCAAGTCATTTTCTTGTAGTGTGTTCAGGACGGCCTGCAGCTCTGCTTGAATTTCCTCCACCGTCTGAAATCTTCACCCCTTAAGCTTCATTTTCAGTTTTGGAAATAAGAAAAAGTTGCTGGGTGCAAGGTCGGGCCAGTAGGGAGGATGTGGCACCACAGTCATGTTGTTATCGGTCAAAAACCATTGAGTCAGGAGGGCAGCATGGGCTGGCGCATTGTTGTGGTGGAGCAGCCATGTGTTGTTCTGCCATTGACGTCTCAACACTTTGATGTAGAATGCAGCAGTAACTGTTTGACCAGGAGGAACAAATTCTTTGTGAACAATTCCCTTCTGATCAAAGAAACAAATCAACATTGACTTAATGTTGCTTCTCACTTGCCTTGCCTTCTTCAGTTGAGGTGACACCTGACTTTTCCATTGACTGGATTGAGTTTTGGTTTCCGGGTCGTAGGCGTAAGCCCAGGTTTCGTCACCCATAATTACATTCGAAAGAAAGCTGGGGTCGTTAACAGCATTTTCTTTGAGGTCCAGGCAAATGTCAAGTCATTGCTGTTTTTGGTCGACACTCAGGAGTCTGGGCACGAACTTTGATGAGACATGTCGCATCTTCAAATCTTCTTTTAAAATTTGATGACAAGTTCCACGACTAATTCTCACTAGCATACTGACTTCATCAATGGTACAACGATGGTCCTCGCGGATAATCTGACGTACTCTCTCAATCATTTCTGGCGCTGAACTGGACACTGGTCGACCAGAGCGTTCATCATCATCAATCGAAGTTCTGCCTGCCTTAAACCAGGAAAACCACTGAAATGTTTGGAAACGACCCATAGCTTGTTCCCCAAAAGCTATCTTCAACATTTCATAACATTCTGTAGCAGTTTTCCCTAATTTGAAACAGAATTTAATGCAAGCGCGTTGTTCACAGAAATCTGCCATCTTGGTAAATGCGGAGAGAACGTTGATAAAAGCTAGAGTAGCATCACACACGATGCGCACAGAAAGCTGGCTTTCAGCACACTAGCACATGATGCCTTGGGAATAACACCACTAGCGGCTGGCATGGTAACTACGCTCCGTACGAGCGCAAAAAATTCAGTCTGAGAACTGACTACACCTCGTATGTGTGGAAAAATAGGTGTGGAAATTGTGCGGTCAGTGGACCAGTAGAAGATCGCAATTGTTTACGTGAACTACTTGTGGGGATGTCACTGTCACTCTTCAAACTTTCATTGTCACTATAATCAGAGACATCAGAACATGTATCCACATATAACTCACACAAAATATCGTCCTCTTGTAGAACATTCCTACACAAAGCCATGATTGCAACTGAAGGAAAACAGAGAGAGTATCTGAATGAGTGGTCTCTTTGTTGCAGTCTTATCATTCTAAATATAGGGGGTCAGGACTGGTCTGTTTGTTTGTAACTTGAGACCCAAGCATCCTGCATTAAGCTGACGATAACCTTGAAGCGGTAAGTGAGCCAGACTAGCTGACAAATGCATGTGCAGAACTTCATATACAAAAATGTAGAAATGCGTGACCCGTCAACGACGCATGCAAGAGCAATCACGCATTTCTGTGTGGCTCGACGGCAAGGTGTTAAAGAAAGCTGCACTGAAAAGTGATGCTATGTCATCCTTCCACTGAATGCTTCATTATGTACTTAAACAAAGATGTTGCCTTTTATTAAAATAAAGCTTTTATTTGCTTTAACCTTTGTCTTAGATTAGATATCAATGTGGACAGATGTCATATAGCTACCAAAGAAATTTATTTTAATAAGACTCCAAATACATCCATTAAATATGGTATATAAAAATCATCATACCACTTTACAAATTGCAAGTTGCAGCAACAAATATGAACCAGTTTTTTTAAAATTGCTAAACAAGAAGTAAAACTGTAATGTACTTCTGCTTTCAAAAGTGACTGCACTTCATGGAAACAACAAAATGATAAATTCATGTAATATATGATATATTCAACAGGTATTCTTAGCAAGTACCTACACTCAATGTGTCTCATATGAACAGCATATGCAAATCATAATTAAATGTATAAACCACAAGTTGATTCGTCTTAAGTGACCAGGTTGGTGCAAATCACAACACACGTAAAAAAAAAAAAGTAATCATAAATTAAGTTGCTTTTTCTTCATTGCCTCCTTTCTGCGTTTGGCTAATAATCTTGTTTCTGCTTCTCGTTCTATTGTCTTCTGATATTCTTCACTTTTACATTCTTTTGGCTGAAAGTGGACAGTCAATTAGCTATTATAATTGCAGTTTGTTTTGGCTGAAAGTTAATGGTTATTTAGGTGTATTAAAACGTTGGTAACAACTATTGCTTACTATTACCAAAGTTTTAATATATCATAATTCAAGTAATGAACAATGTAAAAGTCACTTAGCTGGTTTAATTGCAGTTTGTTTTAGTTGAAAGTGAACAGTCATTTACCTGGTTTAATTACAATTTGTTTCGGGAAGTGAAGATTCAATTGTTTGTTTGTTTTTGGCATGACAGCCCCCACAGTGGGCCAGGGCCTCCTCATTCACGAGGTTTCTAGATCACAAATGACACACCACAGTCGGGAGGACTTCTCTGGACGAGTGATCAGCTCGTCGCAGAGACCTCTACCTGACAACACACAACACTCACAAGAGGCATCCATGCCCATGGTGGGATTTGAACCCACAGTCTCAGTAGAAGAGCGGCCACAGACCTACGCCTTAGACCGTGCAGCCACTGGGACCGGCAGTGAAGAGTCAATTAGCTAATTTAATTGCAGTTTGTTTTGGCTGAAAGCGAACAGTCAATTAGCTGATTTAATTGCAGTTTGCTTTGGCTGAAAGTGAACAGTCAATTATCTGATTTAATTGCAGTTTGTTTTGGCTGAAAGTGAACTGTCAGTTAACGGGCTTAATTGCGCTTAGTTTTGTATGGAAGTGAACTGCCAATTAGCTGGTTTAATGGCAGTGTGTTTTGACTGAAAGTGAGCAGTCAGCTGGTTTTATTGCAATTTATTTTGCTGGAAGTGAACAGTCAGTTAACAGGTTTTATTGCAAATTGTTTTTGCTGAAACTGAACAATGAATTGGCTGTTTAATTGCAGTTTGTTTTGCCTGAAAGGGAACAGTCAATTAGTAAATTGTAATTACTTTCTCTCCAAATGCACCCCAACTCGTAAGAACCCGACCTGTATTTTCTATTCATCTTCTTTTTGCCTTTCACTGTGAAATAAGGAGAAATTTCTGTATGATGTGAATGCAAGGCAATCTGAGACAGTCTGATTGAACACACATAAAATAAGTATGCAGTACGTTTTGAGGTTCACAGAATGCTAAGTACACAACTTGTAGTCTTTGGGACTGTGACAATGTGCAGACTTGGAGCTGGACACCAACGTTTCATAGGAATCTGCCACTATCATCTTCGGCTTCAGTGTTCCCCTGAAATATTTGTGTATACTGTGTCACAATTCAGACACGTAGAATCTGAAATGTCAGTATTTTTTTGGTGTGTACTGCATGAACAACTTACATTTCGTAAGGTCCCAAGTCTGGGCCTTGAACATTCATTGGGTTGTAAGAATAGTTTGAACTTTGACAGAGGACAGGGGGACTGAAAATGTCAGAGCAGAAGGGAAATGGGAGAGACAAACTGTATCAGTGGCTTTTACTAAAATGTACAGGTCTGTCTATTCCATATCAGGCAGTTGGTACTTCTATGTCATATGAAAATGAAATGTGAAAAATGTTTATGTTCTTTATAAAGATTTTTTATGAAGCCCTAATGTGGAAGTTATTGTTCAACATAAAATGACCAATAAATGTTTGAATGTAACTCATCAGAAATACCTATAATTTGCAAGGTCTGAGGTTCTCACAGCAGTGTTACACAAATAATGCATGTTGTTTGTATAGTGTCTCCAGATATGGGCAAGGACACACAATCCATTTACAAGAGGACTCGGACTGGATGGTCATGAAAGTGACATCTGGCAAAACAGGACTTACAATGAATCAGAAATGCTTAACATTCCCGAGTTTTATCTTCGCAAAGGTCATGGTTTCAATCTGTCAGCGGACACATCTGCTCGTACCAGACTGGGGAACAAACTCAACACTCCTCTCAATGAAAGAGCGGTGTTTTACTCCAGCACCTCCATGTCATACACTATGGTGAAAAATCCCCTATTACAAATATGGCATATAACGAAAAGCCCACTGTAATGAGTTTGAAAATGCACCTTCAACATGCACATGTTAATGTTAATACAGTTATTTGGTAACAGCAAGTCCAAGATCCTTTTAACTGATGCTGTTGCAGTCACTTCCTGAAGGTTAGGAAATAAAAGACATGGGGTACTCTTACAGACACCAGGTTGTAGCATTGGAAAGACAGAGAGGGTGCAAAAACCTGCACTTTGTAACTGGTGTTGCTGAAGAAGGGAGGGCCATATAAAAGAAATGAAAACTGTGGCATACACACAAGTTTGTGCAGCAGTATCATAACAAGTAAATGAGGGAGGGAATGAGCACAGTATGATGTTGGCTGTCTCTACTCCACCTGCACTTTCAAAGCTGCAGTTTCTCATGCAAATATGTAACAGTGTTGCTGTGCTAGTCATTGGGCATGAGTCTTCACATCATATGTACCATAGCTACTACACAGTAAGACTGTGTTTAAAAGTTTGTGATCCTCATAGGACACTGCACATACCAGTAAATGTAAAGCTTTGGATGTTGCTACAAAGTTTGAAATCATCAAGGCCTGTGAAGAAACAAATTTTATTGAAGTGAAATTGCAAGCATGACTGGCAAATGTGCATTATCTGTACTAACACACTCCTATGTGTACAACTGCAGTTGATACTTGGTACACTCTTACAGCTGCCATTTTTAATTGACAGCTTAGAGACATGATACCATGTTATGACATGTCTGTGAGGTACCACATAGGTACTTGCACAATTATCAAACCTGTATGGTGGTTTTTTGTTTGCATATTGAGTTCTAAATTATCAGTGTTATTCTTTCACAACTGCAGTTTTACACATTGACTAATATTCCTTGATAGCTCCTGTGTTGTCACTAGTTGGGAGATATCCATGAATATATGCACTTGATACTGGATACATATGTTTTCAAATGAAAATCAGACTTCAATGAGTGTTTGCTGTACCAGTAGCTGACCTTTGGATTCTGCTTTTGCTTTTTCGCAGGAGATGAGTCAGTGAAGGTGCTTTGTGTTCTGCTGCCTGCAGCATGTGTATCTTGCTGACCAGCTTCATTCCTGTAGCAGCACAAGATGGCAGTTTGTAAGTCACCTTAACATCACATTTCTGTGTACAGGCATATTTGCAGGACAAGCTGAACACATGTATCACTCTGATGAGACAGTTTGAGGCACATAATGAAGGACATATGTAAAAGTCATGACATACTGAGATATCACAGGAATTTTAACATATTTTCCACCACAGTATACACCAGTACTGTGTGCCTTGTATTGTGAAGCACACAACATTCATTATAATTTACATGCACGGTGAGTCACTGAGTAATGAGTTAAAAAACAAAACAAAACCAGGTGAGCAGAGCACTTACTTTGGTATATGCCAGATCCCTACCCATCTCATCCACCTCAATTTTATCACCAAAATAATATTTTGTGAGGAGTAAAAATCACGAAGCTCCTCATTATACAAGTTTGTCCAGTCTCCTATTACTTCCTCCATCTTACACCCAACTAGCTTCCTCAGTACCCTGTTCTTGAACACCCTCAAATGACTCATACAACCTTTCAAATGCTACATTTTACATTTTCCAGAATCCATGTTAAAAGCACAACATTATTACACTGTACACCACCCACCAAAAAGAGGGTCTTAACACATTGCAAATTGTGCCTTAAGCCCCTAAATTGCACTGTAATGATGGTAAAATGTTAACTGCTTTACATCAGATCCTGTGTATTAATTTTAGTATTTCCAAATTTGTACATGAAATAGTTACAGTTAAAATTTCATTTTACTTCCCCGTGATAGAAACGAACGGTCAGTCACAGTCTAGTTCAGCACATATTTGTCAGTTCCTCATTCTTTCGAAGTATTTAACCTCAACTCTGACATGATCAGTTTGCTAAACTGTAAAGTATGTTTACTGCATCATTTTGCTCTAATATAAACCCGTGCCTTTTGCTGACGCACAGTTCACTCAAAGGAACCACTGTTCGCTGGTCACTACGTATCTACGAGTCTGTGAAAACGATAATTATTATACAATGTCTGATACTGATTACAATGTGGCATCGTCTCCTTATATTACAAGGTAGGTTAAGTTGACTGCATTAACTTTCTGAATTCCAAATTAATTCGAGTGAAGCATTTTCGTAATATAATTCGAACAACCTGAACCAAATTCTAAATTCTTATACATTCGGGATTATATTAAGAGCAAGATAACTATTTTATCTTTCTTCTTTCATATGTATAACTAACCATCCCCTTCAACTTGTATTACAGCATTATTTTTACTGAGTTACAATATATAGACTATTAGTAGTCAAGTGCTAGTTTGATTAATTACTTGTCTTTGTGTACTACACTCTTATTTAGTGCAGTGTTGGTAATTCCCAACTGGTGGCAGAAAACTACCATTTCCTCAGTGTATCAGTGTTACGAACCCCTCACACTACTTGTATTTGTGTCCTACGGGGTATCACCAGTAAAACCCAGGCCCCTCCAAGTTAGGGCATTACAGCACTATAACCCTATCAGTGAAAAGAATTAACATATACAGTGAAAATGCTATCCATTGTTCTCGTATGTGCTGTTTTCTGCAAGCATTGTTAATTTCACTTGGTCCCAAAAAAATCACCCATATAAAGCAATGCATAATTATATATCATTCTTTAAAATGTCCATTCACCACACCAGTCATTCAGTCTTTCAAGAATTGTTTGCCCTAACCCACAATATTCCTAGAATTATTTCTGAAGAACATTTAATGAAAGTACCATGATATTTTGGAATGTACACCAGCATTAGCTTCCCTATACCAGTAATTACCCTTTACTTATGAAATGTAGCCATCCAAAGGGCAATTGTTAATGATGGTTGAGAATGCTTTGCTGTAAGGTGACAAACCTGTGAACTGTGTTCTGTACTTTGTGCAGCATTGTCATGGGTCATCCCTTTGGCCTCCCATTGAGTTCGGCAATTAACCCTTAGGCGCCGGGATTTAAATGCCCCGTGCAGTGGCTGCCTGCCGGAGTTTTTTCTGGGGTTTTTTAAATTTCAATGCATGCTCTTAGAAAAAAAATC